>Ga0172379_10004617_pt1 | contig 20051 bp, 17 predicted proteins | sample GrowelOW334metaG_FD_119756 | JGI IMG/M metagenome (GOLD analysis project Ga0172379, IMG submission 119756) | Groundwater microbial communities from an aquifer near a municipal landfill in Southern Ontario, Canada - Groundwater well OW334 metaG | ecosystem: Environmental > Aquatic > Deep...
AAAAATAAAATCATTGACTATGAAAATCGGTATTGATGCGCGGTTTTATGGATCTTTGGGGAAGGGTTTGGGGCGCTATACGCAAAAATTGATTGAGCATTTGGAATTGACCGATACTGACAATCAATACGTTATTTTTTTGCGTCGCGAAAATTTTGATGAATATCAGCCGAAAAATCCGAATTTTACGAAAGTACTGGCGGATTATCAGTGGTATTCTTTTTCCGAGCAGTTTTTGTTTCCGCTACTTTTGCGACGCTTTCATTTCGATGTGATGCATTTTCCACATTTCAATGTGCCGGTTTTATATCGAGGAAAATTCATTGTCACTATTCACGACCTTATCCTTATTCATTTTCCGACGCAACGGGCGACGACACTTCATCCGATTTGGTACCAGTTCAAATTTTTGGCGTATAAATTTGCGATTTGGTGGGCGATACACAGATCGCGACATATCATGACCGTTTCGGAGTACACGAAGCAAGACATTCTCGCGCATTACAAGATAGATGCTGATAAAATAACGGTTTCCTATGAGGCTGCCGATGATTTTTGTCGATACAGTTCACATAAACAGTCACTGGAAATTTTGCAGAAGCATGGCTTGACGCATAACGATGATGTTGAAGAAAATTATGATATAATAAAACCGTACCTTCTCTATGTCGGCAATGCTTACCCTCACAAGAATCTTGAAGCGCTTATCACTGCGTTGCATCAGGACGAATTGCGGGATGTTTTGTTGGTTTTGGTCGGGAAGGAAGATTATTTTTATCGACGATTGAAGCAAAAAGTTCAAAAAGAGAACATGGATAATGTTGTTTTTGTCGGCTTTGTACCTGATGATGAACTGGATGTGCTGTATCGATTCGGACGGGCGTACGTGTTTCCGTCTTTGTATGAAGGATTCGGATTGCCACCGCTTGAGGCGATGAGCAAAGGATTACCGGTATTGGCGACACAAGCCACGTCATTACCTGAAGTATTGGGCGATGCCGTATTCTATTATGATCCATATCAGCGCGACGCTTTCGTTTTGTCTTTGCGTCGTATATGGGATGATACAATAATGAGACAAAATCTTCGTAAAAAAGGCTATATTCAAGCAAGAAAATACCAGTGGCAGTATATGGCGCAAGCAACGATGAAGCAGTATGCGCAATACGGTGTTCAAGCAGTTACGAAGAAAAACGATGTGAATCGTGAATTAACAGCGAACTTTTAATGAAGGATGTTTTTGTGGAAGCAAGAAAACCAAAACAAAATATTATCCGCCAAATGTCTGATGTCGTATCCACTCGTCAGCCTGTTTTTTCGCATGAGTCAACGTTCAAGCAAAACTATTCGCAAACACACCAACAGAAAAAAATTGTGGAGAAACGGATCATGCAACTCGGATCATTGCAATCAAGTGATAATGTCCCATATTTTCATACAATATCTCATACGCTATCGAAGCCGACATTCATTGATAAACAAGTCGCATATCACGCGACACCCAAAATGCCAGTTTTTTCAAAGAAGTATGAGCGAGTGACGGATCTATGGGCGTCGTTTTTTCAGCAAAGATTCGCATTTGCAAGCATGGTTGTGGCGATATTCGCTATTGTTATTATTAGTGGAGCGCATATTTTTTCTCAAGGAATGAAAATGAAAGGCGAAGTGCTTGGCGTGAGTCAGGAAGGGTATGCGAATCTTGATGCGGCCGTGGCAAGCATAAAAGATCGTCGTTTCGATCAATCGGCTATTGAGTTTGAAAATGCGACCCGATCATTCTCCCAGGCGGAGCAATCGTTTGGGGAATGGAACGCAACATTGATTGAGCTTTCTTCTTTTTTTCCGATGTTCTCAAAAGTATCATCCGGAAAAAATGCGGTCGAGGCGGGAAAGCATATTGCTTTGGCCGGGCAGTATATGAATGATGTTTTGGGCACGCTTTCTCAGGTAAAAAATCCGCTTGATCCGAATGGAAACCTCTCTTTGCTCGGCATATTTCAAAACATGGAAAAAAGTGTCAGTCAAGCAAGAAATGAGTTGACTCTCGCGAAAGATTCGCTCGATAATGTCAAGGTGGATGATCTTCCCAATGATAAGCGGGATCGTTTTATTCAAGTGAAAACGCAGCTACCGGTTATGCTTGGCATGATGAACGGTTTTGTTGATTCAAATCATATTATGACCGATCTTTTGGGTGGAAACGGTCCGCGGAAATATCTTTTTCTGTTTCAAAACAATCATGAAATGCGTGCGACGGGCGGGTTTATCGGCAGTTACGGATTGCTTGATATCACCAATGGAAGAATACGAAGTTTCTTCGTGGACGGCATTTTCAATCCGGATGGTCAGCTCAAAGAAAATATCGTACCACCGATACCGATTCAGAAAATGAGCGCGGCGTGGAGTCTTCATGACAGTAACTGGTTTCCTGATTTTCCGACATCCGCGGAAAAAGCCATTTCTTTTTATGAGAAAACGGGCGGACCGACGGTTGATGGTGTCATCACCTTGACACCAACGGTAATGCAAAAACTTTTGCGTGTTACGGGACCTATTCGTATGGATGTTTATGATACGACGCTTGATGCCGATAACTTTACTGAAGCGGTACAACAGGAAGTTGAAGTTGATTACGATAAGACACAGAATAAGCCGAAACAAATTTTGGCCGATCTGGCACCGATACTCTTAGACAAACTTTTCAATGTGACGGATGCCAAACAGGCGATCGCGACGGCACAGGCGTTCGAGGAGGGCTTGGGAGAGAAGCATATATTGTTGTACTCGCGCAATGAAGAAATTGAAAAGATTATCGATGAGGAAGGATGGTCCGGGAAAATTCTCGATGCTAAAAAAGATTATGTGAGCGTGATCAATACCAATATCAACGGGTACAAAACGGACGGAGTGATCGATGAATCAATAGAGCATCAAGCCTCTATTCAAGATGACGGTTCGGTTATCGATACAGTCACGGTAACGCGAAAGCATAATGGCGGTCGTATGGACAAAGATTGGTGGAATAAAGTGAATGCGGATTATATGCGAGTGTATGTGCCACAGGGTTCGAAATTGCTTTCAGCACAAGGACAAACACGCGAGGTTGTTGATCCGCCTCTTGACTATGACAAGCTCGGTTTCAGGCGCGATGCGGATATCGACTTGGAAGAGAAATCAACCGTGATTGATGCAAGCACGGGAACGCGAATGTATGATGAGTTTGGAAAAACCGTGTTCGCCAATTGGGTGTATGTCAGTCCTCAAGAAACCGTAACCGTAACATACACCTACCTTTTGCCCTTCAGGATTCAACCGGAAGCGGAAGGAAAGAGTGGATTTGATTCCTATTCATTAACTTTGGAAAAACAGGCGGGTTCTTTTGGAAGCACATTGGTTTCTTCGGTGAATTTTCCATCTGCTTTTAAACCGGTTTGGCAATCTTCGGATAATCTGTTACCGTATGACGGTAGCTTATCTGACCTTCGTCACGGCTTTCGTTTGGAAGGGGATTTGAAGAGAGATCAGTTTATTGGGATTGTGTTTGGAAAGTAATAGGGGAATATGAACAGATTGCGAAAAATGTTTTTGAGCGGGCCGATTCATAGTGTCAGTATGGCGGCTTTTATTATCGCTGTAGCGGGTATTGCCAGTCGCCTCTTTGGATTTTTAAGGGATAGAATTTTGGCGGCGCAATTCGGCGCGGGGGATACGTTGGATGCGTATTACGCGGCTTTTCGCATACCCGATTTATTGTACAGTTTTTTGGTATTGGGTGCTTTATCCGCAGCATTCATCCCGGTTTTTACCGAGCTGTATGTACAAAAAAAAGAACATGAAGCATGGAGACTTTCCTCGCAAGTCCTGCATCTTTTGGTATTTGCTTTGGGTCTTGTGAGTATCGTTGCTATGATTTTTATGCATTCTCTGATGGATGTTTTGGTACCGGGTTTTTCACCCGAAAAAAAGGAACTAACGGAACAATTCACACGCATTATGTTGTTATCGCCGATACTCCTTGGCATAAGTGCGGTTTTTGGCGGTGTACTGGTTTCTTTGAAACGATTCGTTTTGTATTCCATCGCTCCTATTTTCTATAACCTTGGCATTATTTTTGGTGCGGTTTTTTTGGTGCGAATAATGGGACCGAGTGGTTTGGCATGGGGTGTGGTGCTGGGCGCCTTACTCCACGTATTGGTGCAGTATATCGATTTGCGCGCGTGCGGATTTCGGTACACATTTGCAGTGTCCGGCATTTGGAAAAGCAAAGCGGTTAGACAAATTCTGCTCTTGATGATTCCGCGATCACTGGGAATGGCTATCAATCAAATTAGTTTTTTGGTCGTGACCGTTTTTGCGTCAACGCTGATGTCGGGAAGTTTGGCTGTGTTTACACTGGCAAACAATATCCAAAGCGTGCCGTTGGGATTATTCGGTATAGCCTTTTCTTTGGCGGTGTTTCCATCATTGAGCGCTTTGGCTGCCAAACATTCAGAGGAAGAATTTTTCAATCTTTTTGCCACGACCTTTCGTCGAATTTTGTTTTTTGTGTTGCCGATCAGCGTGTTGATGATTGTTTTGCGCGCGCAGGTCGTTCGTGTGATTCTTGGAAGTGGACAGTTTGGCTGGTCGGATACTATCGCCACTTTTGGTGTTTTGGGGATTCTTTCTTTAAGTTTATTCGCGCAAAGTCTCATACCGCTTTTGGCGCGCGCTTTTTTTGCTTTGCAAAATACCAAAACCCCGCTCTATATCGCACTCGTGAGTGAGGCGTTTCACATTGTTTTGATTTTTCTTTTGATGCGACGCTATGAGATCAACGGATTGGCGATGGCTTTTTCGATCGCGACGATTATCAATATGATACTTTTGTATCTTTTTTTGCGACGAAACTTTCAGTCGTGGAAGGACAGTGATATTTTTCTGCCATCAATGAAAATAGTGCTGGCGTCATTGATTGCCGGACTGATCGCGCAATTAACGAAGTCGGCTTTTGGATTCAATAATAACGAGCTTGATACGTTTGTCGCCATCTTTATTCAACTCATAGTGACATCCACTGTCGGCATTTCGGTTTTTATCGCATTGAGCTGGTGGATGAACATCGAGGAATTTAAGCGCATCAAAACATTTTTTATACGTCGTATTTTCGGTCAGCCTCAAAATATTGTCGGAGCTGAAGAGGAAATTGATCGTGGCGGGTTATAAATTTTTTCTAGTCACACTCCTTGCTTTTTTGGCTTTTTGACTGTATGATTGAAGGACTATGAATCAGACATTTGTCCGAAATTTTTGTATTATCGCGCATATCGATCACGGAAAGTCGACGTTGGCTGACCGTTTTTTGGACGTGACACATACGGTGGAGAAGCGCAAAATGAAAGAACAACTCTTGGATCAGATGGATCTGGAGCGCGAACGCGGGATTACGATTAAGCTTCAGCCTGTGCAAATGCAGTATGGGGAATATACGTTGAATTTGATCGATACGCCCGGTCACGTGGACTTTCATTATGAAGTATCGCGATCACTGGCAGCTGTCGAAGGGGCAGTACTTTTGGTAGATGCAACCAAAGGCGTGCAAGCGCAAACACTTGCTAATTTGTATCTGGCAGTAGAACAAGGATTGGAAATTATTCCTGTAGTGAACAAAATTGATTTGCCGGCGTCCAATGTCGAGAAAACCAAAAAAGAAATTATTCATATTCTCGGTTGTTGCGAGGATGAAATTTTGATGGCGTCAGGCAAAACAGGAGAGGGTGTGGAGGAAATTTTGAAACGAGTGATCGAGCGAGTGCCGGCTCCGCAAGGCGATTCAACCAAGCCACTTCGCGCGCTCATTTTTGATTCGGTCTATGATATCTATAAAGGCGTGGTGGCGTATGTGCGTGTTGTGGATGGCAAGGTTAAGCGAGATGATGTCATTGATATGTTCGCGGCACAGAAAAACAGCGTGACGGTTGAGGTGGGATATTTCAAACCGAAATTTGATCCGACAACAGAAATCGAGGCGGGAGATATCGGCTATATTGCCACTGGTCTCAAAGATGTGTCGTATTGTCGTGTCGGCGATACGATTACAGTGGTCAAAAAAAAGGAAGATGCGATGATCGAACCGCTCCATGGATACAAAGAAATAAAGCCGATGGTGTATGCGAGTATGTATCCGACCGAGGGGGATGATTATGCGGTGATGCGCGATGCTTTGGACAAGCTCAAGCTCAATGACGCCTCGTTTTCTTTTGAGCCGGAAAGCAATATCGCCTTGGGGCGCGGGTTTCGCTGCGGATTTCTCGGATTGCTTCATTTGGAAATCATTCAGGCACGATTGGAGCGTGAGTTTGGGCAGGTGCCGACCATCACGACGCCATCGGTGGTCTATGAATTGCAATTGCGCGGAGTGACAGAAAAAGTGAAAATGTTTTCCCCCTCGGAAATGCCAGATCCGGCATCGATTGAAAAAATCTTCGAGCCGTATGTGTCTTTGCAACTCGTTTTGCCCGCAACGTACCTCGGTTCAGTGATGGAGCTGATGAGCTCGATCCGTGCGGAGTATAAGAATACGGAATATATCGATTCGGAGCGTGTATTGCTTTCGTTTGAGGCGCCACTGATGGATGTGATCGTGAATTTTCACGACAATCTCAAGAGTGTGTCGTCCGGCTATGCGTCGATGAATTATGAGTATATCGGGTATCGGGATTCGGATGTCGTCAAACTTGATATTTTGATAGCCGGGGATAAAGTGGATGCTTTTTCGCGTATGGTACCGAAAGGAAAAGCACACACGGAAGGATTCGCAACGGTTACGAAACTCAAGACAGTCATTCCTCGCCACAACTTTGCTGTGGCATTGCAGGCGGTGATCGGTGGCAAGGTGATTGCGCGTGAAACCATTTCCGCTTTTCGTAAAGACGTGATCGCCAAACTCTACGGTGGCGATGTGACGCGCAAGAACAAACTTTTGGACAAGCAGAAGAAAGGAAAGAAAAAACTCAAAGATATGGGACGAGTCACTATCCCGCCCAAAGCTTTTCTTGATGTTTTAAGAAAATAATATTGAGGCAATGAAAATTGGAATCGATCTTGATGATGTATTATGCGATTTTGCGACAGCATTTGTGGTATATCATAATGATATATACAGCACCACCCTTACTAAAGAGGATATGTGGTCGTATAAGTTTTGGGATGTGCTAAATATTTCTCAAGAGGAGGCTGTGAAAAGAGTATACGATTTTCAGCGGACTTCGAGAATGATGAATATACAGCCGATACCAGGCGCCAAACGCGCAGTTGATAGTTTGCGGAAAAATCATGGCCTCTCTATCATTACGGCACGTGATGTTGAGTTTGACGATATCACACAACATTGGCTCTCGAGGCATTTCCCGGATATTTTTTCGGATATCCATTTCGCAAACCACTATGCTTCGACGGGTGATAGCAGGAGTAAGGGTGATATTTGCAAAGAGATTGGTGTGAATATGATGATCGATGATTCGTTCGATAATGCTATCAGTTGTCACGGCGTGTGCGATAACGGCGTTCTTTTATTCGATGCGCCATGGAATGCGAACAAACAGGTTCCGGATGGGATGCATCGAGTGTCTTCTTGGTATGATATCTTGGAAAAACTGGCTTAGGGATTAGGCGCAAAGTTTGCGTGATATAATGACGGTATGCGAAAATTTTTAAACACAGCCTTCATACTCATCATCATCGGTACGGTGGTATATGTCATCCTGCCGTTGTTTGTGGTATTGAAAACGGATCCGTCTCAATCGATGACGGTCGGAAACACTGCGTCAAGGAGTGCGTTTGTGGAAGCGGTAAAGGAGACAGTGCAGAAAATAGAATACGCGCTGGATCCGCAGAGCCAGTGTCTTGCGCCGTTTCATTATGCTATCGGTACGATTGATCCGCGATTCAATATTAATCGTGAGACGCTGAAGGCGGATATGCAAAAAGCGGAAGCTCTTTGGGAGGGCGCGGCGAAACAGGATGTCTTGCAATACGACGATCAGTCGGATTTCAAAGTCAATCTTGTGTTTGACGAAAGACAACAGCGAACCATCGAGTCGAAAAAGCTGGCGCAGAAATTGGATAGCGTTCAAGAATTACAGGAAGGGCTTTCCGGGGAATATGACACGCTTTCTGATCAATATGATAAGAAAAAATCAAAGTATGAAAGCGATGTGAAACAGTACAAAAAACTTTCGGATGAGTATGAACGTCAAGTAACATACTGGAACGCTCAGGGAGGCGCTCCGGAAAAGGAATATCAGCAATTGCAACAACAACAGAAAACACTGAACGCATTGGCGGATACTCTGGAAGCGCAACAAAAATCCCTGAATGCATTGGTGGAAAAAATCAACGGCGTAGCTGCTAAAGAAAGAAAGGTTGTTTCATCGTACAATGAAAACGTGGCGACGTACGAAAGCGTGTACGGTGGTGAAAAAGACTTTGACCAGGGCGTATATACAGGACAGGAAATCAATATCTATCAATTTGAAGGAACCGATGATCTTGCGTTAGTTTTAGCGCATGAGTTCGGACATGCTCTGGGTATGGGTCATGTGGAGAATCCGAAGTCCATTATGTATTATTTGATGTCCAAACAAGATATCAATCATCCGGTTCCGAGTGCCGAGGATATGCAGGCTCTGCAAAGCCGATGTTTGCAATGATAGGTTGTTATTTATGGCGACTGGAGTATAATGGAAGAGTAATGAGTTAATGTAAATCATATGGCAATGGAATTTACCGATCAGAATTTTGATCAAGAAGTTTTGAAGAGCGACAAATTGACCGTGGTTGATTTTTGGGCGCCATGGTGCGGACCGTGTCAGATTATGGGTCCGATTCTTGAGGAATTGTCAGTTGAAGTCAAAGACACAGCGAAAATCGGCAAACTCAATGTCGATGAAAATCCCGAAACCGCTTCGAAATACGGCATTATGTCCATTCCGACTATCAAGATTTTCAAGGATGGAAAAATCGTGAAGGAATTTGTTGGTGTGCAACAAAAGGATATACTCAAAGCCGAATTGTCCAAACTCTAAAAAGATCTATGAAAATATACAAACAAAAAATATTCGTAGAAAGTAAGACGCAAATTGAATTTATCGATATCACCGATCAGGTGCAGGATGTCGTGGATCAATCCGGTATACGCGAGGGTCAGGTGCTGGTATATGTCCCTCACACAACGATGAGCGTCGGTATTAATCATAATGAAGCTATGCTGGTGCAGGATTTTACGCGTATTCTCTATAAGCTCGTTCCGGTAGATGAACGCTACTCTCACGATTTGTTCGAGTTGCGCAAAGAAACGATGTCGGATGGACGAAGCAACGGGCATTCGCACTGCAAATCGCTTCTTATGGGTTCGAGCGAGACGATACCTGTTGAAAAAGGAAAGATCTTTCTTGGTGATCGTCAGAATATTTTTGCCATTGATTTTGATGGTGCCAGAAAAAGAGATATTTTAATTCAAGTGATGGGGATGTAGCGCGTAAAGAAGAGTGTGTGAGGATGATAGTTATATAGTTATACTGAAGGTAATGAAAATGTATTCAGTAAAAGAACTCTATGAGCAGATTGGTAAATGACCTCATTCGTTACGGATATCTCAAGTCAGATCTTCTGATCGATGCTTTCAGTGAAATGAATCGCATCGAGTTTATTCCGGAGTATCTCGCTTCTGAAGCGGACGCCGACGTGGCGCTTCCCATTGGTTACGGACAGACTATTTCCCAGCCGAGGACGGTCGCGTTTATGCTTGAACTTTTGCAACCGAAACGAGGGCACATTGTTTTGGATGTGGGTGGCGGTTCCGGTTGGACGACCGCTTTGCTTGCGTATACCGTCGGTGTGAAAGGAAAGGTGATTGCCATCGAACGATTGCATGATCTTTTCGAATTGGGAAAGAATAATATTGAAAAATTCGGTTACATAAGTAAGGGTATTGTGGAATGTTATGAGGGTGACGGGTATTTGGGAAACGATATCTATGCGCCTTATGATCGGATTTTAGTATCCGCCACCGTTGAGGATATTCCGGAAGCACTCAAGCGACAATTGAAAATAGGAGGAATGATGGTCATTCCCGTGCACAATGACGTATGGTTCGTAGAAAAGCGAGGAGAAGACGATTTCTATAAGGAAGAATTTTCCGGATTTTCTTTCGTGCCTCTTATACAAACAGCTTAGCGTTTAGTTTGCGATATTTATGAAAAACAAGGTTCTATTTTTTGTGATGGCAGGTCTGTTTTTTTTGATAACGTATTGTACGGTACGGTATGAAATAACATCATCGCATGGTGCTATTGTGTCTTCGCAAGTGATTGAAATTGCAACAGGGGATACTGTGTTTGATGTCGCCGATCATCTTGAGAAGGCTGGTGTTATTTCATGGCAGGGATATTTTGTAGTGTATATTTGGCAAGAAAATCTTCGTCATTCGCTGATAGCGGGAAAGTATCAGGTCAATGGTGCGATGACCATTCCGGAAATCGCGAGTATCATCACGAGCGGAAAAACCGTACCCAAAGGAGTGAGCGTGGTGTTTCCGGAAGGGTTCGGCAGTCAAAAAATGACGGATCGATTGACGGCGAACAACCTTCCCGGAGATGCGTTTTTGGAGTTGGTCAATCATCCGAAGCCGGAATGGAAAGCGCGGTTTTGGTTTTTGAACAGTCTTCCCGAAAGCGCTTCTTTGGAGGGATTTCTCTTTCCTGATACCTATACATTTAGTTTTGAGATTTCAGCCGAGGATATTATTGTAAGAATGCTCTCGAATTTTGAAAATAAATTTCCCGATACAGCCAAGACGGCTATAAGTCAGCAAAACAAAAGCATTTTTGATATTGTTACTTTGGCAAGTATCGTGGAAAACGAAGTGCAGACTTCATACGATAGAAGGATGGTGGCGGATATTTTTTGGCGCCGACTTGCCATTGATCAGCCTTTGCAAAGCGATGCGACGGTCAAGTATGTGAATAAGAAAAATGAGATACAGCATTCATTCGAGGAAACGCGTGTTGATTCGCCCTATAATACATACATTCACAAAGGACTTCCTCCGGGACCAATTTCCAATCCCGGTTTGGATGCGATACTTGCGGTTATTACTCCGACATCCAATCAATATTTCTATTTTCTGAGCGATATCACGACACACGAAACGGTTTTTTCAACGACTTTTGATGAACATATTCTCAATAAAACAAAACACGGATTGTAAGTGATTATGCAAGATATTTCCAAAAAACAATGGCTGATCGGGACGCTCTTAGCACTCATATTTCTTGCATTCTTTTTCGCTTGGCTTTTTACGGATCAAATCATTGTTTTGTCGGAAAACAGTGATTGGGTTAGACCAGCAATATGGTTTTCTTTAGGTATCTCACTTTTAAGTCTCACGGCTTTTGTTTCAAAACAAAAAGGGGTAATGAATATCGCTTCGGTAGTCGCTTTTATTCCAATTCTTCTGTTTGTTCAAGAGAGTCTACTCGTGTTTTTCATCTGTATCGGTATATTTTTGAGCGGTTGGGGTTTGATGTCTATGCGTCGAGATGTGGAATCGCATCGACATATACGCGTACGCAGAAGTGTGCAACATGGAATCGGTCGTCTGGTGTTTGCTTTTGCGCTCGTTATCTCGACGCTCTATTACACGAACATACGCGATGTTAATGGAGAAGAACTTTTGCAAAAATTATCCATCGATCAGACATCGAATGTATTGCTCAAGCAAGCTCTAGGAATGATGAATCCGGAGTTTAAAAAGATACATAAGGAAAATGTAACTGTAGACGAATTTCTTTTGACAGTGCAAAAAAGCGATACAACAAATGATCAGATAGTATCTAATCCTTCCGATGCTGAATTATTACAAATGGCAGGAGTAATGCCAACTGACCCGCGAGCAAATCAGGTATTGGCGCAGATGAGAGATGGGCTGAAAAAAAATACCGCATCTCTCAACACGCAAAAACTTATGCTCGAGCAGGGAAAAAAGCAACTCTCTGGAATTGTCGGCAAACCACTCTCCGGACAGGAATCTATCGCGGACGTTTTATCGCAGATCATCGACCAACATATCCGTACCTATTTCAAGCCGGATATGACAAATGACTCGTCCTTGCTTCTGTCTTTTATTTTGTCGCTTATTCTTTTCATAACATTGTGGTCGCTTGGATCGATTCTTTCTTTTATATGGCGCATTCTGACCGCGGTATTATTTGCTTTACTTCGTCGTTTCGGAGTCATTGAAGTCAACAAAGTGATGGTAGAACAAGAAGTAATCAACTAGAGACATTATGCTAAAAATTAGCACTCAATCTGTATGATTGCTAATTTTTTTGTTTTTTGATATACTTTCGAATGTAATGATGAATGATATTTTTTCCTATGGCAAAAGATTTATATGACATTTTAGGTGTCTCCAAGAATGCATCAGAGGACGAAATCAAGAAAGCGTATCGCAAGCTTGCGCATAAGCATCATCCGGATAAAAGCGGTGGGGATGAGGCGAAGTTCAAAGAGGCTTCCTCGGCGTACAGCGTATTATCCGACAAAGCCAAGCGATCTCAATATGACCAATTCGGACAAACCTTCGATGGCGCGGGCACAGGTGGCGGTCAGGGATTCGGCGGATTTGATTTTGGCGGGTTTTCCAGTCATGGCAATCAAGCTGGATTTGATTTCAGCGGTGGAGGATTTGAGGATATTTTTTCGGAAATGTTCGGAGGTGCCAGTCGCGGTGGCGGTGGTCGTACTCGGGCACAGGCAGGGAATGATATTCAGGTAGACGTTGAAATCACGTTTGACGAAATGGCCCAGGGTGTCAAAAAAGATATCCGTTTACAGAAGTTTTCCCGGTGCGCGACCTGCAAAGGATCGGGCGGTGAACCCGGATCATCGGAAGAAACGTGCAAAACGTGTCACGGCAAAGGTCAGATACAACGGACGGTCAAAAGTTTTTTAGGTGTGTTTAATCAGGCGGAAATTTGTCCGTCGTGTCACGGCAAAGGTAAAACATTTGCCAAGCAGTGTCATACGTGTCATGGGGATGGACGTACACGCACAGAACAGACGATAACGGTTGATATTCCCGCCGGCATTCAGAACGGACAAGCCATCTCTCTTTCTGGTCAGGGCGAAGCCGGTGAAGCGGGCGCTCGCTCGGGAGATTTGTTTGTGGCGGTACGCGTAAAACCGCATCCATATTTCGAGCGCAAGGGTGATGATGTTTTTTCGACTGCCGAAATCAGTTTTGCACAAGCGGTACTGGGAGACAAGATTGAAGTTGAAACACTTGAAGGTGATGTGGTGATGAAGATTCCTGCAGGGACGCAGTCGGGAGAAATATTTCGCATCCGTGATAAAGGCATTCCACATTTGCAGAAATGGGGGCGGGGCGATCATATGGTCAAGGTTGTCGTGCATATTCCAAAGAAACTTTCCAAAGAGCAACAAAGGCTTATCGAAGGCTTGAAATCACTGGAAAGATAGATTGTGCTATACTGAAAACACGCTCTTCTTCATTTGAAAAAGAGTCATACTAACGATTATTTTACACAGTACTCTTATGGGGATTTTTTCTACGTTATTCGGATCTAATGAACGGGAAGTTAAGAAATTTCAAGCATTGGCGGAAAAGGTAAATACTTTCGAAGCGTCTATCGCTTCGCTTTCGGACGGGCATCTCAAGATGAAGACGCAGGAATTTCGTGATCGTATCGCCAAGGGAGAAACAGTGGATGACTTGTTGCCGGAAGCGTTTGCTGTGGTGCGTGAAGCGGCAAAGCGCGTGATCGGCGAACGGCACTATGATGTGCAAATTGTCGGTGGTATCGCTTTACATCAGGGACGTATCGCGGAAATGAAAACCGGTGAGGGAAAAACATTGACGTCGACACTCCCGATTTATCTCAACGCGCTCGCGGGGAAGGGCGTGCACGTGGTGACGGTCAATGACTATTTAGCAAAACGCGACTGTAATTGGATGGGAAGCGTCTATGCTTCTTTGGGTTTGCGAACCGCGTGTATCGTCGGTCAGGGAGTTTCGTATCAGTATGAACCGCGCGTGATCGACGAGAACGAGGTAAGCGTGGAAATGGAAAATTTGATTCCCGTGACACGCAAAGAAGCCTATGCTTCCGATGTGACGTATGGCACGAACAATGAATTCGGTTTTGACTATCTGCGCGATAATATGGTGCAGAATATTGAACAGATGACGCAACGCGATCTTCATTATGCGATTGTGGATGAGGTTGACTCCATTTTGATCGATGAAGCTCGAACGCCGTTGATTATTTCCGCGCCGGATTCCGAATCGACAAAACTCTATCAGCAATTTGCGCATATTGTTCCACGACTGAAAAAGGAACAGCCTGCCCGAAACGCTTCGGACGCGTCTTCGCGTATCGATGCGGGCGGGGATGTGGTGATAGATGAAAAAATGAAAGCGGTAACGCTCACGGAAGAGGGTGTGAGTAAGGTGGAATCGATGCTTGGTTTAGGCAATATCTATGAGAGTGGTAAAGTGCAATACGTGCATCATTTGGAGCAGTCGCTCAAAGCGGAATTCATTTTCAAGCGCGACCGGGATTACGTAGTGAAAGATGATCAGATCATTATCGTGGATGATTTCACGGGACGATTGATGGAGGGCAGACGGTATAGTGATGGATTGCATCAGGCGATCGAGGCGAAGGAAAATGTAACGGTGCAAAAGGAATCGAGAACGCTTGCGACTATCACGTTTCAGAACTATTTTCGCTTGTATGACAAAATGGGCGGTATGACCGGCACGGCGATGACATCGGCTGAAGAATTTCAAAAAGTGTATGAACTGGAGCCGATAGAAATTCCGACCAATAAACAGATGATACGCAAGGATTATCCGGATGTGGTATACAAAACGGAAGAAGCGAAATTTCGCGCCATCGTTGCAAAAATTCGTGAGCTTCATATGACGGGACAGCCAGTGCTTGTAGGAACGGTGGCGATTGAAAAGTCAGAATATTTGAGTGCATTGTTGCAGAAAGATGGTATCGTGCATGAAGTCTTGAATGCCAAAAATCATGAACGAGAAGCATCGATTATTGCGGACGCCGGTCATTTTGGAGCCGTGACAATCGCGACTAATATGGCGGGACGTGGTACGGATATCAAACTGGGCGAGGGTGTCCGTGAAGTGGGCGGTTTGTGCGTGATCGGAACAGAACGACACGAAGCCAGGCGCATCGACAATCAGCTTCGCGGACGTGCCGGACGACAGGGAGATCCGGGAGTCTCGCAATTCTATGTGTCGCTTGAGGATGAATTGATGCGAAGATTCGGTGGCGAGAAACTCAAAAATATGATGACCACACTCGGTTTGCCGGAAGATGAACCGATTCAGAATGGTTTGATTTCACGTACCATTGAGAGCGCTCAGACAAAAATCGAAGGATTCAACTTTGATATTCGCAAACACGTTTTGGAATATGACGATGTGATGAACAAACAACGCGAAGTGGTCTATCGACGACGACGAACCATTCTGACGACGCAGGATATGAAAACGGAAACCCTGCAGATGATCGAAGATGAATTGGAACGTATGGTCGGCATTCACACGGCAAACAGGGAAGATGATTGGGATATCGCCGATATCATTAGCGATGTGCGGGCCTTGTTTACTATCGATGAAACGGAAGCAACTAAGAAGTTTGAAAGCATAAACGAGGATCAATCAAAAGATGATGCCGAAAAAATAGGGTTGTTGCTTGCGTATTGTATGGATGAAGCTGGAAAACGATATAACGAAAAAGAAGCAACCATCGGAGTGGATATGTGGGCGGGTGCTCAACGGATGCTCTACCTTCAGACACTTGACACGTTGTGGATGAATCACCTCGACGAAATCGACTACCTGAGACAGGGTATTGGTTTGCGCGGGTATGGTCAGCGCGATCCGCTTATCGAATACAAGCACGAAGCCTACAATCTTTTCGTCGGTCTCTTGGATGCCGTTCGTAACACATTCCTCTCGACCGTTTTCAGGTTGGTACCGGCTGTGCAACAACAAGTGATACAGCAACCGGCACAGCAACTCGTCTATCAGGGTGCCGTCGAAGGAAGCTCCTCATTTGGCGGAGAAAACGGCAAGGGCGACGCACCAAAACAGAAACCGCTGGTCAATGGCGAGGAAGTCGGTCGCAACGATTTGTGTCCGTGCGGATCTGGGAAAAAATTCAAGAAGTGTCATGGAAAATAGTATGAAAAAAATACTTACATTATGCATCATTCATCAGGGCGATCGGGTACTTCTAGGTATGAAGAAGCGCGGTTTTGGGATGGGACGTTGGAATGGATTTGGTGGCAAGGTGGAAAAGGGCGAGGCTATAGAAGAAGCGGCGAGACGTGAAGTCTTCGAGGAAGCATCTGTCGATGTGACGGATTTGGAGAAAGTCGGGATATTGGAATTTGAATGGCAGGGAAATCCTGAAGTTATGGAAGTACATATTTTCAAGGCCAAGTATTTCATAGGCGAACCGACAGAAGGCGAAGAGATGCAACCGCAATGGTTTGATGTGAAGAACATTCCATTCGATAATATGTGGGCGGATGACAAGTATTGGATGCCGATGTTTTTGGATGGCAAAAAATTCACCGGGAAGTTTTTGTTTGGTAAAGATGATAGTGTGCTCGAGTATTCTTTGGAGGAAAAAGAGTCTTTATTATAAGAGATTACTATGCGATACAATAAACTGGTGCGGGATAAAATTGTTGATATTATCGAAGCGAAAGGCGAAAAAGCTTCGTATCATATCGCGTCGGAAGATGAGTATGTTAGAAAATTGAAAGAAAAACTCCAAGAAGAAGTCACTGAATTTTTGGAAGCGGAAAGCAAGGAAGAAATGGCGGATGTTTTTGAAGTCATTACGGCTATTTTGGTGCAGAAAAATTGGACTCTCGAAGAGATTATTGAAATCCAAAAGAAAAAGCGTGAAGAGCGAGGAGGATTCGAGAAGAGAATTATTCTTGAAGAAGCATAAATGGTGAGATTGTGTATATGATTGATCTTGAAAAGTACAATTACGATCTTCCAGAGGCTTTGATCCGGAAGCAGGGGGTTGAGCCTCGCGACAGCGCGCGGTTGTTTGTCTATGACACCAAGACCGATACGGTGACCCATACCGTTTTTTCAGAACTGCCAAACTTTTTGCCGGAAAATTCCGTGATGGTGCTTAATAACACCAAGGTCGTACCGGCTCGCTTGTTTCTCAAAAAAGAAACCGGCGGGAAAATCGAGGTCTTTATTCTAGCTAATGAAATAGATCTTCATTCTTGCGGGACAAACACAGAAATTCCTGTGCTTGTCGATAGGAAATGTCTCGTTGGGTGGAAACTCTCTTTCCCTAATGGGGATTATTTCGAGGTGGTTCGTCAGGAGGCAAATAAATTCTTTGTAAAGCTATGCCCACAAACTTCCCTCACCCCAGTCCTCTCCCAAGGGGAGAGGGGGCTTCATACGCTTGAGGCTTTACTTGAAAAGTATGGCGAGACACCGATTCCTCATTATCTGGAGGATACCAAGCCTCGCCCACGGACAGGACTCGAAGGAACTTTGGATGGCAATGAAAACGAAACTACTTTGCGCAAACGCTATCAGACTATTTTTGCCGTCAATGGGGCATCGGTTGCGGCGCCAACCGCTTCACTTCATTTTACGGAACAAGTGTTTTTCGATCTTGACGCCAAAGGAGTTGAGTTTGCGGAAGTAACGCTTGATGTGGGACTCGGGACATTCGCACCGCTCAAAGACGAGCATTTTGAATCAAGGAAACTGCATTCCGAGAAAATATCCGTATCGGAAGAAGCTGTGCAGACGATCAATTGCGCGAAAAATGAGGATCGGCAGATTATCGCAGTCGGAACAACAGCGATGCGGACACTGGAATCGTGCGCGGTAGGAGAGCGATTGCAAGCATCCAAAAAAAACACGGACATTTTTATCTATCCGCCCTATCACTTCCAGATTGCCGACATCTTACTTACGAATTTTCACTTGCCAAAAAGCTCGCTGATGCTTTTGGTGGACGCTTTTCTCGAAGACAAAAAAGCGAAACGAAATATTATGGATCTTTATGCCATCGCCATTGAAGAAGGGTACGCTTTTTATTCGTTCGGTGATAGTATGTTAATTTTGTAAAATATTTTTTTTGGCGTTTTTGGTAGTATCTGATTATTTATTCGACTGGTAGTTGAGAAGATTTTCTGCGATTGATCGTAATTTTAAGGAAATTTTTTTTCCTTCCACTTTCGCAGAAATGCTTCGAGGGAGTATTTGTTCTTTTCCGTCACGCATAAGATGAAAAGCGTGTTGAAGTTCTTGCACCGAAAATTTCTTCCCATCACTGTCTGATGTCCAATACCCGGAGGAATTATGCGGGAGGAAAAGGGCATTATGAAGATCCGAAAGAGTTTTGATGGAGTGTATATTTTCTAATGTTGCTTCAAATAAAGATTTCTCTGTTTGTTTTGAATCTTTCAGTTCTTGCATTAGATGATTGAATCTTTTAAAAAGACTAATAGAGGAAGGTTTTTCATCAGTGTTATTTTGTCTTGATGAATTTACTGTCGCTGTTTCTTTCGGTGGTCTTGCACTGGCAGAAGTGTTATGTTCATCAAGTTTCATCGTGGTGAGAATTTGTCGTAAAGAAACAGAATTTCCATTGCTTCCCCTAATGACTTCAGGAACCATTGTAAGAAATATCTTCAAATCTTTTGATGGGCAACGTCGAATATGGCCAATGTTTTCTTCGAGACGTTGTGTATGTATAAATGTTCCATCCGAATCAACCCATTGTTGATTCTTAATAAGCACGGTAAGTTCTTCGAAAGAATGTGGTACCGTTTCTTTCCAAGGCGATGTGGTATCTACTATTTTCTTTGGCTGAATTATTTCGCTTTTTTTTAGCGCCTCTTTGGTATTAATGATAAAAATACTTCGATCATCGCCTTTTGGATCGCGCCAATCTTTTACATTGTCTATTGAGCGTATTGCAGATCGCGCGGCATCTTGCGCGTTTGGATTACTATGAAGAATCTCGAGCATTCGCTGTTCATTCAACCCGCCGGTGACAGATGCGACACCATCGGAACACATAATGATACGGTCACCATTCTGGACGGATATCGTTTTGAGGTTTGGTGAAAAAGTCCTTTTTTTATTTCCCACAAGCTGAGTCATTTCAAATGCTAATGGAGAATTGGCAATAAAAGAAGCACCGTCTTCACCGAGCAGTGTTTGTATTTCAGAATATGACGTGGCAGAAAAAATAGACTGCTGAACGTCTTGGATTTTTTTTCTTGGGTCGAGTTTTTCGTCGACGTGCATCCCGCGCACATCTTCTATACATTGAGGTCTGATCGACCCATTTCGTTCGAGGAATACTTGACAGTTTCCGACCGACCCGATAACCATATTTTTTCCATTATTCGTTTTCCAAATGACGGATACCGAAGCCTGTGGATTGAGGTCTGTTTTTTGAGAAAGCCGTTTTACTTCCTTATTTGTTGTATGAAAAGCTTGATCAAGATAGTGTTCCGCGTCCGTTGCCGAGATACCATCTGTCGATGCGTGTTGCTTCAAAATTTCTTGCAGGGTTCGGATAACCGTCTCACTTGCCAGCTTTCCGTTTTCACAACCGCCCGCACCGTCGGAACAAACGAAGATATTATTTCCGATCGTAGCGATAATATCTTCATTTGCCTTACCTTGCTCCGCGTGACGTCTTCCGCATTCTGTAGCCGAGCCATATTCCCACGTCAGTTGTTCGTTTGATTTTTTTTGTTCGTTTTTGTTATGATTATCTAATGCTGGTTGTTCGTACTTGTTCATAGGGATTCACTATTGACTGAATAAGTGTTGGTTTTTCTATTCAAATTATATCACTTTTTTTGGCTATGGCAATGAAGTGGTATCACTTGATTTTTTAATGAAAAGTGCGTATACTACGTTTGTTTTAGGGCCTGTAGTAAAGTGG
>Ga0172379_10004618_pt1 | contig 20050 bp, 17 predicted proteins | sample GrowelOW334metaG_FD_119756 | JGI IMG/M metagenome (GOLD analysis project Ga0172379, IMG submission 119756) | Groundwater microbial communities from an aquifer near a municipal landfill in Southern Ontario, Canada - Groundwater well OW334 metaG | ecosystem: Environmental > Aquatic > Deep...
AAATACGGGCGCCGCTAACAAGCCGGCGTCGCTGTTCATAAGCCTGCGGCCCTATAACCCCGAGGGGTTGAGCGTGGTAAAGACGATCGGGGCCGACGAGAAACGGTTCACTGTCAATCGCGGCACGGCCGTGGCGTTCATGAAGAAACCCGACGCGGTGGACTGCTCGAACGAGGCGGACGGCGATGTGTCGCTGACGCTGGACGCGCCGATGAACCGGCGGGCGGCGTCCTGCCGGGTCGGGCTATGCAATGCGATGGCGGAGTACAAACTGGCGCTGCCGCCGGGCGAGGAAAAAACCTTCTGGTTCATCACGCCGGTTAAGTTGCTTAACGACAATGGCGCCTGGGCGGACGAAGCGCGGAAGGCGGACTCCGAGGCGATTCTCGAAAAGACATACCGCGAGTGGAAGGAACGGCTCGCAGGAACGATTCAGCTTGAACTGCCGGACGACAATCTGCAGCGCGCGTTCGACATCAACAAGGCGTATCTGTTGCTTTTGTGGGATGGAGACGCGATCACGCCTGGGCCGTTCACCTACCATCACTTCTGGTTCCGGGACGCGGCGTATCAGATTTCCGCGCTCGATAAAATCGGCTTCCACCGCGAGGCGGAACAGATTCTGGACACCTACCCGAAGCGGCAGCGGGCGGACGGATTTTTCATTTCGCAGAACGGAGAATGGGACGCGAACGGGCAGGCGATGTGGACGCTGCTCGATCACTACAAATATACGCGGGACGCCAAGTTTCTCGAAAAAATGTATCCGGCTCTCGTCAAAGGCGTCGGATGGATTAAGCAGAAACGCATGGCGACGACGCAGGACCGGAACAGCCCGGTTTACGGACTGCTGCCTGCGGGATTCAGCGCGGAGCACTTCGGCCCGAACGATTTTTATTACTGGGACGATTTCTGGTGCCTCGCGGGAATACGGGCGGCCGAGGAGGCCGCGGCCGATCTCGGAAAGAACGACGAACTGCGCGAGTTCCATCAGGAGTTCGACAGATATCTCGGGCACGTCGAGGCGTCTCTCGCTCACGTCGAGCGAAAGCTCGGCATGCGCGTGATTCCGGCGTCGCCCAACCGGCGCATGAACTCCGGCGCCATCGGAGCGCTCTGCACGATGTACCCGCTTCGCATCTACCCGCCGGACGACGACCGCATGGCGAACACGCTCGCCGAGATCAGGCGGGTCTCTTTCTATGAAAACGGCTTCTATCAGAACAATCACCATTCGGGCATTAACGCTTATCTGACGTTCCAGTTCGCGCAGTGCCTGTTGCAGAAACGCGACCCGGAGGCGTGGACGCTTCTGCGATATATACTGGGGCTGGCGACGACGACTTACACATGGCCGGAGGCGGTGCATACGCAGACGGGCGGCGGCGTGATGGGCGACGGCCACCACGGCTGGGCGGTCGCCGATTTTCTGCATCTTGTCCGCAATCTGCTCCTCATTGAAGAGGGGGAGAATCTCGTTCTTTTCCCGCTGTTGCCGGCGGATTGGTTCGAGGAGGGAAAGAGCATCTCGATCAAGGATGCGCCGACACATTTCGGGAAGGTCGACGCGGTTATGAAGTCCGACGGGCGGCGCGCCACGGTCGAGTTCAACTGCCGTTGGAGCTACACGCCGGAGAAGCTGATTGTCTGCTTCCCGCGCGAGATTTCCACGGCGAAGATAGACGGAAAAGAAGATACGATCCAGTTTTCGGACCGCGTGGAACTCGATCCGGGCGTTACGAAGATTGAGGTCACGTTCGCGTAAAGCAGTAGCGAGCGGCGAGAACATAGGAATAAAAGGACATTAGCTGGAAGTTTGGGGAAAGCAAAACGCTTGCGATTCTCGAACATCGAGGAAAAACTAAAGATATTGTCATTCCGAGCGAAGCGAGGAATCTCAAATAAATGTCAATCGGCATTTAGTTAATACTGAAGACATTAAACAAAGAGCGAGGGGTTTTATGAAGAATCGCGGGATAGCGTTTTGGCTGCTGATAGTCATAACCTTTATAGGCCTGGGCGCGGCGGGCCGGATTGTGATGAAGCGCGCCGCATACGAGAGGGCGAACCGCACGGTGCAGATTGCTGTCGATCTGCCGTCGCTGGCGTCGCTGTTGCCGCCGGGCGTCGATCCGGCGTCGGTGACCGGGCGGCTGAAACAGATAGGCATAACCACTTATGGCGTCTATGAGTTCAAGGGAAAAGAGTTGCTGACTAACCACGACATTCTGGCCTATCGCACGTGGCCGGAGGCGCTGGCTTCGGTCGGCATGAAGGACCCCGGAAACATGGTGCTGACGCTGCAGGGGAGATGGCTGAGCCCGCTGGTTCCTAACTATCTCAACGCCTATTTCGGCGCGGATTCCTGCGAGCCGGGCGGCGTCTGCCGCATTCCGGACATCGGGCTGACGTTGGAGACGCTGACGTTCGGGCTTCACGGCGCCGGCATCGACGGCGCGATTGCCCCGAGATTTTTCAACACGGCGTTCGAGAATGAACTGACGATAAAGATGAAGATGGCGGCGCTGGACAGGCTGAAGCCGTCGGTGATAGTGTTCGACGGCGAAACGGCGCTCGGTTTTCCGGAGTTGCTGAAAGTCACGGCCGGCGAGATATGGCGGCGTCCGGGCTGGTCGGTGGGCCTCGTCGACATGGTGGAACAGGACGGCGTGAAAAAACTCGCGTGGATGCTGCCGGGGCGCGTTATCCCGGTGCACAGCATTCCCGAAAAGGAGATTGGCAAGAATCCGCCGGCGAAGGCGCTGATCCGCTATCAGCGGGCGGTGAAGGAGCGCGGAATCCGTTTCCTGTATGTGAGGCTCTACACTGAACGGTTCGGTAAGACGGGCGATGAGGCGCTTGAGGAAAACATCAAATATCTGGAAGACCTTGTGAAAGGCCTGACGGACGACGGTTTCATAATCGGGACGGCGGAACCGCTGCAGCCGTTCATAAGCAAGCCAGTGACGCGCGCTGCGTGCGTGGCTGGCGCGGTTGCGTTTGCGGGATTGCTGCTGTTCATCGGATTCGGGTTCCCGGGTTGGCTGTCGCTGCTTGGAGCGCTGGGAGCGTTCGCGGTGGTTTTCGCGTTTCCGCAGTCCGGCGCGGCGGCGGGGATGGCGTATAAATATGTGATAAAACTTACGGCGCTCGGAACGGCGTGCGTGGTTCCGGGAATGTCGGTGGCGGCGCTGTTCATAGTGGGGCGGCGCCTTTCGGAAACGGAATACAAGCCCGGAGCGGGAGAGGCGGCGGCCCGCTGGGCGGGGGCATGCGCGCTCACGCTCGCGGGAGGCATTTTCACCGCTGCGATGCTCTCGCAACGCGAATATTTTCTGCGCATGGAGGTTTTCTCCGGAGTCAAAATAGCGTTTTTAATGCCGCTGATGCTGGTGTTCTTCGTGTATCTGAGAGAAACGGGCGAAAAGCTCGGCGAGTTTTTCAATTCGCCGCTGAGGTATATAGAGGTAGCGATCGGGCTGGTAGCGGTTGCCGGGCTTGCGGTTTATCTGATACGGTCCGGGAATCAGTCGACTCCTGCCACGGCTATGACTGATCAGGAAAGCGCGTTGCGCACCGGCCTCGAATCGATGTTCTACGCGCGGCCGCGGTTCAAGGAGTTTCTAATCGGCCACCCGGCGCTTCTTCTCGTGGGACTGCTGCCGCTGGGGAGAAAAAAGTACGTCGGCCTGTTGCTGATACTCGTCGGCGTGATAGGGCAGGTCAGCCTTTTCAATTCGTTCTGCCATCTGCACACGCCTATAGTGATGACATATATCCGCTCGGTGGTTGGAATCATGCTCGGATTGGTTATCGGACTCGGCCTCAGAATGGCCGGAACCGTGGTCTTGGAGTTGTTTCCAAAGAAGAGCGCTTGAACTTGAAGCGAGTTCTATATTTCTGATTGTTCAGACGGCCTGATGTATTTATAGACGCCTGAGCTTATTTTTTCGAATTTTGGGCTGTTGTTCATCGCTGTTACGATGACGGAATAGAAATTTTCCGCTTTGCTGCGCACGCGGCCGTCATTAATGAGCAATTCGCGGAGCTCGACGACTTTCACCGGCTGTTCGAGTCCGCACGCGATGTCTTCTATGACGTCGATGAGTTGGTGGGTTTTGACTTTCGTTCCCCCGAGTCCGAGTGTCGCCATTTTTTTCGAGAGGCTCGCCACTTCTCGCTTGAGTTCCCTAATCTCCTCGCGCGCTTTTGCGAGTTCTTTCTCGACGTCTTCCATCTGTTTTTGCAGGGCGACCGTTTCTGCAAGTTCCTGAATATCTCGTTTTATTCTCTGATATGTGACGGTCATTGTTATAACGCCTTTCCCAATTCGATTAATCCCGGATTCGCCAATAGGACGCCGAATCCAGGTCAATGTTCATAGCGGCGATCTGCTTCGTTATCGGCGCATTATTTTGTTCATGAACCCAAGTTCTATTCACTTCAAAAATACGCCTTCCGCCTCGCATTTCATCCACTCTGAGCCATTGCGCCCAAATCCTAATGACGGATTTGGGTTAATATATGTTTCATTTATTATTGAAAAAAGTCAACAGAGGCTGGAGAGTAAAACGTTAAAATGTTAAGTTTTGACGCGAAAACGCTCAAATAAAAAACCCGGCCGTGCGGACCGGGTTTGAAAAAGCGATTATTCGGGCTGAGGACTGTTGTTACTCTTCGCCCTCTTTTTTCTTTGCGAGTTTTTCTTTTGCGTGTTCGATAGCCGAGGAGGTTTTCTCGACGGCGCTGGAGTAGGCGGTCGACATTTTGTCTTTGGCTTCCTCAAACGCTTCTTTTGACTTATCGATCAACTCGCCCGCTGAGTCAGAAATATCAGAGAAGCGGTCTTTAATTTTTTCGCGAGTATCCTTGCCGGACTGAGGCGCGTAAAGAAGGGCGGTGATGGCGCCCACGATGCTGCCCGCGCCGAACGCCAGCAGAACGCCGGGCCAGCCTATTCCGCGCTTTGTTTCTCTCACTTCGATTTTTTCGTTCTCTGCCATGATTTTCTCCTTCTAATGCCGTTTTCTATTACTATAGCGAAAAAAGTATAATTTTACATGCTGCGCGTGTCAAGCGGCATCGAGCGGAAGCCGGACAAGAGCTTTGTAGTCTCTTTGACTACAAGTATCGAAATAGGCGGTCAGGTAGCGGGATCAGAGCTTGTAGTCTCATTGGCTACAAGCTTCAAAAAAGATATTTTTGTCCTTTGATTAAAAGAAAAATAATTTTTATTCGGGTATTTACTCGCAATAACAAACAACTTATAATGGCATGACCCTACCTTAGAGCGAGAGTGGAAAAAATGAAACAGATTCTAACAACTACGGATGTGGCAAAGCTTCTTGGGCTACATGTCAACACGCTGAAAAACTGGGTGCGGGATGGCAAACTGCCGTCTTTCCGCACTATAGGCGGCCACTACCGCATAAGAGTGGACGAGCTTGTTGCCGCGTTGAGGGAAAAAGGAATCCCTGTTCCAGAGGCGCTTCTTGAAACAAGCAGAAAAGATGTGTTCGTGGTGCATCCTAAAGATGACGAGCGGGTTGAGATCGAACGCAATCTGAGCGCCGCGGGCCAATTGAATGTGACTTGCTTCGACTGCGGAGTGGAGGCTTTGATGGCTATGGGGCGCAATATGCCGGCCGTCATTGTCTGGGACGCGGCGCGCAAGGATGTCGACGTTGTCACGGTGCTGCGTTCTCTGAGAAGCAAGGAAACGGCGCACAGAGTCGATATGGTTCTTATCGGCAGCGGCGATTCGCTGATGAACTCCGGGCTTCCCGAGGAAATGTCGGAAGTTCCGCTGTTCACATACCCTGACAATTTGCCGGATATGGTTAAATGGATGCGCCGGATAACCGACTAACCTGATTCGCTAACTAACATCCAGTGGAATTTCGAACAAAGCAGAAGAATTCTGGATTTTTCGCGTGCGGCTTTCGTGTGTTTCCAATCCGTTTTTATGTTATAATAGTGTAAATAACCATTTAAGAAACCCGGGAGGCGCCGTATGGATACTGAAAAAGTCCGGTTCAGCAGCGGAGTCCACAATCTCATCGGGATATATCACGAAGGCGAGGGATCGCCGAAAGCGGCGGTTGTGATCAGCCATGGATTTGCGGCGAATAAGGAAAGCGATAAGTGGGTGTATGTGAGCGAGGGGTTTGCGGAGGCGGGAATATCCACGCTACGCTTCGATCATGCAGGCCGGGGAGAGAGCGACGGCCTGTTCGAGGACGTGACGCTGACCGGACGAATAGCGGATTTGAGAGCTGCGGTGTCGTTCGTGGGGGCGAATAAAGGGATCGGGCGCATAGCGCTGATCGGAAGCAGTTTCGGCGGCGACACGGCGCTGTTCGTGGCGGCTGACCCCGGAATCGCGTGCGCGGCGATAATTGCGACGCCGTTTTCTTTCGATTTTATGGATGAGGCCGAAACAGGCGACGGTTATATTGAAATCGACGGACTGCGCGTTAAACGCGGTTTGAAGCAGGACGTGGCGAAATACGATATCGAGGCGCAGGCGGCGAAGGTTTCCCGGTTGCTGATCATGCACGGCACGCAGGACGAGGTTGTTCCCCCGAGCGACGCGCTTCTAATTTATGAAAGCGCCGCCGAACCGAAACAGCTCGAAATGATTGAGGGCGCCGACCACAGGTTCTCACAACATACTCATCGCGAACTCATGTTCGACCACATCTTCGAATGGTTCCAGAAATATCTGAAAGAATAAAAGCGTCATTAGGCGATAAGAAAATTGCGGCTTTAGACCGTAGGCCTTGGGCGTTAGGCTAAAGATTAAAAAATCAAACCCCCATGCGCCAACAGAACGACAAATCCGAGTTGCTAATTAATTCATTAGTATGCGGGCAATGGATTCCCGACAAGAACATTCGGGAATGACGGTCTTTTTGTGTCTGTTTACTTATGGCTGCACAGCAAAAAATCCAAAGATGCTAAGTTTTTGTTTTTAGCCTAAGGCCAAATGCCCAAAGCCTAAGGCCGCTTTAAATAAATTATTTGATTTTCGGCAGTTCCAGTTTAACGTAGCCGCCGTCCGGGGCGGGGATGGTTTTAAGCGCGACGTAAATTTCGCCGGTTTTCGGCAGCATGACGGCGCTTTGAAGCGTGTTGTTCGCGCAGATGGTGTTTACGAGGTCGCCGGAAACTTTGCCGGCGATCGGGTCGAACTTGTCGCTGAGGAAGGAAACGGCGGCTTTTTCGTCTATGCCGCCCTTGTTGCCGTTTATCAATTCTAAATAGCGGTTGTAGCGGTAGAATGTGTCGGATTTCTTTCCGGCGTAAAACATGTACATGTATTTCATCTGCGTTTTCGAGAGGTCTTTATCGACGAAGTGGTTGGTGTGCATGAGGAAGCCGTCTTTCGGTTCGATGCGAACGAGCCGTTTGGCTGTCATTTCTGCGATGAAGCCGGTGTCTGTCTTGCCGTCTGTGACGAGGACGTTGTAGCCGGTGGTGCGCGGCATGCCGGCGAGAATTTTGTAAGCGTCTTCGAGCGTCTTGGATTTTTCCACGAGGGCGCGCAACTGGATCATGATCGGGGTTCCTTCAAGGGTCGCCTCGGAGGACATCGAGGTCATTTCGCCCATCGAGATTTCGCTTGCGTTCATGCCTGTCAGCGCTCCGGAAATTCCGGGCCATGAGAGCGTGACGAACGGGACGCCGTTTTTCGGCGTGATGAAGAAGACTGTGTTCATGGCCGCGACTTTCTCGTCGGCCGACCATTCGAGGTTGCGTCCGTGCACCACCGCGCCGTCCTTGGATTTGCCGGGGAAAGCCGCGAAATTCGAGCACATCGGTTTTACGCCCACCCAGTTCGCCGACACCACATCAAGGAATGTATTCGCGTAAAGAATTTTTTCGTAGTCAACGCCGGCGCTTTCGGCTATCCCGCGCATTTCCTCGATGTATTCCTTCGGTATGTGTTTTTCGAGAATCTTTGCGCCTTTCGCAAGCGCTTCCTGAGACGCGCCGAAAAGGTTTTTCTTTTCCTCGAAGAAGTATGAAATCAGCTCCTTGATCTCGGTTTTGAGGAGCGCGCCGTGCTGAAGACCTATCTCGCGCGGCGTTCCGGCGAGCCGGACGACTCGAACGCCGTCGACGTTTTCGAGCCGCGCGGGGCCGCTCTCCGCGACTAATTTGACAGCCGCGCGCGCGTTAACCGCCGCCGCCGCGATTATAATTATCGCCAAAAAGATTCTGAGCTTGCTTTTCATTTGAAAAACCTCCGAAAAACTTTCGCGTCCGGCGCCGCGCCGGTTTTCAATCCGAATCAAACCGCCGGATTCGGATTCAATTAGCATACCATCGGGCGCGCACATGTTCAACAATGGTTTACTTAACTGTTTGCGGGGATATGGAATATGGGAGGTTTTTAGGAGCGCGGTCATTCTGTCGGCAAAGCTGTCCGGGCAAGTTCCGCGCGGCAGTTGTTTTTGATGGCTGTTTACATATAATACGCATGATTGAAGCAATCGACGCTGCGTGGGGCATCAGAAGATAAAGCGGCGACACGGCGAAATACAGGGGAGGAAGTTGCGGCGCGAGGAAGAGTCGGCCCCGGTTTTACGAACTTCCGGATCGCAAAGCGACAAAAAGAACATGGGCGGCGGAAACAAGATCGCAATTTTAGGCATGGTTGACGGGGCAAATTCCCGATACTGGAAGCTGATCGAGGACGGAGCGGCGGCGGCGGCGGCGCAGCGGTCGATTACAGTTGAATATCACAGGCCGCAGGCGCTCGGCGAGCGGAACGTGGCGCAGTGGCAGAGCAAGATCGCCGAGACTATCGCCAACGATCCGGAAGTGAAGGCGGTCGGCCTTTCGATGATAGACCCGGCGGCCGGGGCGAAGTCGATCGAGACTCTGAGCGCGGCGGGCATTCCGTGCGTGACGTTCGACTCTGATGTGCCGAACAGCAACCGCGCTTTTTTCATCGGCGCAAACAACAGGGCCGCCGGCCGCACCTGCGCGTTCACCGTCGCGAAGCTGATCTCATTCAAGGGGAAAATAATAATCGATTCGCCGTCCTACAAGGTGAATAGCTGCGTAGAGCGCATAGGCGGCTTCAAGGACGCGATCGGCCGTTACAGCGGCATTGAAGTGGTCGGCGAAGTGGGCGGCGACGAAAGCGCCGCGTCGATAAAATACACGGCGGAGAAAACCGCGGCGACGCCCGGACTGGTCGGGATTTTCTGCGCGTCGGGCGGAAGCGCCAAAGCGGACGCGGAAGCGCTCAAGAAGGCCGGCCTCGCTGGGAAAGTGGCGCTTGTCTGCGTGAATGTGGACGCCGAGATTCGCGAACTTCTGAAGAAGGGCGTAATTCACATGGCGATAGGGCAGCGGCCGTACTCGATCGGGTTCCGGCTCGTTGACTATCTGGACCAGATAGCGCGCAACGGGATCGACATGGTCATGCGCGGTATTCCGTCGAGCCGCATCGCTGACACCGGTATGCATCAGGTAACGCGCGATAATATCGAGAGCTATGTGGACACGCTCGAAAAGATGCAGCGCGACATGGAGTGAACAGGGCGGTTTCGGGCCGCTCGAAAATTTCCGCGGCCGTCGGGGCGCGGGTTTTGCCTTTTCAGCGCTATAATTAATAATCGAAACAAAAACAGCCGACGGCGCGGCATTTGCGCGAGGCGGCGGTACGGAGCGTGTCGTATGAGCGGCAAAGGATTCAAATGCAACAGTTGCAGTTATGCGCTGATTATTGATGACGATGTGAAGAAAGAGCTGTGGTGTCCAAACTGCCGCGCGACGATGGCTGCTTCGGACATGGAAGCGCCCGCTGAATTTTTAAATTATGAGTGCGGTGAGTGCAAGGCGCGTTTTCGGGCGCCCGGCGGAACTCACGCTCCTTACAAATGCCCGCGCTGCAATTACACAATCCCGTCAAAACCCAAGCCATAAATGAAGCGCCGCCCGGGCGCCGGGGCTAAAGCGCGGCATCACGCCGCCCCTGGCCGGTTTTCGGGCCGCAGGGTCTCGAACGTGTTTCATTCATCTGCTATTGCAACAGAGGGTAAAATATTACAGAATAAGAGGGCTGAAAATCGCATAGAGGACTGTATGAATGCGAACGCCGCCGGATTTTGCGCGGAGGAGCGGCGCAGTCCCGGATGCGGAGGTGGAGAAACTTATGTCCGGACACTCGAAATGGAGCACGATAAAACGGAAAAAGGGCGCGGCTGACCAGAAGCGCGGCAAGGAATTTTCCAAGCTGATAAAGATCATAACGAACGCCGCGCGCGCCGGCGGCGGCGATATGAACCTGAACGCGACGCTTCGCACCGCCGTCGACAAGGCGAAGGCGATCAACATGCCGGCGGATACGCTCACGCGCGCGATCAAACGCGGCACCGGCGAACTCGAAGGCGCCGCTTACGAAGAACTCATGTTCGAAGGCTACGGCCCGGCCGGCATCGCGCTGATGATAGAGGCGATGACCGACAACCGCAACCGCACCACGGCGGAAGTCCGCCACATTCTCAACAAATACGGCGGTTCGCTCGGCGAATCCGGTTGTGTCCAGTGGATGTTCAACAAGAAGGGCATCATTCTCGTTCCAAGCTCAGGCGCGGACGAGGAAAAGATGATGGACCTCTGCATCGAGGCGGGCGCCGACGAAGTAACGGAAGAAGGCGAATACTTCCAGTTCATCTGCGCGCCGAACAGCATGCCGGCGGTCAAGAAATTCATCGAGGACGCCGGGTTCACGGTCGAATCGGCGGAAGTTTCTATGGAGCCGCAAACCACGGTCGACGTCAACGACAAGGCCGAGAGCGTTCTACGGCTCGTTAATTTTCTCGAGGAGCTCGACGACGTGCAGAACGTTTTCTCCAACTTTGACATATCCGATGAGATCATGGAAAAGCTCGGCTGAAGCTTTAGCCGGCTCAGGAGAACGAAAGTGCGTATCGTTGGGGTGGACCCCGGACTCGCCGATTCCGGCTACGGCGTCATCGACGAAAAGAACAACGCGCTCAGCGTCGTTGAATATTCCTGCATAAGCACATCGAAAGAAACTCCTTTTCCGGAGCGGCTGCGCTCGATCTACGACGATTTCGCGCGCGTTCTCGAAGAGTACAAGCCGGAATCCTGCGCGATCGAGGCGCTCTATTTCGCGAAGAACGCGAAGAGCGCTTTTCAGGTCGGCCACGCGCGCGGCGTTTTCATTCTCGCCGCCTCGCTCGCCGGAATCCCGGTTTACGAATATACGCCGATTCAGGTCAAGCAGGCGCTCGTCGGCAACGGCCGCGCGGAAAAATCGCAGTTGTCCTATATGGTGAAGATGCTGCTGAAACTCGAGGAACCGCCGCAGCCGGACCACGCGTCGGACGCGCTTTCCGTCGCGATCTGCCACGCGAACTCGTCGCGCATGCGCGCCCTCATCGGCGAAGAACGGCTCGTTTACGGCAGACGGAAATAAAGAGGAGCGTGGGTCGCGGCATACTGCGACCGGCAATCGCATAGGAGACAGAAATTGAGTTCGGGGTTGCTTCGTCAGCCCAAAACGGCTTCCTCGCAAGTACGAATGGAAAGAGAATAAATGATAGATTTTCTGATAGGCGAAATCGCAATCGTGAAAGAGAACAGCGTCTCGATAGACGTTGGCGGCGTTGGCTACAAGGTTGGCGCGCCGACATCCGTCACCGGCGCGATGCGGCCCGGCGACAAGGGCGTCACTCTTTTCACGACGATGATCGCGACGGACGGCAACCTGAGCCTTTACGGGTTCAACACGCCGGACGAGCGGGATGTGTTCGAGATGCTGATCACGGTGTCCGGAGTCGGCCCGAAGGCGGGCATAAAGCTGATGTCGCTGCCGAAGGGGCGACTGCTTGAAGCGATCGTGGCCGAGGATGTTGCGGTATTGACGACAATTCCCGGGATCGGGCCGAAAACCGCGAAACGCCTTATACTTGATTTGAAAGACAAGGTCAGCGACCTGTTCAAAAACATGCCCGGCGGCGCGCCGGCGGTTTTCATCGACGAAGGCGAAGTCGGCATCGCCGCGCAGGGCCTTCAGGCGCTCGGCTACTCGGCATCGGAAGTCCGCAATCTGCTTAAAACGCTGCCGGCTGACGATCTTAAAACGATGCGCGCTCCTGAGATCATCCGTCGCTGCCTGCAAAGGAAAGATTGAGCGGCATGCTGCGCCCAATATGCCGCGCTCGGCATGCTTTGTAGGGGCACAGCGCCCAGCGCCAAATATATTTTGTAGGGGCACAGCATGCTGTGCCCAATATACTGCGCCAAATGTGAATTGAAAGTATAAAAACATTTTCATATAAGGAGATGCAACATGAGTAAAGCAAAACCCAAAGCAAAAGCGAAACCGAAGACAACAGCCAAGGCGGCCGCCGCTCCGAAGCGCGAGCGCGCAGTGCTCGCTTACTCCGGCGGAGTGGACACGTCTATCGCCATCAGATGGCTGATGGACGAGATGAACCTCGACGTCATAGCGGTCTGCATAGACGTTGGACAGGGCAAGGAACTCGGCCCGATAAAGAAGAAGGCTCTGAAGATCGGCGCGATCAAGAGCGTGGTCGTGGATGCCAAAGAGCAATTCTGCGACGACTATCTTGTCCCGGCGATCCGCGCGAACGCGATGTACGAGAAGAAGTATGTGCTTTCGACGTCGCTGAACCGGCCATTGATATCCGAGATACTCGTGCGCGTGGCGAAGGAAGAGAACGCGCAGTACGTCGCGCATGGCGCGACGGCGAAGGGCAATGATCAGGTGCGGTTCGAAGTATCGTTCGCCGCGCTGGACCCGTCGCTCAAGATCATCCCGGTGGCCCGCCGCTGGAACATGACGCGCGATCAGGAATTCGTTTACGCAAAGAAACATGGCATCGAGTTGCCCGTCACCTCGAAAAGCCCGTACAGTCTCGACCTCTGCGTGTGGGGCAAGAGCACCGAATGCGGCGTTCTCGAAGACCCGTGGTGCGAACCGCCGAAGGACGCCCATAGCTGGGTGACGCATATCGAGGACGCGCCCGCAAAGGCCGCCTACGTCGAGATCGGTTTCGAAAAGGGCGTTCCGGTTTCAGTCGACGGAAAAAAAATGAAGATGTACGCGCTCGTCGAGAAGCTGAACGCGCTCGGCGCGAAGCACGGCGTCGGCCTGACGGACATGATGGAATGCCGGCTTGTGGGCATCAAGAGCCGCGAGACGTACGAGGCGCCCGCCGCCGCGCTCATTCTCAAGGCGCATCAGGAACTCGAATCGCTCGTCATGAACCGCGACACGCTGCACTACAAGATGCTGCTCGAACAGCGCTATGCGGAACTGATCTACGACGGCAAGTGGTTCTCAGAACTGCGCGAGCACCTCGATGCGTTTTTCATTTCGACACAGAAGTATGTCACCGGCACGGTCCGGATAAAGCTCTACAAAGGCAACGCGGTTGTAGTCGGCCGGAAATCACCGCAGTCGCTCTACCGCTGGAATCTCGCCACGTACGACAGCGGCGACACGTTCGACCACACCGTCGCCGACGGGTTCCTTGCTGTTTGGGGACTGCCGGAAAAGGTTGAAGCGCTGTGCGGCAGGAAGAAACTCAAAAAGAAGTAGGGGGCTGATGGTAGCTGGTAGCCGGGGACTGGTAGTTGGGAAAAGACAAAAACAGGCGCATTCATTCGTAGGCGCACAGCGCGCTGCGCCAGAATGAAGCAGCGCGGAAAAGGAAAAGACGGGAAAAGAAAAACGTCTTTGCGAGGAAGCCGATGTCTGGCTGACGAAGCAATCCCGAACTCAATTCCTATCTCCAATTCGGGATTCCATTTTATTTGTCATTCCGAACGGAGTGATGAATCTTAGATCAAACAACCACAGGGGCGGCGCAATCTGGCCGCCCCTTTTGTATTGTTAGGATTTGGGTTTATCTGCCGGGAAATATTCCATCAGTTTTATAGCTGTTAGATTTTTACTTCAATTGGCTTACTTCTTTTTCAGCTTTACACATTTAATCCAATAGGCAAAATAAAACAACGGAATGAATATGAAGCCGATTATTAATATGCACAACACCATAACTGGTGGAATATAACAAAATTGAAAAAAACTGAATACACAGATAATAATGATACTAGCTGGCCAAGCAAATCCCATACCTTTTGTTGTTTTTCTTACATTGACATCCACAACCCCTATCATCATAAATAAAAATGAAAACACAAGTAATGCTTGATAACTTAAAAAGCCAAGCATCCATAACCAATCTTGTGGAAACAAAGCCATAATTGCAATAACAAAAAATATAGAAAAAAACAATATTCTCGATAATGACATGAAGAAATTCAACTTCGTTTCATTATCAGAGGATCTGTTTTGAAAAACAGGGCCCATCACCTTTTCCTACTCTGCAATTCAATTTTCGTGTTTTCCGAGCTATGAAGCGATTATATCATAGGTTTAGCATCTTGGGTTCGGCGGCCTTTGAATTTGCAGCGGCGAAGCCGCTTTTTTGATGCGGTGGTTTGACGCCGTTTTATCTGTTTCTATGTTATAATAGATGAAAAGATGAATATTTTATATCAAATAATTTTGGAGGATTTATAATCATTTGTACGGTAAGATTACTTACAGAGTACATGCTGTGTAACGCATGTTCGAGAGGCGGGTTACAAAAGACGAAGTTCGACGCGTTCTCGAAACCGGCGAGGTGATTGAAAATTATCCTGACGATACCCCCTATCCAAGCAGATTAGTGTTGGGGAAGGCGGGTTCTCGGAAGCTTCATGTGGTTGCAGCGGACAATGAAGTCGATAAAGAAACAATTGTTATTACCGTTTATGCGCCGGAGCCGGCGTATTGGGATCCGACTCTCCGAAGGAGGCTGAAACAATGAAATGTGTCATTTGCAAGAATGGCGAAACACGCGAAGGATTAGCGACTGTGACGCTGGAGCGGAATGGCGCGACCATTGTTATTAAATCTGTGCCGGCAAAGGTCTGCGATAATTGCGGCGAGGAATATGTTAATGAGGAAATCATGGCCCGGCTGATGGAACAGGCGGAAGAAGCGGCGCGAAATGGCGTTCAGGTTGATGTGCGCGAATATGTCGCCGCTTAATATCGAATATTGAGTTCATTCTGAATTTTGGCAAAAAATTTTATCTTTTTCCGATACACAACAGCAAGATGATATTTAAGTGAAAGTTCCCCGTTTCGTTCGAATGCTCAAAAGGGGTATCTTCTGTTTAACCTCTTGGCTTGAACGGCATATTTTCGAAGACTTCTCTTGGAAATCCGTTTAATGCGCTATAAGGCGTCTCGTTGATCTCTTTCATCAAGTCCCATGGGCTCAGGTCATCCTCTTCGAGCATCATTTTACAGGCTTTGACCATATCGTTCATTGAACCCAATACGGAACGATCACTCGTTTTGGAGAAGGTGAATGTTCCTGTGTTCGGCGCGATAATACGGTCAAAAAACATTCTCATATTCAGCTCTGCAAGGTGTTCTCCGAGAAAAGACAAAAACTGCTTGAGATATTCGTTTTCGTCTGTGATTCCCCGGCCATACATTACCACCGAGAACAAAGAGCTGGCATTTGTCGTCAGAATATACTGGACCCGTTGCGCGGTGAATAGATTAGCGCACCATCGCAGATGCGCGCCTGTCTGCGTGTCGACTTTTGTAAGAGGGCCGAGCTTGAGCTTTTTGTTTAGCTTTTCAGTGACATGAATGATCATGAAGGGCCGCCTTTGTGTTCTTTTGGGTACTTTACTCAAAACGACGATTAGCGTCAACAGCGCCGCAAGCCGGTTGCAGGCGAGCCATACCTCCGTTTCTTCGCGCCTCCGTGGTTTCGTTTTTTCTTTTCCCGGCTGAAGGAGCCAAAATGCCACGGGTTCATCGTGGTTGAATAAATCAAAATACAAATGTACAATTAGTTGTACAAAGAAAGGGGCAATTGTTTTATGAAAGATATTACAATATCCAAAGCGCGCAACGAACTGACTGATCTTCCCCGGCGCTTGGCAAAAAATCCCGGAGCCGTTGCCGTTACGCGGAGAGGCAAGCCGGTGCTCGCGATTTTGCCATGGGAGCTTTACGAGTCCATCGTTGAAACGCTTGAAGTTATGAGCGATGTAAAATTAATGGACGCGCTCAGGAAAAGCATTCGGGATATTCAGGAGGGACGCACCTTCAGCTCTGACGAAGTTAAAAAGGAGCTTGGGCTTTGAGCGCTCATAAATACGAGATCCGGTGGACAGGAGCGGCGAAAAAGATGCTCGCCGGGGTACAAGACCGCCGAATCATGCGGAAGATATTTGAACGGGCAAACGAGCTTTCCGAAGAACCCGAATTGCAGGGAAAACCTCTTTTAAATGAATTGGCGGGGTATAGGAGCGTTCGGGCGGTCGGCCAGCGATATCGGATAATTTATAAGATAGAAAACAAGAAAATTATTGTGTATGTAGTCGCTTTGGGCATCCGCAAGGAAGAAAGTAAAAAAGATATCTACGAACTCGCAAAGAAGTTGATACGTGCCGGTCTGTTGGAATCCCCAGAATAGTTGGACAAAAATACAACCCCTCGTTCCAACGCTTTGCGTCCCCTGGTTTTTTTTCTGATCAGGGAAAACTCAATCAAGTTGACTCAATAAAAAATCATTTTGTCGAGTATACGATGCAAAGTATTGTTAAAACAAGGTAGGCGCAACCGAAGAAGCCGCCAGCGATTATCCCTATCCATGCGTGTGTTGCGCCTCGCGCTTCCGGATGCAGTTTTGCGAACTTGCGGCCTCGCAGCCCTAAAATAAAGCCGGCAATGCCTATCGGGAAGAACGGAATTACTGAAAATACGCCGAAATAATATCCGATCAGCGCATTTGTGTTTTTATAGGGGATGAGGCCGCCGAGGGTATAGTCGCTTTGGGGCGCCGCTTGTCGCTGAATGTAGTTTTCGAACATGCGGCCGCATTTTATGCACCAGTTGTATTCGATCGAGTTTTGGAATCCGCACGCGGGACAGTATTTTACAGTCGCGCCGGCTGGAAAAACATGCGCGGCGTTTCCCGGAACGGCGGCGTTAGGAATATTCGCGGGCAAAGGCTGCGTATAGTCCTCCGGCCCGCGCCAGATGTATAAATACCAATATACCGGTATGGCTAAAATATTAAAGAACATTATTAACACAACCCAAATGATTTTCAGGTCGCCGACCACCATCGGATTTTTGAAAACATTTATTACATATAATACCATCAGCGCGAATCCGAGAATGATCGTGAAAAAATGCAACGGGAAAATAAATAAGAAGTAAGCCGGATTGGGGCCGCCGAAATTTTTCGATCCTACCATGAAAACGATAAATAACATGAAAATGAAAAAATAGAAAAAAGGCCACAGGGAGCCGATCAGCAATGCGATCTTTTTGTTTTTTTTCATAATTTATATTTGTCGGGCTTCAGGGCCGCAAACCGGATTCGAACCCGCGATCATAAAAAATAAGCGGGCTGTCCTCCGAGCTTACGACGTATTGCTATTATACCACTTCTCAGCAAACTTCCAAATGACGAAATATGATAAACATAAAAGTTAAAGATAAGAGAGGAAACGGGATTCGAACCCGCGACCGGATTTAAATTAGGCATACCGCCCACGGAATTTCGGAATAGAATCAGCCGGAATGTTTTGCCGCAAACTTTCGGGTTTCAGTGGTATAATGTCCTGTGTAGGCAGAAACCTTAAAACAGGTAGAGGAGTCGCAGCCATGAGGTTCAAAACCGCCGTTATTCTTTACGCAGCCATTTCATTGTTTATTTCGGCATCCGTTTATTCATTCGCAGCGGAGCCGCAATCCATAAAATCGAAAGCCTTCATTGTGCGCGCGGCAACTTCGCCGCTGTCGATTTCCGTCGCAGGCGCTGACGGGAAAATGATTTTATCCGGCGCGCCGGGGGGAGAAGTCTATGCGCTAAAGGGCAACAAGCGCATATTCCTAACTTCATGCAAGCCGCAAAAGGGAGCCGCCGGCAGACTCGAAATGACGTGCATGGCCGGGAGTGAAAAATATGCCGTTTCTATAGCCATGGTGAACGACTATGAATTTTCGATGTCGGTATCGTCGGCGGGCAAACCCGGACACGAACGTCTCGGCCACAGGTTTCGGCTGCCGCGCGGAGAGAGCGTCTACGGCCTCAAGGAGCATGTAGAGGGCGACGGCAAGGGAGCCTTCGACGCCGCCGGGACTATAACGAACCAGGCAACGCTGGATCAGCGCGGCAGCACAGTCCAGATGTACACGGTCCCGACAATTTCCATCGCATCTCCGTTCCATATCAGCTCGGGCGGATACGGCCTCTTTTTCGACACAACATGGCCGGGCACATACGATCTCGCCGACACCGAGCCCGACGTGGCGGACATATCGTTCGAAGGGCCTGCCCTGAAGATGGTTTTCACATTCGGCCCCGGCATGCCCGACATCATCCGGCGCCACACGGACAGGGTGGGCAAGACTCTTCTGCCCCCGAAGTGGGCCGCCTCGGTTTTCAAATGGCGCGACGACCACATCAACCTGCCGATGCTTTATGACAACACCCGCAATTTGTCGAAATTCAATTCGCAGGTGTACGAAGACGTTATGATGCTGAAAAAACTCGGCGTCCCCACCGGCGTGTACTGGCTGGACCGGCCGTGGGCGAAAGGTCCGTTCGGCTATGACGATTTCGAGTTCGACACGAACAGGTTCCCCAATCCGCTGGAAATGGTAAAGTGGCTCGAAGATAAGAACTCGATGAAAATGCTTCTGTGGGTCGCTCCGTGGATTTACGGCGACATGAGGAACGTCGCTCGGGACCGCGGCTATCTCGCGCCGACCTCGGACAAGGTCCTGGACCTCACCAACCCGGAAGCTGTCGAGTGGTGGCAGAACGAATTCGGAAAAATGTTCGACCTCGGCGTCGCGGGATTTAAGCTGGACCGGGGCGAGGAAGTGATACCGAGCGATCTCGAACATGTTTATCACGACGGCCGCACCGGTCGCGAAGTGCACAACGATTTCCCGACTCTCTACGCGAAGGCGGTTCAAGGCGCTTGCCGGAAATTCCGGGGCGACGACTGCCTCGTCATGCCGAGGTCCGGCTTCACCGGCACACAGAAATACGCGGTCTTCTGGGGCGGCGACACTAAGGCGACATGGCGCGGATTGCGTTCCGCTGTGATCTCGTGCATGAGATCGGGCATCATGGGATTCCCCGTCTGGGGGTCCGACACCGGCGGATACGGCGTTCCGGAAACGCACGAGCTTTTCTCCCGATGGCTACAGGTCAGCGCGTTCCACCCGCTGATGGAAGTCGGCGGCAGCGGCTCCCACGAACCATGGAATCTCGATACCGATCCGAGATACGACCAGACGGTGATCGATAACTATCGCCTGTATGCGAAGATACACACCGAACTCGCGCCTTACAACTACAGTTATATGAGTTTCGCGCACAAGACCGGACTGCCGATTGTCAGGCCGCTTGTCTACCATTGGCCGGAGGACCCGCGCGTGAGAGACACGTGGGATGAGTTCATGTTCGGCGACTGGATCCTCGCCGCGCCGGCGCTTCAGGAAGGCGAAAGGAAACGCGAAGTCTATCTGCCCGAAGGGAAATGGTTCGACTTCTGGAACGCAAAAGAGGAATACGACGGATCGAAGAACTACCTCGTCTACGCGCCGATCAATCACATGCCGGTATTCATCCGCGCGGGCGCGATAATCCCTCTTGACATAATCGATGCGGAAACGGGATTCGCGCCTCAATTCGCGGCTGGCAAATTCATCATCGCCATGTATCCGGACAAAAAGAAATCCGTGTTCGCCTATTTCGACGGGAAAACAGAGGCGGACATAAGCATGATCGAAGGAAAGGACTCGATCGAGATTGACGTTCCGGGATTCGGGCGCTCCGTTCTTCTGAAAGTGCGCGCGTCGCGCATCGCGGGCGCAACGCTCGATGGAACAAATCTGGAGGAGTTGAAAACGGAATCGGAGTATGAAGCCGCCGGCCGCG
>Ga0172379_10004619_pt1 | contig 20049 bp, 18 predicted proteins | sample GrowelOW334metaG_FD_119756 | JGI IMG/M metagenome (GOLD analysis project Ga0172379, IMG submission 119756) | Groundwater microbial communities from an aquifer near a municipal landfill in Southern Ontario, Canada - Groundwater well OW334 metaG | ecosystem: Environmental > Aquatic > Deep...
ACCAGAGCCGCGTGGATTCGCGCGCCACGGGATCGCCGCTCTTCGGGTCGGCAAGGTCGGGATGAAACGCCAGCCACAGGCTCGAACACGCGCCTGCGGAGCCGCCGCTGGCACCGATGCGCTGCTTGTCAATGTTCCACTCGGCGGCCTTGCTGCGCACGAACTGCAACGCACGCGCGGCGTCGTGCAACGGTCCCTTCACCGGTGGTTCCACCTTGTCCGCCGTCGCCTCGGCGATGAAGCGATACTCCACCGACACCACGGAAATGCCGGCCTTCAAGATGTTGGGGAGAATACCGGCCAGTCCGCTCATGCGATCACCCGCCTGCCAGCCGCCGCCATGGATGAAGAACAGCAGCGGGGTGGGCGTGGCCGACTCGGCCTTCCAGAAATGCAGCACCTGCTTGGGATGCGTGCCATAGGGGACGTCGGCCTGGGTGGGCGGGAGCGAGGGCGGCGAGGCCTTCTTGGCGGGTGCCGGAGCCTTCGGCGCGTCGGCACCGGAAACGATGGCACCCGTCAGGACGAGGACAGCAGAGAGAATTGCGAGACGAGATTTCATGACGGGAAACCTGCCAAGCCCGACGGAAAATGACACACCAAAGTTGGTCACCATGTGCCCGGTGCACACGGAGCAGAGCGAGCTGTCCTCCGACAGTGTCCCCTGAACCGGGCGTTCTTGGGTTGTCCCGCCTACTTCACGGACAGCGTCATGTCCTCCATCAGGGCGAGGGCGACGGCTTCGGTGATCTCGCGCACATCGAAGTTGGTGACGATGCGGCCGGCGTAACGGTCCTTGCCGAGGATGTCGGAGGCGCTGGCCTGGCCGAGGATCACGGCGTCCTTCAGGCGGATGGCGGAGACCTGGATGTCGGGAACTTGATAGACCTTGTCGCCAGAGACTTCGCGGATGACGAGCTGGCGGCTGGAGATGAGGACTTCGAGGGCCACGTCGGCAATCTTCGCGAGTGCTTCGCGGTCCTTGCGGGCAGCCTCGCCGTTCGTGTCCTTGAGAATCGCGTCGAGCGAGCGGCTGGGAATGAGCTGCGTGGCGATGCGCTGGTCCGCGAGCGACGCGCCGCCCATGCGCAGCGGGCGACCGAAGAGGCGCTCGACGTCGCGCGCGGTCTGTTTGTCGGCCAGCGTGGGCTCGGGGCGGGCGGTGTCGGTGAAGCGGTTGTCGCGGGTCTGGCGCTGGTTGGTGGTCGTGACCTTGCCGGGACCGGGCGGGAACTGGCCTTGCACCGCGCCGCCGGAGAGCGTGACCGCGCCGCCGGCGTTGATGGTCACGGCGTTGTTCGGCTGCGCGGCGTTCGCGGCGGCGATGGTGGAGTCAATCGTCGTGCGGGTGGTCTCGGTGCGTTCGTTGCGCGAAGTGAGGCGCGTGCCGGTCTTCTCGTCCACGAGGTCGCGATTCACATGGATGAGGATGCGCGGGCTGCCGAGCTTGGGATAGGCGGCCTTGAACTTGTCGATGACGGTCTGCGCCTGCTGGGGCGTGATGAGCTGCGGCAGACCGGTGATGGGTTTTTGCTCATACACGTAGGTGCCGGGCGTCGCGCCGGACACGGCGGGCGCGGTGGTGACGGGCACGGGGGCATTCGCGGGCGGCGCAGCGGGGGCTTGAGCCTGTCCGAACGCGGCGAGCGGGAGGGTGAGCGCGGTGAGGAGGAGTGTCGTTTTCATGTTGATCTGCGGTTAATGGGCCTGACGCACGCGGATGGTGAAATTCTTGGCCTTGTTGTTCATCGAGACGAACTCGACGGCTTCCTGCGCGCTCTCTGTGAGGATGAGATTGTTCCAAGGCGTTTCGTCGCCGGTGGCCACCATGTTCTCGTCCTTGAACACGCAGCTGACCTGCACCTGGATGCGGCGCGCCTCGCGGTTGCGCACGTTGGCAATCACGCGCAGCCGTCCGTCTTCAAGCGTCTGCTTCTGGATGCCGGAGCTGGTCACGGAGGTCTGCACCATCGAGTCCATGAGCGCGAAGGGCGCCTTGTTTTCGAGATCGTAGCGCTGGGCGTTGCGGGCTTCGTATGCGCCGCCGTGCTGACAGCCGGTGAGGGCGGCGACAGCTATGGCGGCGAGCGAGGGGAGGAACAGGTGTTTCATAGGGATGGTTGTTGATTTAGCCGCGAAAGGGCGCAGAGAGCACAGAAAAGAACTGCCTCTTTGCGTTCTCTGCGTTCTTTCGCGGCAAAAGTTCATGGCTCAGTGGTCGCTCAGGAAGACGACGGTGTCGCGGCCGGGTTGCACGGTGAAGGTGGCGGTCTTCACGCGGTGCAGCGTGCCGGCGGCGTTGAGGAATTCGACGGTGGCGGTGTGCTGGCCGGGCGGGAGTTCGGCGGCGGCGAAGCTGAGGTGGCCGGGGAGATTCTCCCAGCAGCGGGTGTCGGCGGTCGGATTGGTCGCGCCGGAAATGAGTTTGGTGGCGAGGCCGAAGAGCAGCAGACCCGCGCCGACTTCGTCGCCGGCGTTGTGCCGGCGTTGTTGTGTGCTCGCCAGCACGGCCCCGCTGATAATCGCGGCGTCGCCGACGGAGTTTGCCCCCGACTTGAACTGTGCCTTGCCGGCGAGGATGTGGTCCATCACGCGACCGCCGCGCGTGGTGGCTTGGAAGTAAAGGTCGTCGTAGGCGGGGGCGGGGAGGGCCTGGCCGGCGACTTTGACGACGGCGGATTTCGCGCTGGAGGCACCCTGACTGAAGCGAAGCTGCTCGCGAAACTGGCCGGCGGCGTATTTCAACGGGCCGTTTCCGAACTCGACAAAGAACAGGACGTTCGCGCGTGGAGCGTATGGCGGGAGCGGCGTGCTGCGCGTATGGCTCTGCGCGCGGGCAAAGGCATCCGAACCATCGGCGGCGAGCTTCACGGAGGCGAGACCGTCGAGATAATCAAGCAGCGCGTAGTCGCCGGCGTAAGTCTTGTTCTCGGCATCGCTGTCGAGGAGCTGGCCGGTGCGGAAGCAGGCGCGAGCGTTGTCGGGTTCGCCGTCCATCCAGTAGAGGATGCCGCGATAGAAGTAGGCCATCACGCGCTCGTAAGGCTCGCCGATGAAGTTCTTCTTGGACTCCTCGTTGAAAAGACGACGGGCGCTGGCGGCGGCCTTGTCGGGACCGTAAATGCCGCCGAGGCGGGCGAGCGCGTCCTCAAGCTCGGCCTTGGCCTGGTCGAAGCGACCCGCGCGCATGGCGAGCGCGGCATTGCGATAGCTCCAGAGGACTTGGTCGCGGCGGGGGGCGGCGGGGGCGGAAGCGCTTTGAGCCGGAGGAGCGTCGGAGACGGTGGCGCAGCCGGTGGAGAAAACCAACATCACGGCGGGGAGCCACATCGCCAGCGGAGCGCGAGCTCTAGCCTGCTTCAGCGGGGAACGCTCCACGGGCAGAACCTCGCTGTTGCGCTGAGTTGGAAGCACGTTCGACATACGGATGTTGAAGCGGACTGAAGTCCGCGCTCCGTTGGCTTACCGATACACCGCGTCTTCGAGACCTTGCTTCTTAATCTCCTCGAAGCCTTCCCAGATGATGTCGCTGGTGCGCGCGTCAATGAGCTGGAAGGTGTAGAGGACATAGTCGCTCACGCCCTTGGAGGAGCGCGTGGTGAGGCTGGAGAGCTTGCCGGTGAGGAAGAAGTCCGCGCCCTTGAACTCGACGACGTTCGGGTCGCTGCCGCTGGTGACCTGGCCGGAACGCTTGAGATCGCGCTCACGTTCCAGCGTGGTCATGCGGTCGCGCGCGAGGAAGAGCACCTTGCCCGTGGCCTGCGAGTTGAGCTGCGCGCGGATTCGGGTGAGGAAGATGTCCTTGTTGATGGGGAAACGCGTCTCGTTCACCACGGGATCAAGCACGACGCGCGGGGTGCCCTGCGCCCGGGCGACCTGCGGGACGCCGAGGATGCCACGCGCCATCTTGTCCGCGACACGCACGAGGTCTTGCGATTCGACGCCGGTGCCGGCAACGAAACCTCGCTCGTCCGCCTTCATCTCGGTGACGGAGACGCCGCGGGGGTTTTGGACGCCGCTCGCGCAGCCGGCCAGCAGGCCGGCAGCGAGGGCGAGACTCAGGGATACACTCCAAGTATGCAGGTTCGATTTCATGTCAGGAACAGGTTGCAGGTGGCGACTCACGCGAGCGAGCAAAACATTGATACAGTTCAGCCAAGAGCGGCGGGACGCACAGTTTGTCAGACCCAAATCACTGGATTCCGCTCAAACTGCGCACCATGGCGTCAACGTTCACCGGCCGAACATGGCGTTCGCGCTGCTCATTGGGGTCGTCCCGTAGTAGTTGTTGTTGATGATGACGGTCTGCGGCTGGACCGGGGCGACGTTCACCGGCTGGGCGGGAACCATCACGCCACTCATGACCGGCGTCGTCATGACAGACGAGACAAAAGCGGGCCGGGAGTGATAACGGTGATGAGGATACCCTGCCACCACGACGGGTTGGGCGGCGACGGGCGCGGCATAGTAGTTCGCCGGCTGACGCAGGCTGTTGTCGGCGATGGCTCCGAGCACCGCGCCGGACGCCGCACCGATGGCCACGCCTTCCGCCGTCCGATGACCGTTGTTGTGGCCGATGACCCCGCCTGCGATGCCGCCCAGGACCGCGCCCGTGGTTGTGTAACGATACGGACTGCCGCCGAAGCCCGCCGGCTCCGACGTGTAGGCGGGTTCGTAGCCAGCCTGGCGCTGGTAATCATTTGCCAGCGCGCCGAGCAGCAGCCCGGTGCCCGCGCCGATGCCGATGCCTTCGGCGGTCTTCCGGCCCGAGTTATGCCCGATGACCCCGCCTAGAATGCCCCCCACAACCGCCGTTCCCAAGGCACCGCGGCTGAAGAGCTGGGCCCTGGCAGGGAGGAGGGTGGCGAAGGTGAGCCCGATTATCAGAAGCTTTTTCATATGCGTGTCTTTCGTTCCGACTGCGACATTGCCGTCGTATTCGCATCCATAACTATCATTGGCCCATGGGGAGGGGAAATCAAATGACTTGATACGCCCATCGGGAAAACCTGATACGGCCCGCGAATCACGCGAATGGACGCGAATCAAAGACCGGGAGCTTGAACGGCTGGCAATTGCGCAAGGTCTGGAGCCATTCGCGTCAATTCGCGTGTTTCGCGGGCAACTCCTGTGGCTCCACCACTTCCACAAGTCAGTGATACTCCTGCACCGTGCGCACCGCGTAGCCGCTCTTTTGCAACGCGGCAATTCCGAGGGCTGCGGCGCGTGCGCCGGAGAGCGTCGTCATGATGGGCGTGCCCGTGTAAACGGCGGTTGTGCGGATCTTGATTTCGTCGGCGCGCGGCGTCTGGCCGGCGGGGGTATTGATGACAAGCTGGATTTCCTTGTTCTTGAGCAGATCAATCGCGTTGGGCCGGCCTTCGGCCAGCTTGTAAATGCGTTGCACCTGCAGCCCGGCCTTTTCCAGCACGGTGGCGGTGCCATTGGTGGCGACCAGCTCGAAGCCCAGGTCGGCAAACTGCCTGCCGACTTCCGCGACGTGCTCCTTGTGCGCATCGCTCACGCTCATGAAAACCTTGCCCTTGAGCGGCAACGGCGAATTCGCAGCCATCTGCGACTTCGCGTAAGCCACGCCGAGGTCAGCGTCCAGGCCCATGACCTCGCCGGTGGAGCGCATCTCGGGCGAGAGCAGGATGTCCTGCCCGTGGAACTTGTTGAACGGGAACACGGACTCCTTCACCGCCCAATACTTCGTCCAGATTTCCTCGGTGAAGCCGAGTTCCTTCAGGGTCTTTCCAGCCATGACCTTCGCGGCAAGCTTGGCCAGGGGCTTGCCGATGGCCTTGCTCACGAAGGGCACCGTGCGGCTCGCACGCGGGTTGACTTCGAGCACATAGACCGTCTCGCCCTTCACGGCATACTGCACGTTCATCAGGCCGATGACTTTCAGCTCCTTCGCCATTGCATGCGTGTAGCCGCGGATCGTCTCAATGACCGATTGGGACAGCGTGTGCGGCGGCAGGACCATCGCGGCGTCGCCCGAGTGGACGCCCGCGAACTCGATGTGCTCCAGCATCCCGCCGATGACGATGGTGCCCTCGTCCGGGTTCTTGAACTGGCCGACGTCCGTGATGCAATCCACGTCCACCTCGGTCGCGTCTTCGAGGAACTTGTCCACGAGCACGGGGCGGTCGGGGCCGGCCTCGACGGCGAAGCGCATGTAGTGCGACAACTCCGCGTCGGAATACACGATCTGCATCGCCCGGCCACCCAGCACGAAGCTGGGCCGCACAAGAACGGGATAACCCAGCCGCTTCGATGCCACGAGCGCCTCGGCTTCGTTGATGGCGAGGCCGTTGGGCGGCTGCGGGATGTTCAGCTTGGTCAGCATCGCCGCGAAGAGCTTGCGATCCTCGGCCACTTCGATGCTCTGCGGCGAAGTGCCGATGATGTTGACGCCGTTCTTCTGCAGGCCGAGCGCGAGGTTCAGCGGCGTCTGCCCGCCGAACTGAGCGATGGCCCCCCAGCACTTCTCCCGCTCGTAAATGTGCAGCACGTCCTCCAGCGTGAGCGGCTCGAAGAACAGCTTGTCGCTCGTGTCATAGTCGGTCGAGACGGTCTCGGGGTTCGAGTTCACCATGATGGTCTCGAAGCCGTCCTCCTTGAGCGCAAACGCGGCATGGACGCAGCAGTAGTCGAACTCGATGCCCTGCCCGATGCGGTTGGGGCCGCCGCCGAGGATCATCACCTTCTTCGCCGTGTTGCCCTTCACCTCGTCATCACCACGGTCGTAGGTGGAATAGTAGTAGGGCGTGTAAGCCTCAAACTCCGCCGCGCAAGTGTCCACGAGGCGGTAGCTGGGCACGAGACCGATGCGTTTGCGTTCGGCACGGACGGCGTCCTCCGTCTTGCCGGTCAGATGGGCGATCTGGCGGTCGGAAAACCCGAGGGACTTGGCTTTGGCGAGTTGTTCAGCGGAAAGCGGCATGGCACGAAAAAATTCCGGCGAAGTAAGCCGGACGACGACGGGACTGGCAAGCTTCAAAGGCGCATCCACGGTGAACAATTGCGCGCGCCTTCGTTCAGCCCATTTTCGCAACACCACTCAACTCGCCAATCTCCAGCCTTCCAACCCTCCCAAGAGCCATCTCACTTGCTCACCAGCCGCATCCGGATGGGAGAAAGGTCGAGAAGGTAGCGTTTGCCGGGCGGTGCGGGCGGAACGCCAACGAGATATTTCTGTTCGATGAGTTCATCCGCGTCCTTGGGCAGTCGAAGGTTATCCTTGTGAAACCGGCCCACGGCCACTTCCAGATCGCGCGAAGACATGATCGGCCGTTTTTCCGGGTCCGGGTCCAGGGAGTCGGTTTCTTCCGAGGGGGCGAAGGTGATGCCGGGCGTGGGGCCGGCTGCCGCACCTCCCTCCGGTTTGACAGGAGCGGGGGCGAGGGGCTTGAACTGAATGGGCGGATGTTTGTGAACCACCTTTGCTGTCTCGGCGTGACGGCGGCTCACCCAGATCAATCCCGCGACGACCGCGATGACGGCCCAGGCTGCCGGTTGCTTGAGCGCGCGGAAGAGGTAGCCCAGGGCAACAAAAATGGAGAACAGGACTTTTTGCATGGCGCGGTTACGGTGTGTCGAATGGATGATGAGGCTTTTCGCGCAGGTCGATCAGCATGAATGAGGGGCAAACTTACGCGGGAACAACCTGAAGGAGCCGGCTCTCATAGCCCGCGAGTAATGCGGCTCGCAAACCAGAGGAAATCCGCGTTGGTCGGGGAGTGCAAGTTCTGATGGTCCGCAATCCATGGGACCGGCCAGATGCGGTCCATCTCCGTTGTCAGCATCTTCTGCGGCTCCACATGGCCGTCTGCGTAGCTGACCATCGTGATCTTGCCGTGCGGGAAGAACGGCAGCGTGGCGAAGTCACCGCTGGCAACGAGACCTCCGGAGTTGGTGGTCATGCTGTTGATGCGTATGGCCGTGGTGCAGATGATGTAGGGATTCATCTCGGCAAAGACGAGGCGATCCGAGGGAACCGCGATGTCACTCATGCGCTGGTAGCGTTCAAAGCCACGTGGCGCGGCAAAGGTCTGCCCATTCTGGACGCCCATGTAGGGGTTCATGCTGTAGTGCCGGGTCATGGACACGCCCGCGATGTAATGCTTGATGGCGCCGCAACGGTAGATGCGCGGGTTCAGATTCGCGTAGGCGAACGCCGAGAACCTGGTGTCCGTGATGAACACCTCGTTTGTGACCGTGTCGTAAAACTGATGGGTGCCGCCGGACGCCCACGGGATGTTGGTCGTCACCGGGGTGGCGCTGCCGATGGGGTTGGAGTTCACCACCAGCCGGTCATCATTGTCGCTCGCGTATTTCTGCCAGACCTCCAGCAGCTGGCGCTGATTGTTCAGGCAGGTGACACGGTGCGTGCGCGCCTTCATCTGAACAAGCCCCCCCAGCAGCAAGGCCGCAAGCAGGCCGATGATGCCGATCACCGTCAGCAGCTCAATCAAAGTGAAAGCTCTCGTGTATCGCGGACGCATGGACGCATGAAGCCGGGCGCACCTTAACTCCATGTCCGGGGGAGTCAACCAGCCGTCCCGCGCTTTGACCACCGGAAAATAACGCACAGCAAAGCCCGTTTTCCTCTCCCCCGCCCTGTTCTTGAGCTGGAATCGCACGACTCCTGACGAGAGGGATCGCGAGCTCTGCCAGCATCCCAAAGAGACCCGGAACAGGGTGCTCGCCGGGGAGTTGCTTACAGCATCAAAGCGCCCGGTCCCTGTGCCAGGGAGTGCTCTGCTCATAGGCGTGCGCGAGGCGGAGGACGGTTTCCTCGCCAAAAGGTTTGCCCAGGAGTTGCAGACCGATGGGGAGTTTCGCGTCTGGAGTTTCCGGTTTCGTGTTGGGCGCGAAGCCGCAGGGCAGGCTGATGCCGGGAATGCCCGCCAGGTTGCAGCCGATGGTGAAGATGTCCGAGAGATACATCTGCAACGGATCACCCGACTTCTCGCCGGCCTTGAACGCCGGCGTTGGCGTGGTGGGGGTGATGATCGCGTCCACCTTCTCGAACGCCTTGAGAAAATCCTGCCGGATCAGCGTGCGGACCTTCTGCGCGCGCAGGTAGTAGGCGTCGTAGTAGCCGCTGGAGAGGACGTAAGTGCCCAGGATGATGCGGCGCTTCACCTCCGCACCGAAGCCCGCGCCCCGCGTGTTGGCATACATCTCCAGCGGGTCCGCGCCGTCAATCCTTGCGCCGTAACGCACACCGTCAAAGCGCGCGAGATTCGCCGAGGCCTCGGCGGTGGCGATGATGTAATAAACCGCCACGTCATAGTCGGTGTGCGGCAGGGAAATCTCCTCGACGGTCGCGCCGAGGGACTGAAGCTGCTTCACGGCGGCATCCACGGCCGCCTTCACCTGTGGATCAAGCCCGCCGACCATGTATTCCTTGGGCAGGCCGAGGCGCAGCCCCTTGACGTCGCCGGTGAGCGCCTTCGTGTAGCCCGGCACGGGCTGCGGGATGCTCGTGGCATCGCGACGGTCGTGGCCGCTGATGACTTCGAGCAAGGTCGCCGCGTCGCGCACGTCCTTGGTGAACGGCCCGATCTGGTCGAGCGAACTGGCGAAGGCGACGAGGCCGTAGCGGGAGACCCGCCCGTAGGTGGGCTTGATCCCGACGCAGCCGCACAACGCCGCCGGCTGACGGATCGAGCCGCCGGTGTCGGAGCCGAGCGACGCGATGCACTCGTCCGCTGCGACCGCTGCCGCGCTGCCGCCGGAGGAACCGCCCGGGATGCGCGTGGTGTCCCACGGGTTGCGCGTGGTCTGGAAGGCGGAGTTCTCGGTCGAGCTGCCCATCGCGAACTCGTCCATGTTCAGCCGGCCAAAGATGATCGCACCCGCGGCCTTGAGCTTCTCCACGACGGTGGCGTCATAGGGCGAGGTGAAGTTGCCGAGAATCTTGGAGCAGCAGTTGAGCGGCTGCCCCTGCACGGCGAGCACGTCCTTGAGCGCGATGGGCACGCCGAGGAGCGGTTGTCTGGCAAAGTCAGCCCCGGCGGCAATCAGCTTGTCCGCCGCATCGGCCTGCGCAAGGGCATCCGCCGGGTTGTGGCTGATGAAGGCCTGGATGTCGCCGTCCACGCGGGCGATCTGGTCGAGACATGCCTGCGTGGCCTGGCGGGCGGAGACCTCGCGGCGGGCAAGGCGGGCGGTGAGTTCGGAGATGGTGAGGCGATGTAGCACGGGACGGAAAGCGTAAATCGTAAGGGCGCTAAACGGGCGGCGGGTTACTCGACAACCTTGGGCACGACGAAGAGTCCGCTGGCCTTCTTCGGGGCGTTGCGAAGCGCGTCCTCGTTTGAAAGTCCTGGGCGCGTTTCGTCGGGTCGGAAAACATTCACCATCGGGAAGGCATGGGCGGTCGGTTCGACGCCGGTCACGTCCACTTCCTTGAGCTTCTCGATGTAGCCGGGATGTTGCCAAGCTGCGCGCCCAGCCGCTGCTCCTCCTCGGGAGAGAGCTTGAGCCGGGCGAGATGCGCGACGTATTTGATGTCGAAATCGGGTGCGGACACGGGGCGAAAGCTAAAGTTCGGGATTCAAAGTTCAAAGTCCAAAGTCGCCGGGTTTCCGCCCAGGCGGAAATCGAACCTGTAAAACCGGACCACACAGGTGCGGAACACGCTCACTCCTCATCGAATTTCCGCTGGAACAAATCCTCGATCTCCGCTGCGGCCTGCGCTGCATCCTTGCCGTTGGCTTCCAAGGTGAGACGGCTGCCGGGGCCGGCGGCGAGCATGAGCAGGCCCATGATGCTCTTGCCGTTGATTTTTTCGCCGTCCTTTTCGAGGAAGATGTCGCAGCTGTAGCGGCTGGCGATCTTGACGAACATCGCCGCAGGCCGGGCGTGTATGCCGACCTTGTTGGCGACGACCAGCTCGCGGATGACCACCGCATCACCGGCCTTGTCCTTCGCTGCGCTCATTTCTGGCGCGGAAGCGTGGAGCAACGCAAGGTGCTTGGGAAGCGTGTTTTTAAAACCTCCCTGCCCGGACGGAGTTTGCAAACGGGAACGGGAGGCACCACCGTGTCCCAATGATTGACTCACATCAAGGCCATCGCGGGGCGACCGGATACCTTGGTTTCCTTTGAAGAAGATGACGCATCCCCAAATTATCCAAGGTGGCATGGGCGCCGGTGTTTCCAACTGGTGCCTGGCGAAGGCGGTTTCCCGCCTTGGCCAGCTGGGGGTCGTGTCCGGCACCGCGCTGGACGTGATCCTGGCCCGGCGCCTGCAGGAAGGAGACCCCGGCGGCGATTTGCGCCGGGCACTGGACCGGTTTCCATTCCCCGGCGTGGCGCAACGCGTCCTGGACCGCTACTTCATCCCCGGCGGCAAGCCGGCGGAGCAGCCGTTCAAACCCACCCCCCTGCTTTCAGTGCAACCCGCACCGGCGCTGCTCGAACTGATCGTGCTGGCCAACTTCGTGGAAGTCTTCCTCGCCAAGGAGGGGCACGCGGGCCTGGTCGGCATCAATTACCTTCAAAAAATCCAGCTCCCCACGCTGCCGTCCCTCTTTGGAGCCATGCTCGCGGGTGTGGACTATGTGCTCGTCGGCGCCGGGATTCCGATGGCGATCCCCGGAATCCTCGATCAACTGGCGCGGGGCGAGGCGGTGCGGATGAAGCTGGATGTGGATGGCGTTGCTTCGGGCGAGGAGTTTTTCTGTTCCTTCGACCCCGCCGCCTTCTGCGCAGGGGTTCCGCCAACGCTGAAGCGGCCGAACTTCCTTGCCATCATCTCCTCCACGGTGCTTGCCATGGCGCTGGCCCGCAAAGCCAGCGGGCGCGTTGACGGATTCGTGATTGAAGGCCCCACCGCCGGCGGGCACAACGCGCCGCCGCGTGAAACCGGGAAGCTGAACGAACGGGGCGAACCCGTCTACGGGTCGCGCGATGTTCCCGACATCGACAAAATCCGCGCCCTGGGACTGCCGTTTTGGATGGCCGGTTCGTATGCCACCCCTGCGCGTCTGGCCGAGGCGATGAGCCTTGGGGCGACCGGGGTGCAGATTGGAACCGCCTTTGCCTTTTGCGAAGAGTCCGGCATTGAACCCGAAATCAAGGCGCGGGTCCTGCGCTCCTGCCGCAGCGGAAGCCTCGAGGTCTTCACGGATCCCAAGGCCTCCCCCACCGGCTTTCCGTTCAAAGTCGCGAAACTGGAAGGCACCATGTCCGAAGAGGAGCTTTACGCGGCACGAGAGCGGATTTGCGACCTCGGTTATCTGCGCTCCGCCTTTCGCAAGCCGGATGGCTCGCTCGGCTATCGTTGTCCGGGCGAACCGGAGGAGAACTACGTGGCCAAGGGCGGAGAAATCGAAGACACACCCGGCCGCAAATGCGTCTGCAACGGGCTGATGTCCACCATCGGTCTGAGCCAGATTCAGCCGTGGGGTTATCTGGAGCCGGCGTTCCTCACCGCGGGAGATGACGTGACGGGCCTCACCCGCTTTCTGCCGGCGGAACAAAACTCCTACTCAGCCGCCGATGTGATCCATTACATGCTCGGCCTCCCTGCCGGGGTCGCCGCCGAACATCGCCCTCTCGAAGAAGCGAAGCGGTCCTGACCCAGGTGTCCGCTGGCAACGAAGGGCATCTCCCTCCGTTCGAGATCAAACCTCGGACCACACGCCGGGCACCGGCACCGGATAGCGGCCCTGCGCGTCGGCCCGCACCGGAGCGGCACTTTTCTCCGTCAGCGCGTCCACGTCCGGACAGAATTTGAAGTTGGACGCCATCACCTCTTCCCATGTGATGATCTTGCCGGAGTGAACGGCTGCACGGCCCATGATGGCGGCAAGGTTGGAGAGCGCCGAGCGACGCACCTCGTTGTGCTTCTGATCGCCGCGGATGGCGCGCAGCAACTCGCTCCACTCGGCCTGATAAGGGCTCTCGGCCTCCTTTGCCGGACGCCAGGCGATGTTGTCGTTGGTGGTGCGCTGGTCCTTGTAGATCTGCACGGTCGGCGCATGGACGTTGCCGGAGAACTGCGCGGCACGCTTCGTCCCGTGGATGAACGTGGCGAAATCCGAGTGACACTTCGGGGCAAAGCGTCCGTTGACCAGCGCCCTGGCCCCGTCGGCAAAGGTGTATTCGACCGAGTAGGTGTCGAGGTTCTGGCTGCAATCCGTGTTGTCGGGCGCCCGCCCGCCCAGGCCGTGCGCGCTCACCGGCCACGCGTCCTTGACCCAGCAGCACTCGTCCACCTGATGGATCAGGTTGTCGATGAAAACACCCGTGGCGACCCACAGGGCGAAGTGGGGATGACGGATCTGCCAGATCAGCTCGTTTTCCTCCCCCTTGGACGGCGCCATGCGGTGGCCGCTTTGGAGACGGTAGGCACGGAGGAAGTTGATGTCACCCAGCTCGCCTTCGCGGACTTTCCGGATCAACTCCTGGCGCGACGCGGAATGGCGGCACATGAGGCCCGTGGCGATCTTGAGATTCTTTTTCTCCGCCGCCTCGCCCAGCCGGAGAATCCGCTGGATGCCGGCCGGATCGGTTGCGAAGGATTTTTCCATGAACACGTTCACGCCCTTCGCGATCGCATACTCGAGATGCGGCGCGCGGAAGGCCGCGTGGGTCGTGAGCAGCGCCACATCACCGGGGCGCAGGCAGTCAATCGCATGCCGGTAGGCGTCGAAGCCGAGAAAGCGGCGGTCCGGCGGGACATCCATCGACGCGCCAAACTTCGCGCTGAGGGCCTGATGCGAGCCGTTGAGCTTGCTCTCGACGAGGTCCGCCATCGCGGTGAGCTTCGTCGGCCCGCCCGAAGCCTCGAACGCATTGGCCACGGCACCGGAGCCGCGCCCACCGCAGCCGATCAACGCCATGCGGATGGTGTCGTCCGATGCTGCGTGAACCCTGGGAATCACCACTCCCGCCAGCGCGGAAACCGCGGCGAGCTTTGCGCCTTGCTCAAGAAATTGACGACGGGAAGTCTGGCTCGCTTGCACAACAGTCCGGGCGGGATTTTTCGTTGTCATGCCCCGACCGTCGCAACCTCGCACGCCCTGTGCCTTGACTCCGGTCAATACACCCAGTCGAAAGCCGCAGGCGGACCTTGGGTGAATCAGTGGAATCGGACGCGGCATCTGGAGCCGCAATATGGGGGCCATTCCAAAAGGGACGACCGCAAACAAACCGGACCACCCCGCATCACTCTGACCGGTCTTCTGACAGCCAATTTCCGGCCCGCAGGCCTAGTCACCAGCCCTGATGGTCCACATGCCCGTTTGCTTGCCCGTGGATGTTCCGGCCCCCAGCGTCTGGTTCGGGCGGAGGAAGTCCGCATGGCCGTCGGCCATCGTGTAGTTCAAGCGTCCGCCGTGGTAATTCGCCAGAGTCGCCGGGCCGGATGGAGTGTTCACACTACCCGACCAAAAATGCTGATCGGCGGTCCACAGGGGGCAATAGTCCGCGTAATCGACGTAGCCGTCCCAGTTGAACTGGTTGGGAGCTTCCGAGAAGATGATCGTGCCGGCTGCATCGTTGAGCATGTCCTCCCGCACGCTGGCCTGATGAGTGGGGGACGGAGTCCCGGTGGAGGTATCAGCCGTGTTCCAGCTTGCATCGGTGGCCAGACGGTTGTTCCAGAACAGGCCGACGGCGGTGCCGCTGTCCGCATTGGGAGGCCAATCCGTCGCCACGTTGGGAGGCACGCCTCCGATGGTTCTCCAGCCCATGCTGCTCTGCGGCATGGCGTAGGACCGCCGTCCGCAGTCCGCACCGAAGGCGGCGCGCGTCACCATGTCAGACGGGCACAGGAGCGCCCGGATGGTCACATCCATGACGGTGCTTCTCGGGACGCCGTTCATCTGCGACTGGGTGTAATTCACTCCCAGGTAAGAGCTCATCAAGTCATCCCATGTGATCTCCTGGGCGTAGCCAACCATCCGGTATCCCGAGAAGGGAATTTTCATGTCATTGTCGGTGACATACAGTTTGCTGGCCAGGCCGACCTGCTTGAGGTTGCTGCTGCATGCCGAGGCCTTGGACCGGCGCTTGGCCATGGCCAGCGCCGGCATGAGCATCCCGGCCAGGATCGCGATGATGGCGATGACGACAAGAAGTTCAATGAGGGTAAACCCGCTGCGGCGGGGGTGGGGCGTTGATTCGAGTTTCATGGCTGTGGTTCTCACGGTTATCAGAAGGGTCAGTTGGAAACTTCTTCGACATGCACCTGGTGGCCCTTGCCCTTGACAAGCAGGAAGCGCTTTCCGGGTGAAGGCTCCGGGAGGCGGGGTATGAGCTTCATTTTGACCAACTCATCGAGATTCTCCGGTGTCCGGCGGTATTGGGCCACAAAACCGGTCACCAGCGCGTTCATCTGCATCAAGGCCGGCATGGGCGGGGGCGGAGTGGTCACCATGTCCGGCGGGGCGTCCGCCGCCGGAGCGCTGGCCGCCTTTTTGTCGCTGCCGTCGGCTGCCGGCTTTGCCTTTTTTACGGGCCGGGCCGAAACGGTCCCGGTGGCCTCCTCCTGTTTCTTCCCACAGGCAGAGAGGAGGGACAGACACACAACCATGCAGGACAGCAAAGCGATTGGATTCATGAATAGCTCGGTAGCGGCCTCAAACTAGGCTGAGACGCTTCAGGTTGTCTAGGGGTTAACGGACAATTTCTGGTGATAATCAGACACGTCACCATCACCTCTTTGAGGCATGTCTGAAACTCGTCGAGCGCTTTCGCACAATGATTGAAGTAACATTGCCGGCTTGTGGAGTGAAGCCGGCAGGGGCGGCGCCCGACTCGCAAAACCCCATGCCGGTCGCCGGTCTGGCTAGTCACCAGCCTTGACGGTCCACATGCCCGTCTGCACGGTCAGGGTTGTTCCTGTCCCCAGCGTTTTGTCCGGGCGCAGCAAATCCACATGCCCGTCGGCCAATACGTAATTGAAACGTCCGCTGTGATAGTTCGCCACGGTCAGCGGCCCGGATGGAGTGTTGGCCACCGTGGTGTTCAGAATGTGGCTGTTCGCATTCGCAACGGGGGGTATTTCGCTGCCGCCAGCCCAGTTCTGGTAGTGGGGATATTCGGTCATGGTGATGGTGCCGACGGGATCGTTGAGCTGGCCCGCCCGAAACGCCGCCTGATTTCTTGGATTTGGAGTCGTGGTCGTGTCCAGCGGGTTCCAGCCTGGGCAAGGGGTGGAGACTCCTCCTGCAAGGTTGTTGTAATACAGCCCGATTCCGCAGGCGTTATCAGGGGCGGGCGGCCAGTCCGCCGCCACAGTCGCCGCGCCGCCCACGCCAACGGCGTATGATGCTGATCCCATGTCATGCCGCGGCATCATATAGGTCCGGCGGGAGCGTTCCGAGCCGTAGGAGGGCGGTGAACCCACGATGTCGGAAGGGCACTGGATCACTTTGATTTGCTTGTCGTCAGTCGGCGTGCTGCCGCCCACGAATGGGTTGCCGTTCGGAACGTAGTAGGCGGCTATCTGGGCCGCACTCATGGTTTGCCCCATGTAGGTGCCCAGGTAATCGTCCCACGAAAAATCCGGCTGGTTGCCCGGACCCTGACGCAACCCCGCGAGGGGAACCTTGTCGTCCTCGTCGGTGAGATACATCGCCATGGCAACACCGACCTGCTTCACGTTGCTGCCGCACTTCGAAGCTTTGGACCTTCGCTTGGCCACTGACAGTGCGGGCATCAGGAGGCCCGCGAGGATCGCGATGATGGCGATGACGACAAGAAGTTCAATGAGGGTAAATCCGCTGCGGCGAGGCGTTGTCATGGTGCTCGTAGGTTTCATCTTCATAAAAGGATCCCCTTCTCAATTGGGAACTTCCACCACATGGGCTGATTTTCCGTTCTTATCCTTGACCAGCTCAAATCGCTTTCCCGGGGGAGCCTCCGGCCGGCGTTTTATCTGCAGCTTCTGCGCAACCTCCTCCAGACTCTCGGGTGCCCGGCGATGAATGGTGACAAAGGTGGACACATGACTCTCCCACTCCATGAAGGCTGGCGTTGCCGGGACACCTGGAGGAGGAAGCGGCGGGGCGTCGCTCGTCACCGGGGCCGGACTGGTATTCTCAGTTTTCTCAGCCTTTGCCAGTTTTCCCTTCGACTTCTTCTCCGACTGGACGGAGACAGTCGCAGCACCTTCCTCCTGCTTCTTCTTATGACAGGCGCAGAGGAGGGAGAGACACACGAACAAGCAGGACAACAGCGCGATTGGATTCATAGACAGCTTGGTAAGGGCCTCAAATCAGGCTGAAGCCCTTGAGTTCCTCTAGAATTTCATCGGACAACTCCTGACGATAAACAGACATGCCAGCACCACATACGGCTAGCAGGACATGCGACAGGACAGGCTGACACCCCCAATTTTGTCCAATGACAAGACGTGATTGCCGGTCACCGCAATGTCCCGTCGCGTGTGCAAGGCTAGATTTACACCCGATGTCCAAACGGACACTCCATCCTTGCTGACACCCCGCGCGGCGTCTGCTGCAAACCGCTCACGCCAATCCGCCCGCCTGCCCCAACCCACCTGTGCGGGTGCGGAGAAAGCGGCTCAACAAAATGCGATTCGACTGCGCGACGGCTACGCTGCGCGCCAATGAACTGCCTTCGCCGTGCGTCCTGGCTGATGAGTTTCGTGCTGGCCAGTCAGAGGCTGGGCAAGGCGTCGGGACCCCGGACGGAACGGAGGCTCAAGCTCCAGTGCCGCACCTTGTTTTACTGGTGAGGAACCTTGGTTTTCTTGATTCAAGTCAACCCCGCGCCGGCGGACGTCTGATTTGCTCAGGGCACTGCCATCAGACTGGAAGTGTGTGAGTCCGGTTCACCGCTGCCGGCGCAATCGAAAGACGCATCATGAAAAAGACCATTCCTTCGCAGTTCACACATCTCATCGCCCTTGCCGGCGCGGCCTGGTTGTTTTGTTCACCCACAATGGCCCCGGCTGCGGACTCGGCAACGGCGAAGGCTCTGCCGGGCCGCTGGCGCGGGGCGCGGTTTGATTCAGGCAGCGGTGAAAACCCGGACAAGGGCGTGAAACTCGAGGTGAGCTTCACGGGCAACCACGTCAAGGGGCTGCGGCTGCCCCAGGGCGACATCGGCGACGGCGAGTTCACCCTCGCCGCCGACGGAAGGTCGATCGATGCCGTCGGCACCAGCAAGAACTTCAAGGGAAACACTTATCTCGGCATCCTCAAAATCGAGGGGGACACGCTTTACTGGTGCACCACGGCCGGCGGCGGCAAGACACAAAAACGCCCCGACAGCTTTGTGGCCAACCCGGCCCAGCACACCTATTTGATCGTCGTCAAGCGGCAGAGGCCTTGAATAAAGGACGCGGCCGTCCGCGCCTCTGCCGGCACGCACGGATTCACGGGAAGCGGAGGCAAACGATTTCACCCGCAGCGGAGGAAGTGGCAATGAACGCGGCCGGTTGAATGCGCAGCGGCAGATAGTCCCTTCCTCAACGGCAGCGATGAAAACCTGACCTGCAACTCGCATGAAAACTCCCAAACTCACGCCCGCTCAAACTTCATCACCGCGTCCCGGATTCTCCCGCCGCCGCTTTCTTCAGGGCGCGGGCGCAGCCCTGGTCCTTCCAACAATCGTTCCAGCGCGGGTGCTGGGGCAGAACGCGCCGAGCAAGCAGATCACCGTGGGATTCATCGGCACCGGCAGCCACGGGATCGGGCGGAATTTGAAAATGTTCCTGCAACAACCCGACGCACGCGCGGTGGCGGTCTGCGATGTGTTCAGGAGCCGGATGGAGAAGGCGAAGCAGTTGGCGGACGCCAAATACGGGGACAAGGGCTGCACGCTGCACGGCGATTTCCGGGAGATTCTGGCGCGCAAGGACATTGATGCGGTGATGATCTCGACCCCGGATCACTGGCACGCGCTGATCTCGGCGATGGCGTTGCGTGCAGGCAAGGATGTGATCTGCGAGAAGCCGACCCTGACGATTGCCGAGGGGCGCTACATCGCCGATCTGGTGAAAAAGACCGGAAAGGTGTTCCAGACCTCGACGGAGGACCGCAGCTATCCCATCTATCACCGGCTGGCCGAACTCGTGCGCAACCAGCGAATCGGGAAGCTGGAGCGCATCGAGGTGACGCTGCCAGACGGGACGGCCTTTCCACATGAGACCGAGTCGCCGGTGCCGGCCGACTTGAACTATGACCTGTGGCTTGGCCCGGCGCCCCTCGCCCCCCACACGGCCAATCGCACGGCCTGGATGCATTGGCGGCACATCTTCGATTACTCAGGCGGCATCCTCCCGGACTGGGGCATGCACCTGCTGGACACGGCGCAGTGGGCCAACGACACCGAACGCAGCGGGCCGGTCGAGATTCAGGGAAAAGGGACCGTCAACGAAGGCAGCATGTTCAACACGTTCATCACGTATGACGTTGAGTATCGCTATGCCAACGGCGTCCACCTGCACGTGAAGAACGGCGGCACCGGCATCCGCTTTTACGGAAGCAAGGGCTGGGTGGGGAACAAGAGCTGGAACAAGGGGCTGGAGGCGAGCGCGCCGGAGATATTGGAATCGAAGATCGGCCCGGAGGAAATCCATCTGTTCACCTGCCCGGGCGGCGAGCATCGCAATTTCCTCGACTGCGTGAAATCGCGGCAGGCGCCCTATTTCCCGGCGGAGATCGGCCACCGCTGCGCTACGCTGTGTCACCTCGGGAACATCGCGATGCAGACCGGGCGGAAGCTGCGCTGGGACCCGGTGAAGGAGGAGTTTCCCAACGATGCCCAGGCCAACGCGAGCGCGATGCGGCAGCGGCCGATGCGCGCGCCCTGGTCGCTTGAGCATTCATAGGACGCGATTCTTCAAACGGCCACAGCACGCCAACCCGGCGACCCCGATGAAAACACGCTTCAAAGAACCGGCCTTCGCCTCGTCCGTATGCGCCATTGGACTGGCGCTCATCGCATTGCCCGGCATCACGCGGGCCGCCGACCTGGTTCACGCGAAGGACGGCTCCGGTGTTTACGGTTACAAGGACACGCCCAAGCTGCCGTGGTGCGACTATCTCGTCCA
>Ga0172379_10004620_pt1 | contig 20046 bp, 17 predicted proteins | sample GrowelOW334metaG_FD_119756 | JGI IMG/M metagenome (GOLD analysis project Ga0172379, IMG submission 119756) | Groundwater microbial communities from an aquifer near a municipal landfill in Southern Ontario, Canada - Groundwater well OW334 metaG | ecosystem: Environmental > Aquatic > Deep...
ACGTCTCTTCCTGCGTTCGAGTCATAAGTATGGACAAAGGCGCGGAAACAAGGATAACCACGATGACAACCAGAAAGGTCGTAAAGACGGACAATTTGAAGCTCAACCCTCCGCTGCGTTTACGCACTGAAACGGCTATCGCTCTCTTTTCCGACGGCATAATATCTCCCGTGAGGAGGGCTGAAACTTCAGTCCGGATTTCCGCGCTCTCCTTGAGAACGCTTCCAATTCCATGGACCGAGGCGAAAGCCCCGAATAGGCCGAATACGACAATGGCCGCCAACAGCATAAAGGCGGAGTCGAACACGAAGCGTCGACTGGAAGCGTTCGACCATGTCGGCTCCCAGGTTCGCGAATAATCGCCGAATTTAACGGTACCCGTCTCATCTACCGAGATAAGCGGTGAGGTAAGATACAGACCCCGAGTAGGATGAACGAGCCCGATTCGATACCGCCCCTCAGCTAAATCATCAACGCGTAAGCCAGTGATGGTTCGGTCGGATTCTACGCGATATTGGCCGGCGGAGAGGGTAAACTCTCGATCGTAGGGAGGTTTCCCGTCCTGATCGAGGATTACACGTTCAACGAGGCCTCCTTCGGAAAAACCGCGACCTATCATGTTCAGGGACAAGGTACCTAAGTCGTCACGGACGGCATCCGCGAAGGTGACAAAAGTATAGGGAATATACTTGTTCGTTCGGAAATATCGGCTCACCGGTTCTCCCACGTTGCCGACTTCGTCGACCGCCGCGACGGAGAAACGCCAGACGCCGTCGTCGCGGTTTTCAAAGGAAGCTGAGGTCCTGTCACCTACAAATTGACGCAAGGGAGTAGACCGCGGGAAGGAACGCTTCGCCTCATCTTCAAAATCATAAGAAGCGAGCTTGGCAAATCTTCTCAAATAATCAGGCGAGGCGACATATTCAAGCTCCCAGGCGTACCCGACCAAATCGGAGGCCGGAGGCGGATTCCAATCGACTGTAAACGTATTTGAAACAAGAAAACCGCGATCATCAGTCTGAGGTAGAACGACATTTACACGGCCGGGAGGGATCGTGTCTCGAATGAACTCGATGCGGGAAGGCGACGACCAGTTTCCCGCGAAATCCAACGCGGAGACGGAGAAATACCATGAGCCGTCTTCTGTCGCAACACGCTCAGCGCTTAATACGGAAACCGAAGCGGTTTGCGCCTTAGCGGGAACAACGTTGGGGTCCATGCTCCATGAGAATGAATACCCGGCAATCCCCGAAGAATCCGCGGGCGTTGTCCAAGCAATTCGTGCGGTATCACGCCTGATCCGCTTTGAGGGAATGAAATTCTCGGCGATAAGAACGGGTGGCGACGCTCTTCTATCAGGTTCCAGAAACATGAGGCGCTCCGCGCCTTGGAGCTTCGATTGCCAGAACACATACAATCCGTCGGCGTCAACCGTCGGCCGAGCAAAAGTGGAATCAAAACGTGAACCAGAAGATCCTGATCCTGCCAAAGCACTCCTGATCGCTGAGCCAAATACACCCGGTTCTGCCCTCTCCGATTATCGAACCAAACCACGGTTGGTTCTTTCATATATTCAAAGACGAGTGGGTTATTACAGTATGAACCAGCGTTCGTCACACGATCGGCCTCGCCTTGCAGGTCTCCATTTTCTTTAAGCTCCGCCACGTAGACTTGCGGCGATTGAGAACCGTTACGGCGTTCCCAGGTGAGGTACAACGAAGTGCCCACAGTAGCCATGTGTGCACGCTGGTTGTCGAACACCTCGGGATTGACTGTCTGAGCAAACGGATCGCGGAAAGACGTGATTTTCCGTGCGACGGTCCACGTCAGGCCGGCGTCCGCGGAACTTTTCAAAAAAAGTTGAAATGTAGGACGAGCCGTAGCCGAGAGCGATTGAAAAACGACAAAATCCTTACCACCGACTGATGCGTGAGAGGGAAGGAAATTCAGCCGAAGACCTTCTTCGGTCACAAAGTGCTGGAATGGAGTCCAGGATTTTCCATCTTCCGAACGGGAGGAGAACAAGGACAGAGTCTGCTCTGTTCCTCGAGTAATGAACAGTAAGTAGCCGCCATCTGCGCGGACAAAAATCCGGGGGGCGACCGCTCCCGACGAAGCTGCCTCGCCCTCACTCGAAATAGTGGAAGATTGCGCAAAACTTTTCCCGTAATCGGCGGAGACCAGCACTTCGGTTGAAACGGGAGATGCGGAAACAGCTAAGAGTATTTTACCCTTCGCATCAACAGCGATGCTCGCCATTGACGGTTCGCTTCCGGAAAACACATACGGACCGGCCACCTTCCGGTGCACGAGCCACTCTGAACCGCTCCGTTTGACCGCTATTGATAAAAAAACGCGAATTCCGTCGCCTTCTATCCGTTCAGATTCTTGCCAGGCAACGGCGGAAACCTCTCCATTAAATGAAGAAACGGGATACCGCGCCACCCCCGAAGCAAAGGGTGCGGGCGATTCCCAGTAAAAATCGGAAAGCGCGAACAGGGGGACCGCCTGAAAGATAAAGAAGAGAATTGTCGCCACTATCGCCGAACGGAAAAAAGACGTTCTCATAGACGAGACTGGATCCTTCGCTGCAATTCCAGGATGCGCGGCGAATTACGGTTCTGGGAATCTCTTAGTAGCTGTTCCACGATGGCGAGCGCGACTATAGTGTTCCCCTTCTGCAATTCCTGAACCGCGCGCTGATAATCGCGCTCGGCGGTATTAGTGAGCACGACCGACGCTTGACCGCCGACGTCTACCTGTATCCGATCCTTTAAAGAAACGGCTTGTTCGTTGCTCGGGTTTAGCTTTAGCGCTTCATTAAGCTGCTCCAAAGCAACGGGGAACTGTCCGCGAAGGTTCGCGTCAACAATGCGCCGCGCCGCCGTGGTCAATTCACCCGATCTGGCAAGAGCCGCACGATCGGGCGGCGGCTTGCGCAGACCGGTGTCGATTTCAAATTTTTCAATAATCGCGCGCAGACCAGGGAAGCGAGGGTTGATTACCGCCAGATCCTGAAGCTCAGAATACGCTTCTTGGGGCCGGTCTTTAATTTTTGCCTGAGCGTCGTTTATTTTTCTTCGGAAGGACGCGTTGAAAGTTTCAGGATCGGTTAACTGTTCTATGCGCAAGCTTAATAGACTCGCATCCCGGTTTATGGGGAAGATGATCTTCACTTCCTGAATTTTTTTACTTGCCGCATCGAATTTGCGCAACGCTTCAGTCTTTTTCCTCGCGCTAAGAAGCTCTCGGCCTTCTTCGAAATATTGCAGTGCAAAACTGAGCAGTTGGCTCATTTCGGCGAACAACGGAGCGGTTGACGGGATGTCGCGCCCAGTTTTTATGGAAAGGGCGCCACGAACGATCGTCAACCAGTAAGAAACTTCAGGCTCGTCGGTAACGTTGGTCGTCTTCCATCGATTTTGAGCTTGAAGGAGCGAATCCTCAGCTTTGTCGAAGACCCCATCGTAATACAATTGACGGCCGGAGGTTATGAGGCGACGAACATCGCGGACGACAACTTCGTTCTCGGTCTTGGTGATCTCCGCGGACAAAGCAAGTAGACGCCGGTCGCGGTCGGCACGAAGCGACGCCGATTCCTGGATGGATAGAGAAAAGTCAAAACGCTCGCCGGCGCGCTGCAGGCGTTCTCGGGCTAAATCAAAATTTTGCCGTCCCAGCGCTGCGCGTGCCTCAGTCAGGCGACGTTCACCTTCTTGCCGAGCATTCTCCGCCACGCGCACGTTTTCCCGAGCCGCGGCCAAAGCGGTGCGGGCCGCGGTGCGCAGTTCGGTTGCGGCGACTCCTGACGAACGGGCGCCGGAAGCGACAGCGGTCAGACGTGCGTCGGAAACGATCCGCGCGTTTTCGGCGCCTAAACCGGATAAGAGAACGTTCATCGCGCCGAGAACTTGAGTTGAAGCTTCTTCAACCCGTGTGAAAAAGGGGATGCTTTCTGAAGGATACTTCAACAAGGGAGCGCCCTCGGCCGCGAGGGTACCATTTTGCAGAACCTTTCCCTTTTCCATTTCAGCAACGTTCTTTTCGGCATCTCGCTCTATTTCGGTCAATGCGATGCGGTATTGTTCGGCAGCCGATGTCGTTTCCCGCGCGAAAACGGCACGAGAAAGTTCGTCAAGGGAATTTTTCAGATCCGATGCGTAGGAAATCGTCTCAGGCCCAACCAGACCGCGCGTAGCGTAATCGGCTAAAAAGTCGGAATAGACACCAACCTGGTCAATCTGTGCGGCGACTCGGCCGGCCAGATCAATGAATGCGCGACGATCAGCGCGAATCGTTTCGGTCGCAGTGAACGCGACGGCAACCCCGGATCGGTACGCTTCGGGAGCAAGATCGGCCTTTGTGGAGCTTGTGGAAAGTTCACCAGCCAAAGCTTCGGTTTGGGCTGCGTGTTTCGCAAGACGAGCGAGACTGCGATACCGCAGCGCTATTTGAGGTTTGCCACCGACGATTGACCGCCCGTAATTCGTCAACGCGGGACTCACTTCGGCGCCGACGACCGCAGCCCATAGACCGACGGTGCGTGACGCGAGTTCCGCGTAGGATGCGGTCGCGACGAAAGCGGACCGCGCCGCGTTCCGATCTCCGGCTGAACGGGATGAGAGCGCCATCGCGTAAGCTTTATCCGCGGCGGCGACGGCAGCGGTTTGTACCCGGTTGGCGAGCGCGATCCACAGGGTATCCATTGAACCCATGATGCCTTCCGGCAGTATCTCCGTTTTCCTTCCAAGAACGAAGCGAAACGCGAACGGCAGGAAAGAACTATCGGTCAACGCTTTATCCGCCCCTTGAAGCAGCAGGAATTGGTTTTCGAAACTACGGCCGGCCGCGGTTACCGCGTTGCGAAGTGAAGCAAATTCGAGGAATGTCGATTCCAAGGAATCGAAAGCCGCGGTCGATTCGGGAATCCCCGCCTCTCCCTGTGCGGCCGCGTAGGTTTTTTCAAAAGCATTTACCGACGCGTTCAAGCGCTCGACAAGAGAGCCGAACCGAGTCACGCGCTCGTTGATCGCCCTTAAATTATCATCCACCCGCGATACGACCAAGGGACCATAACTGGAGGTGTCAAATTCTTCTTTGTAGAGAACGAAACCTTCGGAGTATTTTCGGGTTGCCATGGCAAATGAGCCCTGATCGATCAATGCGCGACCTTCTTTCATGATTCGATCGAATTGCGAGGCATTAAAAGTAAATAAAGCCGTCGCCTTGGTTTTGGAAATAAATTCGCGCGCGGCCCGATTGGGTGCTGCTTCAAGTTCTTCCAAGCGTCGGATCAGGGTCAATTTTTTTTCGTTGTTACCCGGTTCATCGACCAACACTTTGAGCAGTTCGCTCGCCGTCAGGTTGTACGAGTCCCTTAGGCGAACGATTCGCTGCAAACGACGCTGAGCGTCATCGAAACGGTCCGGGTTTTGCTTAATGAATGCGGTGAGCTCTACTATAGCCTCATTATACAGTCGGGAAGCGATAAGTTGATCAACCTTGGACAAAGTATCTTCCCTACGACCGCCCGCGTACACGGTCGACGCGATCATCAAGAGGAAAAAGATGATCGCAAAAGGGGCAGAGAGCCGCGGATAGCCGCCAAACGGTTTAATCATTCTATGTCGGTTATAATATCGGTCCAAGCTGATCCGAGCTATAGAAAGCACGGTAAGATAGCGATATATTAGTATGGGAATTATATCGTAATGACTCTTAGAACCCATATAAGCGCGTTACTATTATTCGTCTCATGTTTCGGGGCTGCGGCGCTTGACATTGCGTCCGACCCGTACGCCCAAACTGTCGACTTTCTGGTGGAGTTATACGGTGTCGATCCGAACGCGGCCTTGACCTCATTTCGTTCGATGTACATACCGATGGGCGGACGCTCGGAAGCCATGGCGACCGCCTTTTCCGCAGTCGCCGACGACTCATCCTTTCTGGAATGGAACCCTGCCGGCTCCGCAACCATGAAAAAAACCGAACTATCCTTCTTCCATAACAACTGGATAGCGGACACAAAAATCGAAGGCGCCGTCTACACCACGCGCTTTGGCGATATGGGCCTTTCCTTCGGAGGTAAATGGTTGTATCTCCCCTTTACGGAATACGACCAGTACGGAGACCGGGCCTCCAAGGGCTACTATTCGGAAACGACCGGTATCGCGAACCTTTCTTATAATTTTTTGCGTGGCTACTATTTCGATGGCATTTCTCTCGGAGTCAACGGAAAAGTCGCTTACCGATCGATGCCCGACTATTCGGACGACGCCGGCAACGTGGATACGACATCGGGGGCTGCCCAGTCCACGTTTGCGTTGATGGCCGATGTAGGACTGCTCACACGCTTCAATTTGCTTAAATTCTACGATTCACGAGAACGAAACGCCTCGTTATCCGCCGTCATTCGTAATGTAGGACCTCCTCCGCTGGGAGACCCCCTGCCGACCACCGCGACCTTAGGTTTTTCGTACCACCCTATCAGACCGGTCATTGTATCGTTCGATTATTCGATCCCCATTAATCTGGTCGATCCCACGCTTTCAGAACGGCACTATTGGGCTTCAGGCGTCTCAGTCGCCGTTTCAAGTTTTTTGTCTATGCAAGGCGGACTCATGATCCGAGGAACAAGTCCGCGAATAACCATAGGCAGCAGAATTCTCGTCGCGGGAATCGACCTAAATATAAATTACACCTTGGACCTGCTCACCCAACTTCAACCCCTAAATAGAATAAGCATATCAGCTAGATTCGATTTCGGGGACGGCGGCAGGGCCGGCAAAGCCGCGCGAGTGGAAGAACTCTATCTCAAAGGTCTTGAAGAATATGCGGGCGGAAACACCGACGAGGCGACTCGCCTATGGGAAGCGGTGTTGAAAATCGATTCGGGCTTTGATCCGGCCCGCGAAGGTCTTAACGCTATTATCGGAGCGAAGAAACTCTTCAATCGCATGGATGAAATCCAACGCCTGGAACAGTGAAGCGCCTCCGGTACTTTTACTCCGTGGCGCTTTCTCATTATTGATGTTTTCTTCTAAAAACGCGGTAGTTAATAGTTGAGAACAACTTATGCCTCTTTTCCAAATTCGTCAGCCATTCCGTACTGATGTAATTTCCCCCAAGAGACTCATAAATGGTAGTAAAATTCTTTATGTGCTCTTCAACACGGGTACGCGCATAATCGGGCGATGTATTGTTCTTGAGAATAAACGCCCAATCCGACGCTTGGGATAAGAGCAACTCGCGCGCTGCCTGGTTGAGGGCGCGTTCCTTGAGACCCCCGTCATCAGGAAAGCGCTCGGCCAATTCCGACATGCGAACGACCGAACGGAGCATATGCCGGTACATCCAGTCGTTTGAGCTGTCCAGCCAAGTTTCCGCATAACCGTTGGCGCCCCAAGAAGAGTACTGCGGCACGGCTTCCTGCAAAGGTTCGTCGGCGTCAAGAATATCCGAAGGAGAGAGCATGAGGATATCATCACGGCGCGCCGCGATACGGAATAGGTTTTCTATGAAAGCGGGACCTTCGAACCACCAATGACCGAAAAGCTCTGCGTCATAGGCGCAGATCGCAGCTCCGGCGGTTCCCATCAGAGCGCTCGCTTCAGAACCGCGCCTGACGCGCGCGTTGATGAAAGATTGAGCGTGTTCCACGACACGGCGAGCAGCCTCATCCGGATCGTACACTTCCTTCTCCGCGGAGCGATCAGTGACCGCCCAATACTTGAATCCCGTGCTTGACCGAGCACCGGTCGGCTCAAGGAAACAATCCACGGCCTCATAGGGAAGTTCGTACCCGATATCACGATAAAAATCGCGGTAGACGGCGTCTGCGGGAAAGCCCGAATCCTTGTCCCAAACCTCCCGGGATGCGTACAGGTCCCGGGAAAAAACGGCTAAGCCTTCGGGAGTGCGAACCGGCCCAAACGTGCCCTTTGCGGGAGCCGGATCGGCGAAGATAAGGCCGTGGGAGTCAACAATTGTGTAGGAGAAGTTATAGGCGCGAAGGAGAGCATCGGCGCCGGGAAACCAGCCGAGCTCAGGAAGCCAAAAACCGGCGGGGTTTTTACCGAAATGAGACCGGTGAGTGGACAACGCCACTTCAATTTGGGCTTGCAGCGCTTCTGGACTTGAGGCAAGAAATGGAAGGAAGGCGTGCGTGGCGGCGGTTGTCAACAGTTCCAACCGTCCTTTCTTGTGGTAAAAATCAAACGCTTTCAGCAGATCCTTTTCGTAGCGCTCCGTGAAAAGGACGCGGTCTTCAACCGCTCGATCGTAATAAAATCGAGCAAGCCGATTAACTTTGGGGTCGTTCTCGGTTCGGATAGTTTCGCGTAAACCGAGTTCGATAAGCCGGTCTAGATGTTCAACGTACCGTTCGCGAAGAAGCGGATCGGAAAGCATCTCGCAAAGCGTCGGAGAAAAAGACATAGCCAGACGAAAAGGAACTTTATCGGCTTCCAGCCTATCAAACACGCGCAAAAGCGGTAAATAAGTTTCAGAGATAGCCTCAAACAACCAACGTTCCTCAAGGAATCGAGGATATTCGGGATGCCTGACGAACGGCAGATGAGCATGAAGAACAAGCGCTACCGCGGGTATTGTATGCATGCGATGGAATCCTCAGTCTTCGCAACGTTGGGGAAGGCGGGACTCACGATCTCCCCCCTGGAGGACCACGAGTTCATCAAGACCGGATAGGGTGAGTATCGAGGGCGGCTCGCCGTCGGCACGAACGGCTGCCAAAGCTACACCACCGCGCGGCACGCGTATAGCCGCGGAATGTGCCAGGGGTTCTTCAGTGGAACCGATAACGCTTATCAAGGTTACCCGATACCAGCCGGTCCCTCCAGGCAAACAGAGATACCAAGCGCCGTCCGCTACACCGACGGGAATGGAGAAGGATTCACCCACCGGAGATCCTTTCGGACCTGTCAGCGCGGTTACCCGCAATTGATACCCCCCGAATTGAGGGTTCTTTTCCCGAGTTTCCCGATCCGTCTGCCTAATTTCCCAGAATGCGTACGCCCATACCGGATCACGAAGCAGAAGGCCGATGTACGTTTCGTTGTACCCTAGGGGAAGACCGCTCACAATCTTGGCGTCTGTTTCTTCCACCAGTTGATCGTCAACCTCGTCGCTCTCGTCATCCGAGCTCGCATCGAGTATTTCCGATATGACAAATACCCGATTTAACTCGCCCGGCAGGTCTAAACCAAAACGGAGAGCGAGACGTGAAAGGTCATTCGTGGAGAGTGTCTCCAAATAAGACCGCGTGAGCCGTAGTTCTTCCATAGGCGCGGTCATGATGGGGAGAAAGCGCTTCCAGTGTCAAGCCGGACACGGCGAATCATCTTGAACGCTCGGCGGCGGAAGATCCAAAACATCGGCGTCTACCTTGTCCTGAGGCCGGCCGGTACTCCGTTTGTTTCGGATGAGATCGCTGCGCCCTATAAAGAAAACATTTTCTCCACCGAAAGAACCGGTAAAACGATTTTCCCAAGCCTCTTTCCAGGTGACGCCGCTGATTGAGCTGACGATATCGACTCTTTCCGGCGCATACCCGAGGGACACCAGGAGATCGGGCGATAAAAAGTCCGCTTCGGTCAGGTCGAGCCCGACAAAGCCGAAATCTTCCAAAGCGGCAAGCATTCGGGAAGCATTTTCACGCGAGGGATTTATGAAGAAATCGATATCCCCGGTAAAGCGGGGATATCCGTAGAAAGCGACAGCGTAGCCGCCGACGATTAGGTATTCGACTCTTTTAGCGTTTAGAGACCGAAACAACTCTACGAAGTCCCGCGGCGCTTCGACCATAGTATTGCCTCCTCAGAAATTCGACGGCGGCAAGTCTTTCATCCGCTGGACGGGAGAGCCAGTAATCGCGGTCCACCCGACCCGTGGAAGAACCCCTCAGTTCGGAACGGCGAATCGATAATTCTATCATATCTTCAATATAATTCACGGCAAGGCAAATAGTCAAAAAACTCATGGGTTACGATCTGCCGCTCAAAAAACATTGGCGACGGCAAGTTCTTCAAGGTAAGGCGTAAACTGGGCAGGGAGAGGAGCCGTGAAGACGAGAGCCGGCGTTGCACCGTTGACGGAAAGGCGATACGCATGCAGCAAAAGGCGCTTGAGTCCGCGCTCCTTGCGAAAGCGTTTATTGAGTGGGAAATCCCCATACTTATCGTCCCCAAGAATCGGATTCCCGAGACCGGCTAGGTGGACGCGAAGCTGATGCATACGTCCGGTTCCCAATTCCAACTCAAGGAGAGAGAAAGAGTCACCGGCGGCGCGTACGCGGTAGCGAGTGAGCGCCGTTTGTTCGCGGCCGCGGGTATGCACGGGATCGGCAATGATACCGGAAACGGAAACCGGGCACCCGGCGCACACGGCGAGGTAGGTCTTTGAGATCCCCTTACCGGCAAATAACGCGGAATACTTAGCCGCGACTTCTTTGGTTTTTGCGACCAACAATAAACCGGAAGTGTCTTTATCCAGTCGATGCACCAAAAACTGGCGTCGACCGAAACGTTCGGCAAGGATATCGTCCACGGAAGCAGAAACGCGTTCCCCGCCTTGGACCGCCAAGCCCGATTCTTTGTTTATAACGATAAAGTCGTCGTCTTCGTAAACGACGGAAACGACTCGCATAATCCTCCCGGAAAGTGAAAGTTGGATTATAGTTATTCTATGATGAGGAAGTCCAGTTATCGTGCCGCATTGGCCGGCGTCTTGGTTTTATTTGCCGGCGCTTTTTCAACGGCGGAACCGATCGTCTCCCCAACCTGGGGATTTTCAATCGACCTCCCCGAAGGCTTCGCGCTCTCAGGCGGAGATGGGAAAAATCGCTTTTCGTTCGCTGATGCGTCTTCCGATGCGTCGATCGACATGGTCGCCTACACTGCCGGTCGCTTCGTTTCGGCAAAGTTTTTGATCGATGACACGCTCAAGCGCTTGAAAGCGAAGGCGGAACCCGTTGAGTTCGATTACCGGGGTCGGAAAGCGGTCCTTGCCCGGATGGAGTTCACCGCACCCTTCGGCAAAGCCGAAGGGTGGGCGCTCGCGATCGAATTGGAAAACGCCGATTCGGCCTCCGTCAAACGCCCGCTGTTGCTCATGATCGCCTACGGGAAAGCGGGGGCGAGCGCAAATGAGAGGCGCTACCTTTCGGCTCTCGATTCGCTGTGTCCCTCAGCAAAAGACAAAAGCGCAAGCGGCCCGGTGAGCGTCTTTTCTTATCCGCCTACCGGGAAAAAAGCCGTAGAACTGTTTATTGGATCTACCAAAACAACGGCAAATATCGATGCGTCGGATGCCGAAGCGTCGAAAGGGATTATCGACAGAGAATTCGGTCTTCTAACGACCTACGCAAAATCGCCCTTATGGAAAGAAGCATGGGTCAGATTCTACCGAATGATTTGGCGCGATTCCTATGAGCGCTTGGGGAACGTAGCATTTGTCGTTGAACGGACGATAGCGAGCGACGGAAAGAATGCTTCGCCGAGAGCGCTCGCTGAGGGCGTCCTCAACTGGGTCCAGAACTTCAAGTACGAACGGAACTTGCTGGGCAGCGATTTTATCGACCTGACCAGCGCGGCGACCGAACGGCGCGGCGACTGCGATAGCCGGGCGCTACTCATGGCGATCATTCTGCAACGGGCTAATATCGATGCGCTTCTTATGATTTCGCGTGAATATTCCCACGCGATGGCTGGGGTAAAAATAGAGGGGGTCGGGGCAAAGTTTGCGTACGGCGGGGGCGACTGGATAGTCGCGGAAACGACCGCGAAAGTGCAGCTCGGCATGATAGGGCAGAATGTCTCGGATCCGGCAAAGTGGATCGGAATCGATTTTCCGGCCCTTCCCCCAGTGAAACCTTAATCGATCTTAGCCGGACGGCGGTTATCGGCAAGACGCTTGGAAAGGTATTCCCGATCAAGATCCAATGAGGTTACTAAATGTTGCAGCTGCTCTATCGAAATAAGATTTTGTTCCGCGTATAGATAACAGAGAGCGCGCTCCGCGATGCATGGAACGAGGAGAGAGTTCATATTCTCCGTCTTCGGGTCTTCACGATCGAGATACTTGATCCTAAACGATGCGTAAAGCTGTGACCGCTCAATGTCGCTTTTTATATAGGCAAGTTCGCGTTCCAAGCCTTCACTCTCGCCGCGGGCGGCCGCCTCTCCGAGCGGCTTGAGCACGAAATAGCAGTACTCCTTACCCGGAAGGAAATGGTGCTCATCGCAGCGGGTGCAGTAGTTGGGTTCGCGCGGATCGTCCTTGACCCGGTCGCCGCCGACGATAATAAGCGGATCAAAATACAGCGCGGGACATTCCAGGCCGTTAACTCTGTAATATCGATAGGTATAAAAAGAATCTTCGATACAATCGGCATGTTCGCAATAGGCGGTGAGCGGATAGATATCCGTCGCGGTCTCAACCAAGAGGCGCGCCGTAGCGTTGAAAATTTCTCTTCGGAAATTGAGTATCAAGGTCGGGCACACAAACACCAGTCCACGGAGCTCGGATTCATTGCGCATGAGATAGGCAATGCGCTCATCGTAAAAGGCGGCCTCGTCAACAACCCAGGTCCCGACTTCCGGGTGTTCCCGGATGATGGACTCAAACTCAAAAGAATCGGCGACTGCGCAGATTCGGTTCCCGCAGCGTTCATAACCGCCGCGATAGGCAAGGGCATCATCGGGATAGGAAGGGAACCGAGCTCGGTCCAGAAGAGAACGTACGAAAAAAACGTCGCGGCGGTCGGCGTCGCCAAGGCCCTCTTCCGCACTGAATAGATTTGCTTGAGCGTCACGCCGTGTGGTACTTTCCGCGACGGACCGGCTTTTAGTACGGGCAACCTGACCGTCCCGCCATAGTCGGGCGGAATACTCGGTCTTTCCCGAACCCATAGGTCCGATAACTAGAATGCGACGGGCGGGTGTCTTGAAGTTGAAATGCCGAACCGCCTCGTGGACTCGAAGGGAGGGAAAGCCGAGACTCTTCAGAAAATCGTCGTCATCCCGCCCGTTTCGTTCCACGCCGAAAAAATTCCTAGACGTCTTGTCCGATCAGGAGACCGTACGCTTCGGCGGGCGTCTTCGTAACGAGGAGCGCCGAACGCAGGTCCTTATTCTTCAGTTTAGTACTGAAAAAGGACAGGGTCTGAAGATAATACGCGTGCTGGTTGTACGCGGCGGCGATCATGAAGAGGAGGCGGACCGGCTGATCGTCCAGAGTCTGAAAATCGATAATGTCGCACTGGCTGATACCGACGGAAACCACTAAGTCGGTCACCGACGACAGCCGTACGTGCGGAATGGCGATGCCGCGCCCGATAGCCGTACTCATCAATTCCTCACGCTTGAGAATTTCCGAGGAAAGCTCTTGACGATTCTTGACTTGAGGCGCATTGGCCAGGTTATCGGAGAGGGCGAGCAGCGCATCGCGCTTGGTCGCGTGATTGATGAAAATGATGCGATCGGGAGAAACGATATTTTGGACTTGGATGGTAGCGAACTGAGGAGCCATGCGATTCATTGAGAGCCGGTCGTTGACCCATTTCTCTATCTCCGCTTTCTTGAAGCGCCACACCGTGCCGATCTTGCCTGAAGGGATTTCTCCTTTCTGAGCCCAATCGTAAACGGTCCGCTCCGATACGCGAAGGTATTTTGCCACTTCTTCAATCGTAAGGATATCATCATCCATAAGTCCAGGCTCCTTGCGAAATTTCAACAATAGAACGCAATAATATTGCAACGAACCGCACAATATGTCAAGTGAAGTCTTTAAAAGCGAACCTATTCATGTCCCGCTAGGTCGTGCAATGAATCGAACGGGAGGAGTTTTCCGACCTCGGTATCAATGATTCGACCATCGTTTCCACCAAAACGCACGGTAGATTTCGCGGCCATAAACTCGCTGATGACCTGCCTGCACGCGCCGCAGGGACCGACCGGAACCAGGGAATCGGGAGTGGCGATGGCCAAAGAGACGAAACGACGTTTCCCGGCGGAAACGGCCGCGACGATAGCGCTGCGTTCCGCGCAAATGGTCAGCCCGTAGGATCGATTTTCCACATTAGTTCCGGTGAAGACTGTTCCGTCATCGCACAGGAGCGCCGCGCCTACACGAAACTTTGAGTAGGGGGAATAGGAAGCTTCTGCCGCCTTCTTGGCAAGCTCGTGCAATTCGGCGAGTTCCATGACCTTATCCTTTACGTTGACAGATGTTGGCATACTATATACCATCTCAACCAACTTGGGTAGCGAGGTCTCGATGGCTGAAAAGAAACGAAGGAATTGGATCGTTTTGGGATCGATCGCGTTCGTTGTCTATGTCTTTGCGGCGTCGATGCCGATCGGCACGGAGACAGTGCTTTCTCCCGCATGGCTTCGTCAACCCAAAGAGCCGGTTTCCGAGTCTCGGGCGAAAGACGACTCGGTCCCGTTCCACACAAATAAATTATTCGGCTACTTCAACCCGGAAGGCGATTTCACCCTCGTGAAAACGCGGAACGAACGTACCGTAATTTCAGACCGCTACTGGGCGGATTTCGAAAAAACGCCGGCAAGTATTGATCTTTACGGCAGCGATGGAAAATTGCGTTATTCCATAGCGGAACGCGGATACCCCTATTTCGCCGACAACCGGATTTTCATTGTCGGCGTCGAACAAAACCAGATCATAGCTCTTGATGACGCGGGTAAAGGAAAATGGCGTCATGATTTCCCCTCGATCATCACCTGCGCGGACGCGGCGGCGGGATTTTCCGTTTTCGGCCTCTTGGACGGCAGCATCGAAGTACTCGACGCCAAGGGATCCCGCTTGTTTGCGTTTGAACCGGGTGGTTCCCGTTTACCGGTCATTGCGGCCGTACGCCTTTCAAGCGATGGGAAAAAAGTCGCGATCATTTCCGGCGTTGATCCGCAACGCTTCATATTACTTGAACGTTCAGGGCAAACCTATAAAGTCGCGCACCATGAATACATGGACCGCGGTTTCAGGCGACCGGTCCTGGCATCCTTCATCGCGGGGGATAAATTCGTCGCGTTTGAGCGGGAAAACGGCCTGGCAATCTATGATGTCTCGGCGCGAAAAACCGTAATAGTCGATACAAAAGGCCGAATCGTAGATTTTGAAGATCAAGGCGCGCGAAAGCGTTTTTTCCTGATCGTGGATAATGGCGCGAATCGGGAATTGATCGGAATCAACCTACCGAACGAAGTGTTCATGCGCGCGCCGTTCCTCAGTTCCGATACGTTCATCACGCGTCGAAATGACCGAATCTACCTTGGAGGGAACGGATTTATCGCGGCGCTGGATATCAAAAACAAATGAGGCTATTAATGTATCGAACACGATTGATATCAGCCATAGTGGCGGCGCTGATTTCGGCGCCGATTCTGTGTGGCATTGACTGGCCGACAACGAAAAATGAGCTCCATTACTCTTTCGGCCAAAACGACCATGGACGTCCGTCGGTCGGCATGTTGTTCAGCGGTAACGATTCGGTCAGGGCTACCGACGCGGGGGAAATAGTGTTCGCCGCCTCAGGCGGATATTTCGCCACTCAGACTGATCGATTCCCCTACACCTTAGGCTCCTGGATCGCCGTGGACCATGGGAACGGTATTGTCAGCGCGTACGGAAACCTTGAACCCTTCGACGCGACGATCGAGTCCAAAACCATAGTAGAAAAAGGGTCGGTACTCGGCACTTCGGGTATTTCCGGTTGGGCGGAAAACCAGGGGTTCTTTTTTTCCATATTCGACCGGATAGAACGGCGATGGGTCAACCCGACGATGCTATCACCAGGGCGCGCGGATTCCCGGCCACCGACGGTCAAGTCGGTGACCTTAATTGGCCGAGACGGCCAAAATATCCCGCTCGCGGCGAACAGACTCATCAGGCAAGGCTCCTATCGGGTGATTGTGGAGGCTTTCGATACGGAAAACGCTCCTAGACAGTATGCGCTCACCCCGCAACGGCTAGTATGCCTGGTGAACGGATCGGAACAAGGGGCTCTGCATTTGGAAACCCTCAAAACGATTAATGGAGAACTGTCCGTTTCACGAATCAAAAGTTCGCCCGCGAATTTGGTGTACCTAAACTCAGGCGCTTTTGACTTGGGCGACATACGGCTGAGCAGAGGCCGCACGACTATCGAACTCATCGCGAGAGACTCAGGCGGCAACGAACGGGTCGCTTCTTTCTCCATAGCAGTCGAGTAACAACGCGGATCACACTATGCCCCCTGCGATTAAAACCTGGTCAACACCCTATGTGCTCGAAGAAAAGCGGAAGATCAACTGCTCTTTGTGCGGAGAAACGCGATTCCGTCCCTTGTTGGATTGCGGGGAATTCACCTTTGTGCGCTGTGTTTCGTGCGGTCTAGTCCAACAAAATCCGCAACCTTCCGCTTCCGCGGTGGCTTCCCGGTATAGGGAACATCACGGAAATGACTACCTCGACTATGAGCTTGCCAACGAAACTTCGTTTCTCCACCTGCAAGAGTTGGCGCTTGGCGACATCGGTTTTGAATCATTGAGTGTCGGAAAAGGACTCGACGTAGGATGCGCGACCGGAGCCTTACTTGATTCGCTCCGCCTTCGCGGTTGGGAGGTCAAGGGGGTGGAACTGTGCGAAAGCTCGGCTGAATATGCGCGAACCAAACGAGGACTGGATGTGCGATCCCTGCCGATAGAGGACGCAGCTTTCCCAAATGAAAGTTTTGACCTGGTACACGCGTCGCATTTGATTGAACACCTGAACGACCCGCGATCTTTCGTCGTGGAGGCTCGACGGGTACTCCGTCCCAGAGGGTCACTTCTGATCGCGACACCGAACATAGACGGCTTTCAGGCGCGTCTATTCGGCGCCTCATGGCGTTCGGCGATCTTCGATCACTTGTACTTGTTTTCAAAGAAAACTCTCAAAGCGCTGCTTGAGCGTGAAGGTTTTAGAGTGGAACGAACGGTTACTTGGGGGGGACTCGCCGCGGGAACCGCCCCGAACCTGTTAAAAACCTTCGCCGACCGCACTGTTAAACGCATCGGCGCGGGAGATGTCATGATGATTCACGCTATTCGCCTTTAACATCGACATTGCTTGTTTGCGGATCCGTCGATCCACGCGTTTCATCACTCGCCGTAGATATGCACCAGATCGTGTAACAGTTCGGACGCCTTAACCTTGCAGCCGCCGCAGACAGTACCAATCTTGGTCTTGTTCTGGAGGTCTTCCCAGGACCGGGCACCCTGTTTGACCGCGTTTTCAATGTCTTTGTCGGTGATGTTGAGGCAATGGCAGATGACGACGGCATCCTCATCCTTGAAAAGCCCTTTGCGGTTGGTTTTTTCCAGATAATCGTCGATCGCGGAGCGGAGCGCTTTGTCGCCGAGCACCGAACAGTGAATTTTATTTTCCGGAAGTCCGCCCAAGCGACGAGCGATATCTTCCGGCTTGATGTAGTACGCTTCTTCAAGTTTCAGGCCTTTGATGACTTCGGAAAGCATGCTCGTGGAAGCTATGGCGCTCGCGCAGCCATAGGTTTTCCAGCGAACGTCGACAATGACGTCATCCTTCACCTTGAGGAGAATCAACATCTGGTCGCCGCACTTGATGTTTCCGGTCAAGCCGCGGGCGTCGGCCGGAAAAGTCGATTCATCCTCCATGAGGACATTTCGGGGATTCATGAAATGGTCCTTGACCACGTCCGAGTACAACCAATCGCTCATATCGTTCTCCTGAAACTTTAGGGTACCTTAAAAACCCGGTTGGTTTTTAAGGTACCCTTTGCAAATCCTTTCAGGATTTGCGTTAAATTTGGTAGACTTCAAAAAACTGAAGTTTTTCGAAGTCCCCGTTACTTAATTGTGGACATCGCGCGGAGGCGCGCGATGATGGGAGGGACGGTTTCCAGCACGTAGCGAACCTCCGCCTCAGTCGTTACTCGTCCGAGGCTGAAGCGGATGGAACCGTGCGCGAGTTCGGGCCCGACGCCGGTAGCCATGAGCACGTGGGACGGATCAAGGCTACCGGAGGCGCAGGCGGAACCGGTGGAAGCCTGGATACCCATGATATCCAGGGAGAGAAGGATGGCCTCCCCTTCCGCGCCGGGGAAGGAAATATTGAGCGTATTCGGCAGGACTTCCCGCGGGTGACCGTTAATCTTCACATTCGGAATCAGTTGTAGAAAACCATCTCGCAGCATCGTCCTGAGCTTACGCGTTTGGGAACCGTACTCATCAAGGTCTTGAAGCGCGAGTTCCGCCGCTTTGCCGAAACCGAAGATGCCGATGTTGTTGTACGTGCCGGCGCGCAATCCGTGTTCCTGATGCCCGCCGCGAATGAGCGGTTCGATGGGCGCGCCCTTGCGGACGTACAGGGCGCCGACGCCTTTGGGACCGTAGATCTTATGGGAAGATATGGTGAGGTAATCCACACCGAGGGCGTCGACCGACACGGGAATCTTCCCCGTGGACTGCACGGCGTCGGTGTGCATGTACGCGCCGGCAGCTTTCGCGATTTTTGAGATCGCCGCGATGTCTTGGACCGTGCCGATCTCATTATTGGCATGCATCACGGAAACGAGCAGCGTGCGATCGTTCACCGCCGCGCGCACATCGTCCAGATGGACTTTCCCGTCCGGATCGACGGGCAGGAAGGTGACCTTGACACCGCGCGATTTGATGAATTCGGCGGAGTTGAGCACGCACGGATGTTCGATCATCGTTGTGACGATTTCATTCCGCTGCTGACCTTCCCCTTTGAGAAGCATAGTATGGAAAACGGTATTATTCGATTCCGATCCGCCTGAGGTAAACAGGATGCTTGCCGTCGGAGCGCCGATAAGTCGGGCAACCGCTTCACGAGCTTTTTCTACGCGGGAGGCGGCTGCGCGTCCGGCTTCGTGCATGCTGGAAGCGTTGCCGTACAAAGTAAAATCCTCGACCATGGCCGAGACGACCTCGGGCCTGAGCGGGGTTGTGGCATTATAGTCGAGATACACTGTTCGATTCGTCATCGAATCCTCCCTGGCTGCGTACAATATACCTAAGCCTCTGCGAAAGGGCTACAAAGGGGCGGCGGTTTTTTCAACGCGTCGATCGATAACGGCGCCGCCCGCGACAAAATAACCATCCAAAGGACCGGCTTCAACACCCGAATCATTAACTATGGGAGCGGCGCCTTCAACGTAATACGCGACTGATTGTCCCGGAGCGACCGCTCGCTGGAGTACGTCGAAATCTACCCGGACCCGGCCGCCGGAAAGCGGCGTCACGAGAGCGGGCGACGGTTTGGACGCCAAACGGATTTTCACGAGCGCGCGGAAGGGTTCAGCGCCGAAACCCTGCGCCCACACCACATCCGACGCTTCCAAGGCATCAGCGAAAAGACCGTGTTCGGGACCGACCACAACCCGGTTCGCGCGCGCGTCTACGGCCAGCACGTACAAGGGATCGGGCCCGGCGCTGATGCCAAGACCCCGCCGCTGGCCGACGGTATAGCGAACGATGCCGTGGTGCCGGCCGAGCGGCTTTCCGTCTTCGTCGACGATTTCTCCTTCGGGGGAAGGCGCATCGGAAAAGAGGGGACCGTAATCTTCGGAGGCGATGAAGTCCTGGCTATCCGGCTTTTCGGCAACTTCCAGGCCCCGTTCACGCGCCAACGCGCGGACGCGCTTTTTTGTCATTTCACCCAGAGGGAAACGCGCGTTTTTAAGCGCGTCGGCGCCGACTCGGTGCAAGAAATAACTTTGGTCCTTGGTGAAATCGACGGCTGGAGCCAGGTACGCGCCGCGTTCCGTGTCGCCTCCGGGGGCGAACAGGCGCGCGTAATGACCGGTCGCGTAATAATCGAAAGGGATGCCGGACGCACGGAGCGCAGCGGGAAGCATACCGAATTTCAAGAGAGGATTGCAGCGGAGACAGGGATTAGGGGTGCGGCCCGCGCGATACTCCGACTTGAAGTAGCCCAGAATTTCCTTGGCGTATTCGGCGGAAAGATCGATGACGCGGTACTCGGCGC
>Ga0172379_10004621_pt1 | contig 20046 bp, 15 predicted proteins | sample GrowelOW334metaG_FD_119756 | JGI IMG/M metagenome (GOLD analysis project Ga0172379, IMG submission 119756) | Groundwater microbial communities from an aquifer near a municipal landfill in Southern Ontario, Canada - Groundwater well OW334 metaG | ecosystem: Environmental > Aquatic > Deep...
CATAGGTTATTTTACATCATCCTTATATAAAGATATTATTTTTTGACCGCATGCCAACAAATTATCATATGAAATAATTTGAATGGAATTTAAATTTGAATTTAACATCCTTAACGCTTCAAATTGTTCGTTTTTAAATTCCGAAGTTCTTCCAGCAATTATTTTAATTCTAGGTCTTATTATTTTTACTTTGTATTTTTTTTCTAAAACTACTTTTTGATCGTCCATTTCCTGTAAATAAAATAAACATTGACCGATTACTTTAGATAAATCAGATGATGGATAATAGCTATTATGACTTGTGTCATATTGAAATATTTCATATTTTGGCCTTTTCAACTCAATAAGATCCAAAAACCCATCAGCTGATTCCATTAAAATGTCAGCTTCACTAAATAATGCAATCTTTCTTTCGTTGTGTTTTTTAATATATTCAACTCCAAAAACCCACAAATTCTGTTCAATCCATTTTTGAAATATTTTTTCTGGCTGTCCAGCCTCATAAGATTTTAAACTTTCATCTTTTTTAATATCATCAACAATATTGCTTTTTTCTTCTAACTCTAGGAGTTTTTTTAGATTTTCTAATTCCGTTTGATATTTTTTTTGTTTATAAGCCGCAGAGAGGTTTTCTAAATCTATTTCAGATAGAGATTCTAAAAGAGTTTTGATTTTTTCATCCTCATTTAGTTTAAGTAAAATAGTTTTTAAAATTTTTGGATCAATATTTTTGAGACCGTCTAATAATTCTAAAATTTCTCCTGTGGCTTCAACAAATTTGCCCGTGATAGTTTTTGATGAATCTTTGATAATTGAAATTCGATTTAAGTATTCGTATAAATTTTTTATCTGTTCAAAGTTTAATGTCTCAGAAAATATTGGTTGACACGTCTTCTTATTATAGGCATAAAAAGACATACTTAAATCAGTTGCTGTTGTTATATTATCTTTAATTCCTGAAAAATTTACCTTTAAAACAATATTTCCATTTGAAAATATTTCCTGATGATATTGAACACTCATAATTAAATCTTGGCAATTACATCTTTATACATTTCCGACTCTGGATTGTACTTTTCATAAAAAGGAACAAAAGATTCTTCATCTTCTAAAATTTTTATCAAGGAAAGATCCTCAATATCAAAAGTTCTAAAATCTGGAAAATTTGGAGGTGTTGTATCGGAAACGCCATCTGTTTGGACGATGTGAATTTTCGTACTTTGTTCTCCTGATTTTTTAGTAAAAATAAAAATCGCATGAGGATTCCCTTTTCGTTCACCTTGTATCTTACCTTCTTTATTATATTCAAAAACGATTGGTTTTTGTGTTTCAATAGCTTGTATTATTAAATCTAATGTATTCATAATGGTTATTATACTCCAGCAAAATTACAAAGCTCCACTAGAAAATAATAAAGCGGATAAAAATTATAAAATTTTTTATCATTTCAATCTCCCCTTTTTATTCAATCTTCCCCCTGCCCCCTTCTTTGACAAGACGGGGGAATATATAATTTTTTAATGAAAAAATCGGTTGATTATGAAGCGATAAATTCTAAAAGAAATTGTGTTCGATATCGAAATAGTTTGACTTTTATGTCGCAGAAAAATAGAACGAAACCGACTGATGCTGAAAAAATAATTTGGGATAAAATTTTGTCGAGAGATAAAACCGGCTATAGATTTCTGAGACAAAAACCAATTGATCGATTTATTGTTGATTTTTATTGTTCAAAATTATCATTGGCAATTGAGATTGATGGTGAATCGCATATTAAAAAGAAAGGAACGGATGAATTGAGGGATAAATTTTTGAAACAAATTGGGGTTACAACAATAAGATTTACAAATGAAGAAGTGATAGATAATATTGATTCCGTAAAAAAGAAAATTGATGATTTAGTTCCCCTCTTGTCAAAGAGGGGCTAGGGGAGATTGAAAAATTACTTCACTCCTGTTGTCCCAAACCCGCCGCGGTCAGAATTGCCCATCTTGTCGACTTCGATGAAATCAAAATTTTCACATTTGATTAATAATAACTGACAAAGACGGGTGCCTTTTTCGATATGGATGGGAGCGTGGGTAAAATTGTAAACAAGAAAATGATATTCGTCGTTGTCGCCACAGTAATCACGATCGAAGACACCAACGCCATTGGCCGACATTATGCCTAATTTATGGGTAGAACTGCGAGGAACCATCATAATAAAATAACCATCGGGAATTTCTATGGCAACATTCATGGGAATTTTGCCAATTTCTTTGGGTGGAATTTCAGCATCAAGACGGGAATATAAATCGACGGCGACGGCACCAGTGGTTTTATGAACTGGTAACGGCAGTGTTTTATCAAATCTTTTGATTTTAATTTTCATAGTTCATTATAATCTATAATGAATTAATGAGATTAACAAAATATTTTAGAATTTTGGGAGTACTTCTATTATTATTTTCGTTCAGTCCGGTTAATGCTGCGGATAAGTCTTACTCAATTGATAGTGTAAATATTCTAGGTCAATTAAATACTGACGGTTCGATGAATATTGAAGAAACAAGAGTTTTTTCTTTTAACGGAAGTTATACCTTTGCCTATGAATATATAAATAAAACCGGTGACAGAAGTGAACCTTATATTTTAAAAAACTTTGAAGTTTGTGATGAAAATGAATGTTATAGGGAATTGAATACTAAAAATAAAGGGCAATACGATATAACTAAACCAATTTCCAGTTTTTATGTTGATGAACAGGCGGATAAATATTATATTAAGTGGTTTTATCAAACTAATAGTGGAGAGAAAACTTTTAAAATTAAATATGATGTTAGTAACGCTGTTACCTTAAATACCGATACGGCAGAATTGTATTGGAAATTGATTGGTGATGATTGGGAAATAAACCAAAATAATGTTTTTGCCCAAATTAATTTGCCAGCAAATGTTCCGGGGTCGGAAATAAAAGCTTGGGCGCATGGACCATTGGATGGGATTGTGTCAATTCCTGACTCCAGTAAAGTGACATATGAGGTCGGTAATTTGTGGCCGGGAACTTTTTTTGAATCTAGAATTTTATTACCAAAAAATATTTTTACTAATGGGGTTGTTGGAAGTTTAAATAAATCAGAAATTGAAACCCAGGAACAAAATTTTATTGATCAAACCGAAAAACAGAAACAAAAAAATAATAATCTAACAACAGGTTTTTTTATTATTTTGACAGGAATATTAATACTGGGAATAGTTTTATTTGTTAAACAAATAAAACTATTTATAAAATTTGGAAAAGATTCAAAATTACCGGAAGTAAGTTTGTCGGGAAGATTGTGGGAGCCACCAAGCGATATTGATCCAGCCCAAATTGAACAATTAATTAGTACTAATAAATATTTATCTCCTACCTCATTTACCGCGACGATTTTATCTTTAGTCCAACATCGATTTTATAAAATCATGAGAAGTGACCAAAAGGAAGGTTTTATTTTAAAAGATTATAACTATTACTTGGTACCGCTAAATAAAAAAATAAGTGAAACATCTGAAATTGAAGGTCGTGTTTTTGATTTCTTAGGGTCAGTAAAGCGAACCAAAGTTAATTTGGGCGGACAAGAAATTGAAGGGGTTAAATTAAAAGATATTTCTGTGTGGTGTTCTACACACCGAACTGAAAGTTATGATTTTTTTAAACATTTTTCTGATGCAGTTTTTCAAGAAAATTTAAAAGAAGGTTATTTTGATAAAACTTCTCATTCAATAAAAAATTATACACGAGTGGGAGCATTGTTATTGTTTTTAATGTTTATCGAATTTATATCTGGCACGGTTATAGGTTCATATTTGAACTCAATAAAACTAATAATTCTTGGATTTTTTGGCGGTTTTGTTTTAATGTTTTTTGCGATTGTAACAATGAATCTGAAAATATTTGGAGAAAAGAGGACAAAAATTGGAAGTGAAGAAACGGCTAAATGGTTGGCTTTTAAAAAACACATGAAAGAATATGGCATAACTAAAGATTATCCAATTGATTCAATAATTTTGTGGGAAAAATATTTGGTTTATGGAACAGCTTTGGGAATTTCGATAAAAGCAATAAGTGCACTGCCAGTTAATTTTACTAACAGTAATGACCAAATTATAATGACAACGTATTGGTGTGGCAATATGGGTGATTTTGGTGATTTTTCAAGCGGTTTGTCTTCTTTATCCTCTGCCCTTAGTAGTATTTCAACAGCGGCCAGTTCAAGTTATGGTGCTTCCGGATCCGGATCGTCAGGTGGAGCCTCTGGGGGTGGCGGAGGCGGCGGCGGTGGAGGAGGTGGCGGAGCCGGCTGAGATTTATTTTAATAGATAATGTAAATGATCTTTGTCTTTACAATCTTTGCCGATTTCAAAGAATTCTAAATTTAAAATTTTTTGATAGACCTCTTCGATTTGAGTTTTTAGTTTATCTAAATCTTCATCGGAAACATTAATTTCTTTTCTGATGAAATTCTTTTTTAATTTACTTTTTTCAACAAAATCAATGATCCCTTGATTGAATTGGAAACGGGAATCATTTTTAATATCGAGTAATAATTTATAAAAAACAATTTGACGATAGTAGTCGCCGTCGGGCGAAAGTTCTTTATATTTACTGTCTGCGTTGCCGGTTTTAAAATCAATAACATTGATTTTATTATTTTCATCTTTTTGAATAAGATCAATTTTCCCGGTTAAGGGAATATTTTTGTAGACAATATTTTCAGGGGCGAAGTTATATTCAGTAATATTATTATCTTTGACGGAATCGACATATTGATCATAATACTCAGTTAAAATTTTATGACCATTTTCTAAGCACCATTTATAATCAGCTTTTGGCAATCTTTCATTTTTAAGACTTTGTTCAAAACTTTTAATAACTTCGTCTTTTGATTTTTTCTGATAAAAATCAGAAAGAGCGGAGTGAATGGCAGTGCCAAAACTGCTAAATTTTTCCTTATTTTGGGGAATTCTTAAAATGGTTTTGTAATAAAAACAAAACGGGCAACGAAGATAAGAATTAAGATGACTGACATTAAATTTATAATGATTGCTTAAATAGTCTTTTAAATATGCTGATAAATTCGGTTTTAGATCGTGAGAAATGTCGGTGTATTGATAATAAGTTTTAAGAGCGGCGGCTTTGTCGTTAAATTTTATGTCTTCAATTAAGTGATTGTCAATTTCGGAAATAAAAACGGAGGCATTCTGGCTTTTGCCGTTTTCTTTGTATTGAGAATAAGACAGATAAATTTGTTTTTTGGCTCGGGTTAAAGCCACATAAAATAATCGTCGATCTTCCTCATAATCGTCTTCAATGCTTTTAGTGATTTCACTGGCAAGAATTCCAAAAGGTAATTTTAATTTACCAAAATCACGCTGTTTTTCCCAAGAATCTTCTAGTAATCGATAAATAAAAACATGATCAAATTCCAAACCTTTGGCGCCATGAACCGTTAATATTTTTATCGAATCAGAAGAATCGTAGTTAATTGAAGGAGAAGAAATGGAGAGATTATTTTCGATATAGAGATGAATTCTATCGATAAATTCTTTTAAAGAAAGATCTCTTTTAGTGACAGTGTCCTTAAGGAGTTTATAGAAAGTGTAGACCTGATTAAGAGAATCAATATCGTTTTTGGACAATAAATATTTTAAAATTTTAAATCTTTTTAGAATTTTATTTAAAACTTTTTCTAAGGGATAATTTTCTAAATCAATTTTGGTTTTAGCAATTTTTTTACCAAATTTGGAAATTATTTTTTTAGATTTTTCAGAAATTTCAAGACTATTAATTTTTGATTGGTCAAAAACTAAATCACAAAGAACAATTTTTGATTTTAAAATTTTGACTAAATCAAGAGAATTTAAATTAATAAATGGAGCAGCTAAGATATGATAAACCGATTCATTATAATTGGGATTGTCAATAAATTCGAGCAGTTTGATTAATTGAGTAATAACTTTATTATCTAAAATATTGGATTTTGAGGGAAGAAAAAATTTAACTCCAAAAGCAGATAACATTTTTGTTAATTCATCAGCATCGCGATTTTTACGAAGTAAAATAGTAATTTCACTGGGTTTTTCACCAGCTTTAATTAAATTATAAATTTTTTGAGCGACGTAATAATCTTCTTCAATGTTGGAATTTAAGACGGTTAAATTAATTGGATCGGGATCGTAATCTTTATTGGAGATTAGAGTTTTGTCAATATCGGTGATTAAATTGGCAATACGATTTTTATTGCGGCTAATGACACTTGATGATGATTCTAAAATAAGTTTGTGACTACGATAATTGTTTTTTAGGACAACTTTTTGAGGATTGTATTTTTGGTAAAAATTGTAGATATTTTCGATGGAGGCGCCCTGAAATCTAAAAATTGATTGATCGTCGTCCCCGACCACAAATATATTTGGATTATCATAATAATTGCCTAACATATCGACTATTTTACTTTGGCTGGAGTTGGTGTCTTGATATTCATCAACGAGAATATATTGGTATTTCTCCTGAAAATTGAGTAAAAGATCAGGATTGTCATTAAAAGCATTAATGACAAATAAAATCATATCTTCATAATCATAAAGAGATTTCTTTTGAAGTTCTTTTTGATATAAATCAAAAATTTTAACAAATTCTTTTTGTTTGGGAATATCTTTTTCAAAATCTTGATAAAATTTTCTGATTTCATTTTTAACCTGACTAAGATTTTCGTTACCACTTCTAATTATTTGGAGATGAATTTTAAGATTGAGAGAAATAACTTCGGAATTTTGCAGATTATCTAAAATTTGATTAATCTGGGGATAATTGTTTTTTGTGGCTCTAATATTACTAAGTTGAGAAATAAAATCACTGGAATTTTTGAAAAAAATTTCTTCGTCTTTAATTAAATTTAAAAGAGTTTTTTGACTGATGTTTTCTCGTTTAGTTAAATGAATACAATCGAGAATGCTTTTTTGATAACAATAACGATCGCCCCAAGAAATTAGGGGTGAAGAATTGTCGAGATGGTCGATAATATTTTTGATTATTTCAATGGTTTCTAGGTCATCAATGGCTTTGAGATTAGAGGAAGCAAAAGGGAAATATTGAGAGTTCGAAGAAATAATATCGTTACAAAAAGCGTGAAAAGTACAAAATTTGACTTTATAAGCATCGGAACCAATCATGTTTAATAAACGACTTCTCATATTGTTTGCGGCTACGTCGGTGTAAGTTAAACATAAAATTGAACTGGGTTTAGTGTCGGTCTTGTCTAATATATTGGCAATTCTTAAAGCAATGGTTTGGGTTTTGCCGGTACCGGCGCCAGCGATGACCATAACTGGACCTTCGATAGTATCAACGGCAAGCTTTTGCTCGGGATTTAGTTTTTGATATTCGATTAAAAAATTATTTTTAAGATTTTTATCCACTTAGATATTTTAACCTATAAATTTGTAGGTATTGGTTGTAGAATATGGTTAATGAAGAAAGAATTAATTTTATTTGATTGGGATGACACATTGTTTAGTAAAGTTGAATATAAAAAAAATTTAAGAAGTAGCTTGGCCAGAATATGTAAAGTATCAAAAGAAGAAATTTTTGATTTTGAAGAGAAATATTTTGAAAATTTAAATAAGTCTGATGACTTTAAAATAGATGATTTTGTGGAAAGTTTTGGACAAAAATTCGATAAAAAAATAGAATTGGAAGATTTTAGTTCCGATAAATTGGGTATTTATTCAAAAGCTTTATTTCCGGAGACTATTTCTGTTTTAAAAAGTCTGAAGAATAATTTTGATATTGGTATTTATTCTCAGGGATTTAGCAGTTTACAAATAATTAAAATTAAATCGTCAGGAATTGGAGAGTTTTTTAATAAAAACTTTATTTATATAAATAGGGATAAATTAAATGCCGATTTTTTGGCAAAATTACCAGATGGAGCGATTATTATCGACGATAAGAAAGAAGTGGTAGAAAAACTAAATAATTTGAACCGTTTTAGTATTGTGTGGGTTAATAGAAAAAATGATGAACAATTAGACGGAGTGGTCACTATTAAGAATTTAGAGGAATTAATTGATTTAGTTAACCCTGAAAACTTTGTCCATAAATAGAACGAAAAAGAATAGCGATAAAAAGACAGAATAATGCAAGTATGATGAAATTGGTCTGGGTAGAGAAGATTTCTTTTTTAGTACTGGTTTTTTTAGGGGCAGTTTTTTTCTTTGGCATTTTTTTTATTAATTTTTATTAAATTAATAATAGCAGGTTTTGGAGACAAAAAAATACCCGTGTGGATTTTAAAAAAATCCCAAACGGGTAGACGTTGTAAGTGTTACAAAGTGGTTGTTATTTTTAAAGTTGTCTCATCAACGACAAAGATATTAATACTGAGCTTGTTTAAATTTTTTTCAAGTTCTTGAAGGACTGGTTTTGATAATAAAGAAAACTTTACTAGTAAATTTTTTGCTTCCTCAGGTGAATTTTCACGAATTGCTTTAAAAACTAAATTGATAAACAGCATGGTTTCTACCATAATTCCTCTTTTTTCCTTTGAAAATTCTTCATTTTTGCCAATTCCATCGATTTCCTTTTTGATTGTTTTCAAAGCCTCTTTTTGCAAGTTTTGGATTTCTTGAAGATTAGCCATCTGACAATCCCCCTTTTTTTTAATAACACTTGGTTTTCAACGTGCGACCTCCAACATTGTTTACGCGCAATGGCGTATGAATATTACTCTTGGAGTTTATCATAATAACGATAATAAAAATTACAGGATATTTTTATTTTAATAATTTTTCCAGAATTTCTTTGGCGAGGGAGGGATTGGCGGAACCGTGGGAGGCTTTCATTAATTGACCGATTAGAAAACCGATTGAGGCGGGATTTTTTTTGTAATCATCGACGGCTTTTGGGTTTTGTTCAATCACCTCTTTTCCTAATTTTTCAATTTCATTGGAATCGGAAACCTGAATTAATCCCTTAGATTTGGCAATTTCGACTGGGTTTTCACCACTTTGATAACTGTCAATAATTACCTGTTTGGCAACGGTGGCGGAAATTTCGGATTTAAAAACGGCAGTAAATAAGTCAAAGAAAAATTGAGGATTTATTTTTGATGAATTTAAATTTTCGTTATTCTCATTGAGATAAGTTTTTATGGAACCTAAAAATAAATTGGCAGTAAATTTAGCAAAATCTGGTGAAGGTGAAAGACTGATGGCATTTTCATAAATGTCAGCAAATTCTTTATTTTCAGCGATTTGGTTGGCATCGTAATCATTTAGACTAAGTTCTGATTTATATCGAGAGATTTTTTGATCAGGTAATTTGGGGATAGTCTTGCGAATTTCTTCGATCTGTTCATCTGTAAAAATAATATGAGGAATGTCGGGTTCGGGAAAATAACGATAATCAGAAGATCCCTCTTTCTCTCGCTGTAAAAAAGTTTGGTTTTTATCGGCATCCCAACCGCGAGTGGTTTTATTTAGAGGACTTTTGACTTCGTTGTTTTTTTCAAATTCTTGAGTCTGGCGATTGATTTCAAAATCGATGGCGGTTTGGACGCCAGTAAGAGAAGCGACATTTTTTACTTCGACAAGTGGAGTGTAAAAAGTTTGTTCATTATCTTCGATTTTTAAATTGATGGTTGGCTCGCAACGCATACTGCCCTTTTCAATGTCGGCATCGGAAATATCTAAATATCTGACAATTTGTTGTATTTTTAAAAGATAACTTTTAGCCATTTGGGCTGAAGTGATATCTGGCTCGGAAACAATTTCAACCAAAGGAACACTGGAACGATTGTAATCGATAAGTGTGACATCGACGCCATTTTCAGTGGTGTGGACGGATTTACCAGTATCTTCTTCCATGTGCGCTCGATTAATTCTGATTTTATGGCCATCAATTTCCAAAAAACCATTAACAACAAATGGTTTTTCTAATTGAGTAATTTGATAACCTTTGGGAAGATCGGGATAAAAATAATTTTTTCTCTCAAAAAAACTGATTTTATTTGGGGTGCAATTGAGTGCTAGGCCTAATTTGATGCACCATTCACAGGCAGTTTTATTTGGTATTGGAAGAGCGCCTGGGAGACCAAGACAAACCGGGCAAGTGTGAGTGTTGGGCTCGACATGAAAATGTTCAGCATTACAACTACAAAACATCTTTGATTTAGTTTTTAATTCAACATGGACTTCAAGACCAATGATGGGAGTGATTTTCATTTTATATTTTTGGTTGTTGTAAATGATAATCGGTGAATTGTTGATATTGATGACCAACGGACATAATTTTAGATTCTTCAAAAAAGTTACCGATTAACTGAAAACCGATGGGTAATTTTTGGGAATCAAAACCACAGGGAAGGGCGATTGATGGGACACCGGCAACATTAATACAAACAGTGTAAATATCGGCTAAATACATTTCGAGAGGATTGTCGCATTTGGCGCCAATTTTCCAAGCTGTGGTAGGAGAACAGGGAGCCAAAATAACATCAACTTCGGATAAAACATCTGTAAATTCTTTTTTGATTAAGGTACGAACTTTGGCGGCTTTGGTGTAATAGGCATCATAATAACCAGAAGATAGGGCATAAGTGCCGATTAAAATTCGACGTTTTATTTCTGGTTCCATAAATTGACCACGAGTATTCATGTAATAAGAAATTATGTCAGCTGAATTAGAAATTGTTTGACCACAACGAATACCGTCATAGCGAGCCATGTTGGCAGAAATTTCTGAGGGAACCAAAATGTAATAAACTGCCAGACCTAAATCGGTACTTGGTAAAGAAACTTCTTTAAGAATGGATCCTTTACTTTCAAATAATTTTGCAGTCTCCATTATTTTATTTTTTACTTCACTATTGATGGCACTGGAAAAATATTCTTTTGGTAAACCAATTTTTAAACCAGAAAGATTGACACTGTCTAAAAGTTTAGTGTAGTCAGGTATTGATTGATTAATTGAAGTGGCGTCATAAGGGTCGTGTCCAGCAGTGATTTGAGTGACAGTGGCAATGTCGGTCACGGTTCTAGCAAACACACCAGGACAATCAAACGATGAGGCCATACTGGTGATGCCGTAACGAGAATTTAATCCATAAGTTGGTTTAAGACCAGAAACGCCACAAAGCGAAGCTGGTTGACGAATGGAACCACCAGTGTCGGTACCGAGGGCAAAATGACAAAGATTAGCGGCGATGGCAGCAGCTGAACCACCAGAAGAACCGCCAGGAACCATATCTAGGTTCCAAGGATTTTTAGTGGTAAAAAAACCAGAATTTTCAGTGGAACCACCAAAAGCAAAAGGATCGGTATTGGTTTTGCCGATGATTATGGCATCTTCGTCAATTAATTTTTGATAGACAGTGGAAGAATATTGAGGAATATAGCCTTTTAAAACTTGAGAACTGGAAGTAGTTTGAATGTCTTTAGTTAAATAAATATCTTTAACAGCCATGATTGATCCGGCTAATTTACCAATTTTCTCACCTTTACTTATTTTGGCATCTAAAATTTCTGCCTGTCTTAGGGCTTCTTTTTCAGTAATGGTAACAAAGGCATTAATTTTAGGGTCAATATTTTTGACACGATCGATAAAAAATTTAGTGATTTCTGTTGCTGTGGCTTTTTTGTCGAGTAACAGTTGACGAATTTGCTGAATAGAAAGAGTTGAATAGTCCATATTATTTTTTGATAGTGTTGGTGACAACAAAATAACCATCTTTAGTGACAGCGGCAGTGGAAAGTGCGACAGATTGTGGTAATGATTCCTTTATCTCATCCTGACGAAAAACATTTGATTGTTTATTGACTCTAAAAGTTGGCTCAACATTGTCGGTATTAATTTTATTTAAAACATCAAAAGAATTTAAGACAGATTCGAGCTGTGGCAAGAAAGTATTCTTTTCAGATTCTGATAAATTGATTCTGGCCAGTTTAGCAATATGCTCTAATTCGACCATAGAAATCTTTGGTAAAGACATAATGTATTTTAAAACATTTAAAATAAAAAAAATGAACTAATTCATAAATATTATTACTAATAGATTTATTTATAGGTTTAATTATAACAATTTTAATATGATTTGTGATATAAAATTAATTAAAGCTTATTAAGCTTTAATTTTCTTTTCTATAAAACAAAAAACTAAATCCTTGCGCTTTAGTAAAAAGTTTTATAGGTTAGCTTGGTTGTACTTTAAAAAATCGGATTAATGAAAGGGAGGGTTCAAAATGTTTAAAACTAAAAGAGTGGTCTATGTGGCTGTTGTTTTTTTTGTTGTAATGTTTTTGACATCATTCCCACCAATACCAACTGTTGAAGCATCATCAATACAAATAATATCGGGGGTAGACAGGTATAGTACTGCAGTATTAATCTCAGAACAACTTAATTCTGAAATTGTTCAAAATGTAATTATTGCATCTGGCAATGACTTTCCCGATTCACTATCAGTGAGTGTTTTTGCTAAAAAAATACAAGCACCAATTTTATTAATAGGAAGTAATATCCAAGATTCAATTACGGCTTTTAAGTATATTAGTGATCACATGAATAAAAAAGGAACAATTTATATCATAGGGGGAAGTGTTGCAGTTGATATTAGTTTTGAAACTCAATTAAAAAACTTAGGCTATTCTGTTGAAAGGATTGGAGGGATTGATAGATATGAAACAAACTTTTTAATTATCCAAAAATTAAATGCCGTAAATAATACTCCTGTAGTAATTGCTTCTGGAATTAATTTTCCTGATGCTTTGAGCATTTCAAGTATTGCTGCAAGTAATGGATGGCCTATCCTACTGACAAATAAGAATGAATTGTCAATAAATAATATAAATTATTTGACGGAAAAAAAACCATCAAATGTTTATATTATTGGTGGAACGTCGGTGATATCGGAAAAATTGGAGTCTGAAATAGAAACGGTTATTCCTGATAGTAATGTAATACGTTTAGCGGGACAAGACAGATTTGATACTAATATATTAGTTGTAAAAACTTTTATCAAAAAACCAAAAAATGTCTACATCTCCTCTGGTAATAGTTTTGCAGATGCCTTGACAGGAAGTGTTTTGGCAGCAAAAACAGGAGATCCAGTAGTGTTGGTTGATTCTAAAATAGAAACACTTCCGCCAACAACAGCTGTTTATTTAAGTGAAAATTCAGATAATAATCTGAATTTAATTATTTTGGGAGGGAGCGGCGTTGTCTCTGAAAAATTGCTCAATAATGTTAAAAGTTTGTTAAATGGTTCGGTAAATTACAATAGTGTTTACTCAATATCAGATATTATTGAAACTGTTTATCAAAATCAAACTTATCAACTACCAACAACAGTGACCGCAATACTTTACAACAGTGAGGTGGTATCTAAATCTGTGGTTTGGAGCTCACCTGTTGATATAAGTATGACAGGCCAAAAAAATATTGAAGGAAGTATCGAAGGTTATAATGGAAAGATTAAGCTCATAATTAATATTGTTGGTTATAAAATCACTACTAATGAATATGGAAAAAGTGGAGAAGGAAGACCTTTGTATGTGACATCAATGGAGGTATCAAATCCTAAAAAGGTGGTTCTAGCTACTTTTGAACTTCATGGTTGGGAAGATGGTTATCAGAACGATGGTCAAGTATTAGTTAATATCGGAAATTCGGTAATTGCTTATTTTACGGCTCATCCTAATGAACTTGAAAACACCTCATTGTTTATTATTAGTAGTGCTAATCCTGACGGAATAGTGAATGGTTGGACTAATAATGGCCCAGGCAGATGCCAGGTATCAGAAGGAATTGACCTTAATAGAGATTTTAGTAATTACTGGTCAAAAAATTACAATTCCAGGAATAAAACACTGTCACCATTCTCAGCACCAGAATCAAGGGCTCTCCGAGATTTGGTATTAAAAATTAAACCAACAGATGTTGTTGATATTCATGGTTGGTTGGGAACAACTTTTGGCTCCTCTAATTTGTGTAGTTATTTTAATAACACTATTGGAATTGGAAGAAGTGGTGGTCTGATTGGAGCTCCTGGTTATTTCTCTGCTTGGGCAATGAATTATGCACCAAGAACAGCTTTAGTAGAACTACCAAGTCCATCAACTAATCCTCAGAGAGTAATTAATGCATTTGTTGAACTGTGTGCTGATTAAAAAAAAGAAGGGGTTTGTAAAATGAAAAAAATATTGGGGTTTTTAATGACTGTAATGGTAATAGTGGTAACTATTGTTGCAATAATAGTAGTGTTAAAAGTATTAGAAGAACCGACAACAATAAAATTAACAGTAACACCTGTACCGATTACGACTGAGACTAAAGTAGTAGAAGTTAATATTGAACCTCAAATAAATAGAAATGGAATCCCGACAGAGGTATTGATGGCCCCTGAAGTTCAAATCAAATTAAGAGATGAACCAGGAACAGTTAATGCTCGTCGAGCAGCGGAAATCCTTGATAAGTATGTACTAAAATCAGGAGAAACTTTTTCTTACAACACAGTAGTGGCACCAAGAACGGAGGCTAATGGTTTTGTTTATGGTAGTATGCCGATTACAATAAATGGTAAAGAAGAAATAACTGAAGTTGTTTCTTCTGGTGTATGTCGTCTTGTAGTTGGATTAGCCACCGCAGTTAAAAGAGTTGGATTAAAACAAATTGAAATAACTCCACATGAATACACGCCTTATTATTTTGCAACGAACCCGGACCAACACCTTATTGATGCTACAGTTTATATGGATGGCAACATCGATAATAAGTTTAAAAATAATAAAGACCACGATATTCGCATCAAATGTAATGTTGATAAAAATTGTGTCCTGCATGTCAGTTTTTATAAACTGATATATCCCAATAATTAGTTAATCCGATTTTCCTTAATGGGAAGTTTTTTGAATCTGAAAAGATTTAAAAGCTTCCCGTTTTTTTTATTTTCTTAGAATTTTTGCCTTAAGACGGAGAATTTTCCAGCGAATTTTATCAGCAGAATTGTAAATTTTATAAAAAATTGGATTGATGATTAAATCATAAGTTCCAACATATTCGACTAATTGACCGCCATAGCCCTGCTTAAAACGATGAAAACCGAAACCATTTTCAGTTTCTTTGGCGTGTGGACCAAGACAACCCCACATATCAAAAGTTTTACACTTTAATTTTTTACCAAGTTTAATTACTTCCCACATTAAAAGATTTTGAGCCATGACTTGACGATTAGTATGGAGAGAGGCACCGTATGGATAAAATAATTGGTCTTTTAATTTGAAAATCATAAAGGCGGAAAGAACTTCATTTTGATAAGAGGCCAATATGATGTGAATCATACCAGTGTCTTTTAACTTTTTCCATAAATCGCGATGATATTTTTCGGTGTGTAAATAAAAACCCTGACGTTTGGTGGTAGCGAGGAGAAGTTTTAAATAAATTTCAAAACCTTTATCATCGGTTCGTTCTTCAACTTCAACACTATAACGATTAGCAACTCTGATATTGTAACGAGTCTTAGAATGCATTGATTCTAATAATTCAGTTTCGCTTTTAGTTAAGTCGATTAAATAAGTGAAGGGGTAAAAAGCAACTTTGGGTGATTTTTTGAGATTTTGAAAATTTGGTTTTTTGAAAATAGGAATGCTGTTGTTAAAATTATCAAATTTTTTATGAATAATATTTGGTTCGAACTTAACAAAAATGGCGTTTTCTTTTTTGGCAATTTCGGTGATTTCTTTGATGGCTTCATCGTCGATTTCTGGACCACGAAGAATCGTACCAATAGAAAATTTGGTTTTAGGAATTTTATGAAAACTGACAGAATAGGCAGAAATTATTTTTTCTTTATCATCAAAAACGCCGAGGCGATAAACTGTATGTCCTTGGGAAATTTGAAAATCTCCCCACTCCCAGGTTTGAACTGGATGAATAATTAAAGAGTCGTATTTTTCTTTGTCTTTAATGGTAAGAATTTTAGTAGTCATGTTGATAATTTAGTATATATCGGGATCATAAATGATGTCATCATCGTCTTTGGATTTTCTGGGATGGCGATAATCATGAACGGTTTCTAAACTTTCCTCAAATTCAACTAATTCTTGAGGAATATCGGCTAAAAATCGACTCGGTTCATTGAGGCTACTTTTACCGAAAAATAGACGTTTATTGGCATATGAAATATAAAGATAATCTTTCGCACGAGTAATACCAACATAACAAAGACGACGTTCTTCTTCGATTTCTGATTCGTTAATTAGGCAGCGAGAGTGAGGTAAAATTCCCTCTTCAAAACCAACCATAAAAACAACTTCAAACTCCAAACCTTTGGCACTGTGAAGAGTCATTAGTTTAACTCCGTCGCGTTTTTCTTTTTTCTTATTTTTTTCTTGAAGAGAATATTCTTGTTGAACTAAAGTGATATTTTCTAAAAAAGCACTTAATTGAGGATGTGCGGCAGCAACTGATTTTAATTCTTTAATATTTTCAATTCTTTTCTGATCTTCCTCATCTTTAGCATCAAATTTATTAAGATAGCCAGAATTTACAACCAATGATTCTAGTATTTGAAGTGAAGTGAGGTTTTCTAAATCCATATCTTCAAGATGATTAATTAGAACTGTTTTTTTGCGTTTGCCTAATGCTTTTTCGATTCTCTCTTCGGAAATATGATCTGCAGGATTACTGGCAAAACGAAGCATCGATAAAATATCTTTGATTTCGGCACGCTCATAAAAACGAATCCCACCTAATAAAACATAAGGGATGCTCTGACGCAAAAAGGCTTCTTCTAAAACACGCGATTGAGCATTCATCCGGTAAAGAACGGCAATATTTCGCAAAGGAATTTTTAAATTATCATTAATAAATTTAATTTTGGAAGCAGTAAAGTCAGCCTCGGCAACCTCTGATTCGGCTTCAAAAATTTTTATTTTATCTTCTGATTTTTTTTGAGTGAATAATTTTAAAATTGGATGAGAATTATTTTTAGAAATGACTGTATTGGCAGCATCGAGAATAATTTGAGTGGAACGATAGTTTTCTTCAAGATTAATAACTTTGGTATTTTTGAAATCGGTAGTAAAACTAACAAGATTGCGATAATCGGCACCGCGCCAACCATAAATTGCCTGCGAAGCATCGCCAACAACAGTAATTTGGTTGTATTTTTTGGCTAAAAGTTTGGTTAGAAGATATTGAATTTGATTAGTGTCTTGATATTCATCAACCATAATAAATTTATAAATATCTTGATATTTAGCCAAAACATCTGGATATTGTAAAAATAATTCAACGGTTTTAAATAAAAGATCGTTAAAATCGAGAGCATGAAATTCAAATAGTTTTTGTTGGTAACGAGAATAAATTTTACTGGCATAATCTTGCCAAAAACCATGACTTTGGGCAATCATGTCTTTTGGAGTTTGAAAAGAATTTTTTGCGGCTTCGATATAATATAAGACGCTGGAAGGTTTAAATTCTTTAGTAGTTAAGCCAAGTTCGTGAAGAATATTTTTGATTAAATTTTCCTGATCATTTGAGTCGTAAATAACAAATTTAGGGGGAATGCCAATATTATTGCCATCGGCACGTAAAACTCGACAGCAAAAAGAATGAAAAGTTCCAGCAAAAATATTTTGTTTTAATAAAGATTTATTATTTTTATCAGTTGTAGAGACGCCCCGTCGGGGCGTCTCTACAATTAATCTATTAGTACGGTTTCTCATCTCCTCGGCGGCCTTATTGGTGAAAGTGAGAAGTAAAATTTCTGATGGTTTGGCAATTTTTTTTTGAATAAAATAGGCTACACGGTGAGTTAAAACTCGAGTTTTACCAGAACCAGCTCCAGCTAATAAAAGCAAAGGAGAGCCAATATGGATAACTGCTTCTTTTTGATTTGGGTTTAAACCTTCTAAAATATCTTCCATGGGTAAGATTAACTATAGTTGGTAAATTTTAGTTTTACCAGACTGAAAAATAACTTGCCCACCAATTTCTTTGAAATTATCTTCATTTAGGCCTGGATATTTTTCATATTCCTTATCGCCAATAAAAATATATTTAATGTTATATTTTTGAATTAACTGTTTCAATCGACCAATATCTTCACTTTCATAAATAGCCTCGACATTGTCTTGACGCAATTTAGGCTTATCGTAGCCACCGCGCCAAAGCCATTCATGCACAATCCAACCTTGAACAGTCGGTAGCCCAGTGGCGGATGAAACTTGATTAAAAGTAGTATAGCTATCACCAACAGCTTCGAGCATTACTGATTGATTAGAAATATTTTTATTAATCCAATTAATGGCATTAAAATTATCAGGGTAATCATTTTTTAAATAATTTAATCCCCATAATCCTTGATAATTTTTAAGAGAACCGTAAAATGATCTGATGGTAAAATAGGGGTAAATTAATTGTATAGAAAAAATTATGGCAAATAGTAGGCCGTATAAAGAATTAAGCCATTTAGGTTTTAATAGAATCCGAATTTTATAAAAAACATAACCAGAAACTAAAGAATACATAATAAAAGCCTGATAGGTTAATTTGAACATAGTGTTGGCACGTCGATGCTCATATATATAAATATCTTTTAAATAAATTATTTCGGGAATAATTATTAAAAGAGTAGCAGTGATAATAATAGCTAAAACAAAAATATCAGAGGTTTGTAAATTGATTTTTTTTCTTTTAATTTTTTTTATTGAAAATAAAAGTAATAAAGGTAAAATGATTAACCAAAAGCCACCATATAAGATAAATAGTTGGTAAAAAAGACTGTGGTTATCCGAGATTTTAATACCATTACCCATAGGGGTAAAATTTAAAGAAAATGGTAGGGAAAAAATAAACCAACAAATAATGGTTAAAATTCCATTAATAAAAGTTTTTTTAATGGCTGTTTTTGAATCATTTTTTAAATTTAAAAAGAAAGTGAAAATAGCAAAAAGAAGACCATAGATAGCGAAATCCCAAGCATTGGTCATATAGGCAATCGACAGAATAAAACCAGAAATAATAACTAAAAGATTGTTAATTAGTATGGATGAATAAAAACTCGAGGCTAATAAAAAGGCCATAAAAAATAAAATAACAGGAATGTCGTTCATATGACCGTGAAGATCAGCCACAACAAAACTATAAATCGGAAACTCGTGAATAGTTTTGTCTTTAACATCTGGATCGTAACCAATAAAACGAGTGGCGTCGGGATACCAGTATTTGTCGACAGCTTTAGTAATTGCTTCTTTTGTTAGGGTTAATTTGCCATTATCGGTAATATTTATTTGGGTAATTTTATAAACGGTATGAAGATTGCCACCAAAAGTTAAAAGTAGAGCAGAAATTAGACCAGCGATGATAATTTTTTTGAAATCGATTTTTTTGAGAGTGAGGAAGACTAAATTAGAAGCGATAGAAAAAGAAGATGTAAAAGTTAAGGCACAGACGGTGGCAATAGATAAATTATAAGTAATGGCCGAACTAATAGTGCTTAATTTAGTTAAAACAGCAAAAATAAGATGACCAAAATAATAATAATTTATAATTTCACCAGAAAACCACATATCTTGAGGCGGTAAAAACTCTGATCTTAAGGCAGAATTAATAAAACCCCAATCCATATATTTTTCTAAACCTTCAATATCTGGCATAAAACCACGAATAAACGACCAAACAACTAAAATTAAAAGAAAAATAATTTCTTCAAAAATGAAAGTTTTATAATTTTCCTTAATTGTTTTTAAAAAAACAGAAAAATTGTTTTTTCTTTTAAGAAATAGGAAATTAAAAAATAAAATTAAAAGAATGATTAAAAATAAATTTAAACTGGTGAAAGTTAAAATTTTAAAAACACCACCAATAAAAATTAAATAAGTTAAAACGATAATGCAAATAGTTTTGGAAAAAATATAACCTTTATCCCAAAAATTTTTAAATAAAGTAAAAGTTAGAGGTATACAAGCTAGACCTAATGTAAAAATTAAAAACCACCAAGAAATAATAAAAGTAAAATCTGA
>Ga0172379_10004622_pt1 | contig 20046 bp, 15 predicted proteins | sample GrowelOW334metaG_FD_119756 | JGI IMG/M metagenome (GOLD analysis project Ga0172379, IMG submission 119756) | Groundwater microbial communities from an aquifer near a municipal landfill in Southern Ontario, Canada - Groundwater well OW334 metaG | ecosystem: Environmental > Aquatic > Deep...
ACCGCCTTGTCCTTTGTGCCGTCCAGGATGGTTTTTTCGTAGGTGTCGAGCGCCATGCGCTGTGCCAGCAGCATCACCACCAGCAAACAAAGCTGGATGGGGAGTTGTAGCTTGCTGGAAATGGAAAGTTTACCCCACCAGATTTTCATTTTTGTGTGCGGACTCGATTAACAAGATAGCGATAATTAAGCGGATCAAACGGTATGTTTATTGTTTTACATGCATTCTATCTGCATATTTAATGTAATGCTACTTTGGTGCATGCTAGGCGCTCAACTCGTTATTAGGAAGCCGTTCCGGCACCGAGGGTATCCGATTGATCACGATGGCGCTGAACCCGGCCTGACTGGTGCATCCGTTGTTCTAGCAAACGAAACTCGGCAGGATGCAATAAAACGGGGCTGCCTGCCACCCGATACGGTTCATCCGATCACTACAAATCGCCCGCAATGAGGCGGTACGGTTTTTTCCGGCGCGCTTTCGCAGTGCAATCATTCGTTGGGCTCATGCCTCTCGTGCAGAGGGCGTGCATCCTAATGAGTTTGTCTTGTTGCGCGAAGCAATTAAAATTTGATTGCTTAGTTGATTATTGAATATGCGGCAGGTGACGGGAAATTTTATGAACAAGGCGGTGTCCCTCTGCTCAGTCGGTTTGCCTGATAGTGTATGATGTTTTCTTGTTGGTTTTACCCATTTTCGCCGGCGTGTAAAGTGTGCCGGATTCGCAGTGATTACCTACCGGAGCGGTTGAATTGGCGACTGTTAACAATGTTTCAGACAAGTGGGTGTTGGTTATCGATGATATGGAAGGGATGCGTTCGCAGTTGCGCATGTCGTTGTCCAGTTCAGGGTTTGCCAAGTTGCATGTGGTGGGCAGCATCAAGGAGGCGCTGGAGCGTCTGTCCGCAAATCACTACGATGTGATTCTATGCGACTATTCGCTGGGCGACAGTACCGACGGGCAGCAATTCCTTGAATATCTGCGCACGAATGATCTGATCGGGCGTAATACCATTTTCGTCATGATCACCGCCGAGCAGTCCTATGCAAAGGTGGTTGCGGCATCCGAATGTGCACCGGATGATTATCTGCTGAAGCCTTTTACGTCGGCGCAATTCACCACACGACTTGAAAAACTGCTGGAGCGTCAGGAATATTTCCGCGCGATTGATCAGGCGGCCGACAAGAAAAACTGGTCGAAAATGATTGCAGAATGCGACAAGCTGTTGGCCGGTCGCGACAAGCATTACTTTGATTTGTGCAAGATCAAAGGCGTGGCGCTGGTGCGTAACGAGCAAGTGCAACAAGCAGCGGATTTGTACCGTGAAATTATTTCCCTGCGACCGTTAGGCTGGGCGCGGCTGGGTCTGGCGCGCGCGCTGGCCAGATTAGGCAAGCAGGGAGAGGCCATCGAATTGCTGCGCGAAATTCTGGTTGAGACCCCGCAATTCATGGCCGCCTATGATTTTTTAGGCAAGCTGATGGCTGAATCCGGCGACAAAAAAGGTGCGCTGGACGTGTTGCAACAAGCAAGAAGTATTTCTCCCGGCACTATGAGCCGCATCCGCGAGTTGAGTACGCTGGCGGTGAGCACCGGGCAGCCTGAGATTGCCGAGAAAATCATGCGCGAGACGCTGATCAAGCATAAATATTCCCCGGTGCGTCAGGCCAATGATTACGTGGTGTTATCGCGTGCGCTGACCGATCAGGGCAAGACGGCGGATGCGCTGAGCGTCGTGCAGGATGCCAGAAAAAGTTTTACCGATAGTCACAGCAACGTGGTGCTCTCTGTTACGGAAAGCTCGGTGCACCGCGCCGCCGGCAACGAGGAGCTGGCGCATGCCGTACTGGAGCAGGCGATGAACAGCGGCGAGATGGGCAGTTTTTCTGCGGATGCGCTGGTTGCGCTGGCTGATGCCTGCTTTTCGCTGGGAAAATCTGAAGATGCCACCCGTTTGCTGCACCATGCGGTGCAAAACCATCATGAGAGTGACGAAATCAAGGGTAAGGTGCACGCCGTACTGGTTGCCGCCGGAAAAGATGCATCTGAGGCCTCTGCGCTGATTGAAGCGAGCGCCGGTGAGGTGATTGCACTGAACAACGAGGGGGTGCGGCACGCTCAGGCCGGCAAACTGGATGAGGCGATCGCCTTGCTCAGCGAAGCGGCTAACCGGCTGCCGAACAATTTGCAGATTCTTGGCAATGCGGCGCTCGTGATCGCGCTTGATCTGGTTCGTAACGGGCGTGATCCTGCAAAATTGGCTATGTGTCTGGGGTATCGTGAAGCATTGACTAAGAAGTCGCGCAATCATGCCAAGCTTGAGCAAATCGACGGCATGCTCAAGCAACTGAAATCCTGACTGGGGGCGCGATGAACGATCTTGCTGCTGCGGTGATGCATGACGTGAAAAACCAGCTGGCAGAACTGGCGTTGCGTTTAAAAAAACGCGGAGATGCGCGTGCCGAGATGGACATTGCGATGAATGCCTCGCGTCGCCTGACCGAGATGCTGCTGCTGGGTCGCGAAGAGAGCAATCAGCTATGGGTTAGTGCCGATACGGTGAATCCGGCCGATTTTTTGGAGGTGCTGGCTGCGGAGTATGCCGAGCTGTTTCCGGATATTGAAATTAAGCTCGACGTGGTGCGTGCGCCTGAGTGCGTGTTTTTTGACGATGCGCTGGTGCGTCTGGCATTGGGCAATGCGCTGCATAATGCCTGTCGTTATGCCCATGAAAAGGTCACGCTCGCCGCCTTCCAGCAGAACGATCTTTTATTTCTTGAGGTGCGCGATGATGGTACGGGGTTTCCCGATAGCGTGCTAAGTTCTGGCGGCCAGTTGCCCGCTTCCGTCACGGGTACCGGTACGGGCTTAGGTCTGTATCTGGCACAGAAAATTGCCGCCCTGCATAAACTGGGCGACCGGCACGGTTATATTTCGCTTTACAACGGCGCACAGGGCGGTATTTTTCGTATTGTGCTGCCGTAGCGGAAGTATCCGCTACGGCGTCAGCAAATCAGGATTTTTTTGCGGCAGCTTTAGGTTTTGCCGCTGCTTTCGGCTTGGCTTCAGCTTTGGGGGCGGCCTTCGGTTTAGCAGCGGCCTTCGGTTTAGCAGCGGCCTTAGGCTTGGCCGCCGATTTTCTGGCAGGTTTGGTGTCGCCCTTAGCCGCTTTGGCCGCAATCAATTCGAGCGCCTGTTCCAGCGTGATTTCATCCGGTGACACATCTTTGGGCAATGTCGCATTGATTTTGCCGTGACGCGCGTAAGGGCCATAGCGCCCGCTGCAAATCTCAACCGTCGTCTTGTCCACCGGATGATCGCCCAGCGTGCGTAACACGGTGTTGCCATCTTTGGCTTGCGCGAGCAACTCGACTGCACGGTCTAGGGTTACATCGAAGATGCTGTCGGTGCGCGGTATCGATTTGAACTTGCCGTCGTGGCCGATGTAAGGCCCGAAACGGCCGATGTTGACGATGACCTTTTTGTTCGTTTCAGGATGCAACCCCAAGTCTTTCGGCAGCGAGAGCAGTTTCAGGGCGCTTTCCAGATCCGCCTGATCGACCGCCATTTCCTTGGGCCATGACACGCGCTTCGGTTTCGCTTTTTCACCTTCGATGACTTCACCCAGCTGCACATAGTGACCGTAAGGGCCGCGCAACAGCAGCACGGCTTGCGCCGACTCCGGATGCACACCCAGTTCGACGCGGACCTCTTCCTGCGTCTCGCCGCCTACGCTGCGTTTGTACTTACACTCAGGATAGTTGGTACAACTGATGAAGCTGCCGTAGCGGCTTAATTTTTTGGCCAGCGGCTTACCGCACTCGGGGCAGGCCTCATCAAGTAATTCCTGCGGACGCTCGATGTTGGTTTTTTCTTTGATCAGCGCCGAAAATCCCTTCCAGAACTCATCCATCACCCCGATCCAGTCACGTTTTCCGTCTGAGACTTCATCGAGCTCGTCTTCTAACGAGGCAGTGAAGTTGTAATCGACGTAACGGGTGAAATGATCCGTCAAAAAGCGCGTGACGACGCGACCCACATCGGTCGGCATGAAGCGTTTCTTGTCGAGAATGGCGTATTCACGGGTTTGCAGCGTGGAAATAATTGTGGCATAGGTCGATGGACGACCGATGCCGTATTCTTCCAGTGATTTGACCAGACTCGCTTCGGTAAAGCGCGGCGGCGGCTGGGTGAAATGCTGTTCACCGAACAGTTTGTCCACCGGCAAAATATCGCCCTCGACGAGCGGCGGCAGGCGACTGCCCTGCTCTTCTTCTGCATCGTCCACGTCTTCCATGTAAACGCTGATGAAGCCCGGAAATACCAGCACCTGACCGTTGGCGCGGAACAGTGTGTCATCGCCGCCTAAACGGATGTCGGCACTGACTGTGTCATAGCGTGCGGCAGTCATCTGGCAGGCTAAAGTGCGCTTCCAGATCATCTCGTACAGCCGTGCCTGATCAACCGTCAGGCGGTCTTGCAAACTGTCCGGGGTGCGCACGATCGACGTCGGGCGTATCGCTTCGTGCGACTCCTGCGCATTTTTGGTCTTGCTTTTGTAAGTCGGCGGCGTGCCGGGCAGATACTCGGATGAGAAATGGTCACCGATGTAGTTGCGGATTTCGGCAACCGCTTCATTTGCCAGACTAACCGAATCGGTACGCATATAGGAAATCAGACCGACCGTCTGGCCGCCGATATCCACGCCTTCATACAGCGACTGCGCGGTACGCATGGTGCGTTCGGCAGACATGCCGAGCTTGCGAACGGCTTCCTGTTGCAGGGTTGAGGTAGTGAAAGGGGCTGCGGCATAACGCTGCTTGGCCTTCTTCTCAACTTTTACGACCTTAGGAGGCAGCTTTGCATCATTCAGTTTGGCATAAATTGCGTCGTATTCAGACTGGCTGGCAATCGACAGTTGTTCGAGTTTCTTACCCTGATATTGAATCAGACGTGCGGAAAATGACTGGTGATTTTTCTGCGTGTCCAGATGTACTGACCAGTATTCCTGCGTTTTGAACGCTTCGATTTGCAGTTCACGCTCGACGATCAGGCGCAGCGCCGGGCTTTGTACGCGCCCGGCCGACAAGCCCGGACGGATTTTGCGCCACAACAGGGGCGACAGATTAAAGCCTACCAGATAATCGAGGGCCCGGCGCGCCTGCTGTGCATTAACCAGAGGCATTGCGATTTCACGCGGATTGGCTACCGCCGCCTGAACGGCCGATTGCGTGATTTCATAGAACACCACGCGCTTCATGTTCTTTCCTTTAAAACCGCGCTTGGCTTTGAGCAGTTCCGCGATGTGCCAGGCAATCGCTTCCCCTTCGCGGTCGGGATCGGGTGCGAGCAGGATGTTCTCAGCGCTTGCTGCCGCCTTGGCAATCGCATCCATATGCTTGCTGTTACGCGCGATGGTCTCGTAGTTCATCGCAAAGCCGTTTTCGGTATCGACGGCGCCTGTTTTGGGAACCAGATCCCGTACGTGGCCGTAGGAGGCGAGCACCTCGTAATCATTGCCCAGATATTTCTTGAGCGTTTTGGCTTTGGCCGGAGATTCGACGATGAGAAGATTGATTGCCATGCGTGGTGTTTATTAGTGTAATTGAGTGGAAGTGATCGGGACGAGCAACTCTTCGACCAGCAGCGGGCTTAAGTCATGGTGACGATCCCACAGCACGATCAGCATGATCAGTTTTAGCTTGTCCAGCCCTAAGTCTTTTTGTTGCAGCGCCAGTGCGCGATCAATGATGATCTCGCGTTCGATGGCCGTAATCATCTTTTGCTGTTCAGCGAACAGCAGGAACTGACGCGCCTCGGCGCCGATCAGGGAAAATTCCAGTTCGGCAAAAAAACGCATTCCGGAATGCGCCAGAACCACAGGATAGCTGTCGGAATTTTGCTCGCGCAACGCGGACAGCCAATTCAGTGCTTCGTCGATGTCCTCGCCCTCGAAACCGGCGGCAGAAAGTTTGCGCGACAGTTTATCCGGTGCCGGATAGCTGCCCGCATCGATATAGCTTTCAAACAGGTACATCAGGATTTCGAACATAATATTTAAGTCTTTAATGTATGCGTTGGAACAAACCGCCGGGAAGTGTCGCTATGCAACCTTCCAGTTCAAGCGTTAACAGCATGGCGGATAGCTGGCTAACCGTCAAGCCACTGCGCAAACAAAGCGCGTCGATGCCGACCGGATCAAAGCCCATTTGTTCCAGTAAAACGGCATGCGGGGCAGGAGTGGGTTTGGCTGCCTGAACAGGTGGGGGCGTGAGCAAGCCGGTTAGTTCCTCCAGAATATCTTGTGCCGTTTCAACCAACTTGGCACCCTGTTTGATCAGTTTATGGCAACCCCTGCTTTGCGGAGAATGGATAGAACCCGGGATCGCAAAGACATCCCGTCCCTGCTCCATCGCCTGACGTGCCGTGATCAGCGAGCCGCTCTGCAATGAGGCTTCAACAACCAGGCAGCCCAAGCTCATGCCGCTGATCAGGCGGTTGCGTCTGGGGAAATTACCCGCCATAGGCGGTGTGCCGAGTGGAAATTCTGAAATTAACGTGCCGGCTTTGGCAAGACGATGCGCCAGTTCCCTGTTGGCCGCCGGATACACCTTGTCGAGTCCTGTGCCCACCACGGCGATACTGCTACCCGTCCCGCGCAGCGCGCCCCGGTGGGCTGCGGCATCGATGCCGTGCGCCATGCCGCTGATGATGCACAGCCCGGCATCGCTCAAAACATTGGCGAACTGCTCTGCATTGTCGATGCCCTGCGGTGTGGCATGGCGGCTGCCGACGATAGCAAGCGATTTTGCGTTTAATAAATCACGACGCCCTTTGACGTAGAGCAATATGGGCGGATCAATGATGTTGAGCAGTGCTTCCGGGTAGTCGCTGTCCGCTAGAGTCACCAGGTGGTTTTGCTCATCAGTCAGCCAGAGGAGGGCGGCGTTGAGCGCGACCTCATCCGCCCCTTTGTTCACCGCCTGAGCGACTTCCGGTTTAACCACGGATTTGAGACGCTCGGTGGGGGCGGCTAATACGGCTTCGGGAGAACCGAATTCGCGTAGCAGATGCCGTGCGCCCTCGCCTCCCAGTCCTCGAATCAGGCCCAGTGTCAGCCAAGCCTGGATCGAGGTGTCACCGGGCATGGCTAAGGGGTTTGTGCGCTGTCCAGAAGTTGAACCGGCAGGCGTGTCTGCATGACCAGTGCGTAAGAGACTTTTTCGAATACGCGGAAGACAAACAGCAGACCAAAGCGTTCATCCGGCAGCGTCAGCGATTTCCCTTCTCTTTGTACCGTGCGGCCTTTGCTGCTCACGGCCAGTACATGGCCGCTTTGCACGCCATCCCGCTCGCCCTTGTTGAGGGTGATGACGGTGTTTTGTCCGGCTTGCGTGACGCCGCCGTAGATGGAAATGACGCGTGCGTTGATCTGAGTCTCAGGCGCGCGGGGCAAGTAAGTGTTGGCAATATAAGCGGTAGCTGGAATCAGGCGGTCGCCCAGATTGATCTCCTGTTTTGCTTCAGTTACCACCGCGATGCTGGTCGGGCCAAACTCCCTGACCTCGAGGGTACCCAGATAGATCGCTTCATGACCCAGCACTTCGTGAGTGTCTGGATCAGTAAACGTTTTCCCCGGGCGGTAGATCTGCCAGCTTTTCGTATCAGCCGCGCTCAAGCCTTTTACGTAGACGACGTCCCCCGGACCTGCAATGACGCGCTCTTCAGGCAAGCCGATCAGCGTCGGTGCTTCGGTCAGCAGTTTATCGGAAACGATCAGGGGCTGACTTAAAAACGGTTCGATTACGCGGGATGGAATGCTCGGTATGGCATTTTGGGTGCTGTCCTCGGTGCGAATTTGCGGGGAAAGTCTGACTGTTTCTCCATTGCCTGTGACGGCGGCCGATTGTTTTGTCAGGCTCAGGGTGCCGCTGGTGCGGTCAAGATAGAGCATCGCGCCCGGATAAATCCAGTGTGGATCCTTGATTGCGTCTTTGTTCATTCCCCAGATAAAAGGCCATTTCCAGGGATCTTTGAAGAACTTGCCCGAGATCCCCCACAGGGTGTCTCCTTTGACTATCATGTACTGGTCTGGCGCATCGCTGCGTATCTGCGGTGAGGCATCGGGTTGGCCGGCAAATGCCAAGACAGGCATTAAAAAGCAAATCAGCGATATAATCTTGCGCATGGGTAACCCCGAAAGAATCAATGACAAAGGCGCACGGTGCACCGTGGCCCGTCAAATTCTGCATCCAGTCAATTAAATTAGCAAGCATTATGGCAATCTTACAAATATTGCAGTACCCCGATGAACGCCTGCATACAATCGCCAAAAAGGTGGTGCAGGTGAATGATGTTACCCGCAAGCTGGTGCAGGACATGGCCGAAACCATGTATGCTGCGCCGGGCGTCGGCCTTGCCGCGACCCAGGTCAATGTGCACGAACAGATCATTGTCGTGGATGTGTCCGAGACGCACGACGAGTTGCTGGTGTTCATCAATCCGGAAATTTTGCATCGTTCAGGCGAACAGGAAGGTGAAGAAGGCTGTCTGTCGGTGCCGGGTATTTATGAAAACGTGCGACGCGCCGATAAAATTTCGGTGCGGGCGCTCAACCAGCAGGGCGAGTCCTTTACACTGGATGCCGAGGGATTTTTGGCGGTATGCATCCAGCATGAAGTCGATCACCTGCACGGCCGCGTGTTCGTCGAATATTTGTCGCAACTCAAACAAAGCCGCTTGCGCGCTAAACTCAAAAAGCGCCGCCGCGAGGCGATGTAGGGATATTAAGTGAAAATCATTTTTGCCGGTACGCCGCACTTTGCGGCAAGCGCACTCGAGGCGTTGCTCAAAGAACATCAGGTCGCAGCCGTGCTGACGCAGCCGGACAGACCTTCGGGGCGCGGCATGCAGTTGACCGCAAGTCCCGTGAAGCTGCTCGCATTAGCGCACGGGATACCGGTGTTACAGCCGGAATCGTTGAAGACCGAACAGGCGCAGTCTGACATCAAAGCGCTGGACGCCGACGTGATGGTGGTTGCCGCCTACGGGCTGATCCTGCCCAAAGCGGTGCTGGAACTCCCGCGGCTGGGTTGCCTGAATATACACGCGTCCCTGCTGCCACGCTGGCGCGGTGCGGCACCCATACAGCGGGCCATCCTCGCGGGGGATACTGAGACCGGCATTACCATCATGCAGATGGATGTGGGACTCGATACAGGCGATATACTACTCACCCGCCGCTGCACGATCGATGCGCACGATAATGCTCAGACGCTGCACGATAAGCTCGCAGCATTGGGTGCGGCCAGCATTGTCGAGGCGCTGCGGGCTGATAACGTCTTGACGCCGGTGGCGCAGGATAATGATGCGGCCTGCTATGCGGCCAAACTGCTCAAAGGCGAGGCCTTGATCGACTGGACACAGGACGCGGTGCAGATTGAACGGGCCGTGCGGGCGTACAATCCGTTTCCGGTGTGTCAGGCCAAATTCAACGACGTGGTGTTGAAGCTGTGGCAGGCCGAAGCTTGCGACGCCATGTCCGGCCATCCCGGCGAAGTCCTGGCTGTTGATAAGTCGGGAATTACCGTCGCCTGCGGACGGGGGGCGCTAAAATTGCAGATGTTGCAACGCCCGGGTGGTAAGTCGCAACCCGCTGTGCAATTTTTGCAGGCGATGCCGGTTCGTGCCGGCGATAATTTTCAGGTTCACTAAATGCACAATATTCAACTCGCAGCTACTCAGATCGTCCAGCAAGTCATGGAGGACGGTCGCAACCTGAATCAGGTGCTCGATGAGTCGTTGCGCAGAAAATCGGTATGGACGCCGGCTCAGCGCGCCGCCTTGCAGGATTTAAGTTACGGCACACTGCGTTTTTACGGTCAGCTTAATGCCATACTCGAATTGCTATTGCATAAGCACATGACCGATCATCGCATCTCGTATTTGCTGCTGGTGGCGCTGTATCAGCTGCAATACAGCCGTGCCGCCCAGCATGCGGTGGTGGATCATGCGGTGCGCTCGGCCGATATTCTGAATCCGAAAATTCGCGGGCTGGTCAACGCGATTTTGCGTAATTTCTTGCGAAATCAGGCGGATTTGCTCACGCAGGCCGCGCTCAAAGACGAAGGGCACTACAGTCATCCGCAATGGTGGATAGACGAGCTGCGTGCCCAGTACGGGGATGCGGCCGATGCGATCCTGATCGCGGGCAACGGGCATCCGCCGATGACGCTGCGGGTGAATGCACAGCGCGGCAGTACGCCGGATTATCTGGCGCAACTGGCCGCACAAGACATCCCTGCCCGCTTGATCGGTGCTGAGGCGTTGCAGCTGGAAAAGCCGGTGTCGGTCGACAAATTGCCCGGTTTCTTTGATGGGCTGGTGTCGGTGCAGGATGCGGGTGCGCAGTATGCGGCTCGCCTGCTGGACGCCAAAGCGGGTATGCGCGTGCTCGATGCCTGTGCCGCGCCCGGCGGCAAGACTGCGCATATCCTGGAGCGCGCGGACGTTGAGTTGCTCGCGCTGGACAAAGACGCCGCGCGGTTGTCGCGTGTCAAAGAGAATTTACAGCGACTGACGCTGAATGCGGCGCTGCTGACGGGGGACGCCGCCAGCCCGTCCGACTGGTGGGACGGTCGGCTGTTCGAGCGTATTCTGGCCGATGTGCCCTGCTCCGCCACGGGCGTGGTGCGCCGCCATCCGGACATCAAATGGCTGCGCCGGAAAAAGGACCTCGCCTCGTTTGCCGAACAGCAGTTTGAAATACTGAACGCGTTGTGGCCGCTGCTGGCACCGGGCGGTCTGCTGCTCTATGCGACCTGCTCGGTATTCAAACAGGAAAATCAGCAGGTGGTGGATAAATTCTTGGCGCAAACACCGGCGGCACAACAACGTGATACCGGGTTGCCGGGCGGGATGTTGCTGCCGGATGACGAGCACGACGGGTTTTTCTATGCCTTGCTGCAAAAAACTGTTTAAAGTTCTGCTGCTGCTGACTTTGCCTGTGTGGCTATACGCTACTGCTGCGCGGGCGGACGGCATCGAAGTGAACAAGGCCGAGATTCACGCCTCCGAAGACGGTTATCAGTTGTCAGCCGATTTTAATGTCAACCTCAATAATGTGGTACAGCAGGCGCTGTCGCTGGGCGTGCCGCTTTATTTCATCGGCGAATTTACGCTCACGCGTTCACGCTGGTATTGGCTGGATGAGCAGGTTTATCAAAACGAGCATTCGGTCAAATTGTCCTATAACGTGCTGACCCGCCAGTATCGTATTTCCCGCGGTTCTTTATTCCAGAATTTTGCCAGTTTGGAAGACCTGATGAGAATACTCGCGCGGCAAAACTCGGGTTATATTCCTATCGATGCGATGAAAAAAGATGGCAATTACATCGCCTCGGTACGGCTGCGTCTGGATACCAAGCAATTGCCGAAATTGATGCAGGTCAATGTGCTGACAAGCCGTGACTGGGATTTTGATTCGGGCTGGTATCGCTGGTTGATTCGTTCTCAGGATGCTGCGCTGCGCGGGAAGACGGAGTAGCGGTGAAATACCTCATCATACTGAGCGTCATTGCCGGAGCCGCATTGCTGTTTATGCTATCGAGCAGCAGCGTGAACACGGAAGTTTTTTCGATCAACTATTACGGCTTGCTCGGATTGATGGGGCTACTGGCCGCGGGCTTGTTGGGTCTGGTGGTCTATCAGGTCTGGCGCTTGCGCGTGAAGCTGAAAAACAAGATATTCGGCGCGAAACTCACCTTGCGACTGGTGTTGTTTTTTACCCTGATTGCCGTGCTGCCGGGCATTCTGGTGTATGCCGTATCGGTTAACTTTTTGTCCAAAAGCATTGAATCCTGGTTTGATGTGCGCGTTGAAAAAGCACTGGAGGGCGGTCTGAATCTGGGGCGCAGCGGGCTCGATAACAGCCTGAAGGAATTAACCCAGAAAACTCAGTTTATTGCCTTGTTACTGACCGAAAAAAATCCTGCGCAGTTTAAAAATACGCTCGATCAGTTGATCGATGAAGGGGTCGCTCAGGAGGCTGCATTGTTTGGTGCGGGCGATAAGATGATTGCTTTTTCTGCCAGCGACAGCGCCTTGTTACCGGACATTCCCAGCGACAAGCTGATGCGGCAGGTTCGGGAAAAAGGCCTGTATTCAGCGATTGAGGCAACACCTAGTCGTGCGCTGAGTCTGCGGGTGCTGGCGTTAGTCAGCGTCAATAGTTATTCGAAGGCCAGCTATGTGCTGCAATTTAACCAGCTGGTGCCCAAGCAAATCGCAGCCGATGCGGAAACGGTTCAGGCAGTTTATCGCGACTATCAGGAGTTGACACTGTCGAGGCTGGGATTAAAACGGCTGTACGGCATCACGCTGACGCTGGCTTTGCTGGTCGTGCTGTTGACCGCGATATCGGCGGCTTTTTTTATCAGTGAGCGTATCGGCTCTTCGCTCGAGGCGCTGGCGGTAGGTACGCGTGCGGTCGCGCAGGGAGATTTTAGTGGCCAGCATCCGATTCGAAGCAGTGATGAGTTGGGGGCATTGACGGGCTTGTTCAATCAGATGACGCGACAGCTCGCTGACGCAAGGCGTGCAAGCGAGCAACAGCAGCGTGAGGTCGAAAGCGCCAAGGGCTATTTGGAAAGCGTGCTGACCCATTTGTCTTCTGGAGTCTTGGCGCTCGATGACGAGTTTCGCCTGCGCTCGGTCAATACCAGCGCCGCTCAGATTCTGGGGGCACCCTTGCAGGAGTTGCAGCGTATGCCTTTGCAGCAGATCGCCGAAAAATACAGCCTGTTGCATTCTTTTTGTCAGACTATTACCGAAGCCTTTGCGCAAAACGGTGAGTGGCAGCGTCAGATTGAGCGCTTGAGCCGTAACGGCACCCAGATTTTGCTGATGCGTGGCACTAGTTTGCCGCAGGGTTCGGATGCGGGTTATGTGGTAGTGTTCGACGATATCAGTCATCTACTGCAAACTGAACGTCAAGCAGCCTGGGGCGAAGTGGCGCGGCGACTGGCTCATGAAATCAAGAATCCGCTCACGCCGATCCAGTTGTCAGCAGAACGATTGCAATACAAGTTAAGTAGCAAGCTGGACGAGACTGATGCGAAATTGTTGCAGCGCGCAACCCAAACGATTGTCAGTCAGGTGGGTGCGATGAAAAATATGGTGACTGATTTTGCCGATTACGCGCGAGGCCCGGTGCTGAAATTGTTGAGGCTCGATGTGCACAAATTGATTAAAGAGGTGTTGGGTCTGTATGAGGCGAATGCAGTACCGATTTCCTTGGATTTGAGCGAGGGGCGCGCTGAGGTCAACGGTGATGCAACGCGCTTGCGTCAGGTATTGCACAATTTGCTGCAAAACGCGCAAGATGCGCTTAGTGGCGTCGAACAGCCGAAAATTATATTGAGCAGCCAAATCGTGCAGGGAGAAATTCATTTGCGCGTGCTCGATAACGGCACGGGTTTTTCTGAAAACGCGCTATCGCGGGTGTTCGAGCCTTATATGACGACCAAAACCAAAGGTACGGGGCTTGGGTTAGCTATTGTTAAAAAAATCATTGAGGAGCACGGTGGCCAGATCCGCGTCGAAAACAATGCAAGCGGCGGTGCGTGTGTGAATATCAGCCTGCCGTTGATACAGGAGGTGCAAGTATGAGCAAACAGATTTTGGTTGTAGACGATGAGGTTGGCATCCGTGAACTGCTGGCGGAAATTTTATTTGACGAGGGGTATCAGATCCATCTGGCCGAGAATGCAGAGCAGGCGCGGGCATTTCGCCATGAACACGAACCTGATTTGGTGTTGTTGGACATTTGGATGCCGGACACAGATGGTGTGACGCTTTTAAAAGAATGGGTCGAACAGGATTTGCTGACGATGCCGGTGGTGATGATGTCAGGCCATGGCACAATAGAAACGGCTGTTGAAGCCACGCTGATCGGCGCAGTAGATTTTCTGGAAAAGCCGATTTCGATGCAAAAATTGCTGAATACGGTAGCGAAAGCAATCAGGGAAGGGGCGCCCAGGCCACCGATGGTCGTTGCCGAAACGGAAGTGTCGCAAAAATTTACGGTAGAAATTGGTGGCGCAACCAAGCAGTTCTTACTGCCGTTGGACTTGCCGCTGCGCGAAGCACGCGAGCATTTCGATGCAATCTATTTTGACTATCATTTGCAAATGGAAGCGGGCAATGTATCGCGCGTTGCTGAAAAAATCGGCGTGGAGCGTACCCATTTGCATCGTAAACTGAAACAGTTGGGTATAAAAGTCATCAAAAAGAGCGGTGAAAGTGAATCGTAAGCGAATTTTTTGCTAGTTTGACGGGTTAATCTGCTGAAGTGGATGTATTAAATCGGTAAGCAGGTTGATGTATTGCAGGGTGTGCGGCATAATTCCGACATTAAAAAATTTCATTCTCATTATAAATATTAGGCGTTAAACATAAACCCATCCCTTTGGGATGTTTCGGAGGAGTCAGTACATGACAGCAGATCGTAGCATTACCCCACCAAAATATAACGACATAACCGGCGCAATTCGCATGCTGGCCGTGGACGCCGTTCAAAAAGCCAACTCGGGTCACCCGGGTGCACCTATGGGCATGGCAGAAATCGCTGACGTACTGTGGAATCACCATCTGCGTCACAATCCGGCAAATCCTAAGTGGCCAGGTCGTGATCGTTTCATGATGTCCAACGGGCATGGTTCCATGCTGGTTTATGCGTTATTGCACTTGTCCGGTTACGATTTGCCTATCGACGAGTTGAAGCGTTTCCGTCAGATGCACTCCAAGACACCGGGTCATCCTGAATACGGTTACACCGCAGGTGTTGAAACCACTGGCGGCCCGCTCGGTCAAGGGATTACCAATGCAGTCGGTATGGCGATGGCTGAAAAATTGCTGGCGGCTGAATTTAACAAGCCGGGTCATGAAATTGTCGATCATCGCACCTATGTCTTCATGGGCGATGGTTGCATGATGGAAGGGATTTCACACGAAGCGTGTGCACTGGCCGGTACTTGGGGGCTGGGCAAGCTGACTGCATTCTGGGATGACAATGAAATCTCGATCGATGGCCATACCAACGGCTGGTTTACTGACGATACCGCAAAGCGCTTTGAAGCGTATGGCTGGCACGTTGTTGCGAATGTTGAAGGGCACGACCCTGAAGCGATTAACGCTGCGATCGAAGCGGCTAAAGCCGTTACCGATAAGCCTAGTCTGATTTGCTGCAAGACCGTTATCGGTGCCGGCTCTCCTAACAAGGAAGGTACGCATGACGTTCACGGTGCAGCACTGGGCGACGCCGAAGTTGCGGCTACCCGTGCGCACATCAACTGGCCTTACGCCCCGTTCGAAATCCCGCAGCACGTGTACGAAGCATGGGATGCACGCACTAAGGGTGCGGGTCTGGAACAGTTGTGGAACAACAAATTCGCCGAATACAGCGCAGCTTATCCTGCAGAAGCGGCAGAATTTACACGCCGCACTAAGAACGAATTGCCATCCGGTTGGGCCGCGCACGCAGCCGCTGCCATCGCAGCGACCAATGCTAAGGGCGAAACCATTGCAACACGCAAGGCATCGCAAAATGCCATCAATGCACTGGCTTCTGCATTGCCAGAATTTTTGGGTGGATCAGCCGACTTGACGGGTTCTAACCTGACTAACTGGACAGGTTGCAAGCATGTTCACGGCAAAACCACGGGTAATTACATCAGCTACGGCGTACGCGAATTCGGTATGTCGCACATCATGAACGGTATGGCGTTGCATGGCGGTTTGCTGCCATTTGGCGGCACCTTCCTGATGTTCTCTGAATATGCTCGCAATGCATTGCGTATGTCCGCATTGATGAAGCAGCGCGTGATTTATGTATTTACCCATGATTCCATCGGTTTGGGTGAAGATGGCCCGACTCACCAGCCTGTTGAGCAAACAGCAACGCTGCGTCACATTCCTAATATGGAAGTGTGGCGTCCTTGCGACACCGTTGAATCTATCGTGTCGTGGGTTGCTGCCGTTGAACGCAAAGATGGTCCGTCGAGTCTGATTTTCAGTCGTCAGAATCTGCAATTCCAGAAGCGTACTGAGGCGCAAATCGCCGATATCCGTAAGGGTGCGTATGTTTTGTCAGAAGCTGCGGGTGGTAAGCCACAAGCTGTGATTATTGCAACGGGTTCCGAAGTGACGCTGGCACTGGATGCGCAAAAAGCGCTGGCCGAAGCCGGTATCAATGTTCGTGTGGTTTCTATGCCTTCGACTAATGTGTTTGATAAACAAGATCAAGCTTACAAGGACAGCGTATTGCCGCGCGGCGTAAATCGCGTTGCGGTTGAAGCGGGTGTGACCGGCGGATGGTACAAGTATGTCGGTCTGGATGGCGCGGTAGTAGGTATGGATTGCTTCGGCGAATCAGCACCTGCGCCTGAGTTGTTCAAGCACTTCGGCTTTACGGTAGCAAATGTTGTTCAGGCAGTTAAGGGCGTTCTGTAACCGGAACGCTCACGGTGTGCGCGGGTATTTGGCTCGCGCCGCCTCTGCTGAACACAAGATTGCAAGACGATTTTAAATAACTAATAACGGGAGAAAAAACATGGCAATTAAAGTTGGCATTAACGGTTTTGGTCGTATTGGTCGTATGGTATTTCGCGCAGCAACCAAAGATTTTCCAGAAATCGAAGTCGTAGCAATCAATGACTTGCTCGAGCCTGATTATCTGGCTTACATGCTGAAATATGACTCGGTACACGGTCGTTTCAATGGTGATGTAGCAGTGAAGGGCAGTAATCTGGTCGTTAACGGCAAAGAAATTCGCCTGACAGCCGAACGCGATCCTGCGAACCTGAAGTGGAATGAAGCAGGCGTGGACATCGTTATTGAATGTACCGGTTTCTTCCTTGATCAGGAAAGCTGTCAGAAGCATATTCAAGCTGGCGCGAAAAAAGTGGTCATGTCAGCGCCTTGCAAAGATACCTCACCGATGTTCGTCTACGGCGTGAATCACGAGACTTACAAGGGCGAAGCGATCGTATCGGCAGCGTCTTGCACAACGAACGCTTTGGCACCGGTTGCTAAAGTACTGAACGATACGTTCGGTATCAAGCGCGGTCTGATGACTACGGTGCATGCTGCAACAGCGACTCAAAAGACGGTTGACGGCCCATCTAACAAAGACTGGCGCGGCGGTCGCGGTATTCTGGAAAACATCATTCCTTCTTCGACTGGCGCTGCCAAGGCGGTGGGCGTGGTATTGCCGGAACTGAAGGGTAAGCTGACAGGTATGGCTTTCCGCGTACCTACTTCTGACGTGTCTGTTGTGGATCTGACCGTTGAATTGAACAAGGAAGCGACTTACGCTGAAATCGTAGCTGCGATGAAGGCTGCATCTGAAAGCGGTCCGCTGAAGGGTGTGTTGGGTTTCACCGCAGAGAAAGTGGTTTCTACTGATTTCCGTGGTTATACCTGCCCGTCCGTGTTTGATGCTGAAGCCGGTATCGCACTGGATCCTACCTTCGTTAAGGTTGTGGCCTGGTATGACAATGAATACGGTTACACCTGCAACCTGATGCGTATGGTTCGTCATATCGCGTAATACGTTCGACAAGGGGCTGGCTGGTGCCAGCCCTTTTGCCTTTAAAGTTAAAATCAAAGGGAAAAAAATGTCCGTAATTAAAATGACCGATCTGGATCTCAAGGGCAAACGCGTCCTGATCCGTTCCGATTTGAATGTGCCTGTCAAAGACGGCAAAGTGACGTCCGATGCGCGTATCACTGCATCGATGTCAACAATCAACGCGGCTATCAAGGCTGGCGCTCGTGTCATGGTTACCTCGCATCTGGGGCGCCCGACCGAAGGTGAATATTCAGAAGAAAATTCACTTAAACCAGTTGCCGATACGATCGCTAATAAATTAGGCAAGCCGGTTCGTTTGATCAAAGACTGGATCGACGGCGGTTTCGATGTCGCAGAAGGCGAATTGGTTTTGCTGGAAAATTGCCGCTTTAACAAAGGTGAGAAAAAAAGCACCGACGAACTGGCTAAAAAATACGCAGCGCTGTGCGATATCTTTGTGATGGATGCATTTGGTACTGCTCACCGTGCTGAAGCTTCAACACACGGCGTGGCAAAATTTGCGCCTGTTGCCGCTGCCGGTATCCTGTTGACTGAAGAACTCGAAGCGCTGACCAAGGCCTTGCTGTCACCTGCGCGTCCGATGGTAGCGATTGTGGGCGGTTCAAAAGTTTCCACCAAACTCACCGTGCTGGAATCGCTGTCTGAAAAATGCGAACAGTTGGTTGTCGGCGGCGGTATCGCTAACACCTTCCTGAAGGCGACCGGTCACCCTGTCGGTAAATCGCTGTGTGAGAATGATCTGGTGCCAACTGCGCAAGCGTTGATCGCTAAGATGACTGCACGCGGTGCGATCATTCCTATCGCAACCGATGTCGTCGTTGGAACAGCCGCACCTTTTATCCCGGGCAATGAAAATACCCCGGCAATTTTGAAAGATGCCAAAGACGTGGCTGATGAAGATATGATTTTCGACATCGGTCCAAAATCAGCCCAGGAAATTTGCGATATCATCATGAATGCCGGTACAGTCGTATGGAACGGCCCGGTTGGCGTATTCGAATTCGATCAGTTTGGCGAAGGCACCAAGGCGATTGCGAACGCGATTGCCAGCACCAAGGCTTTCACGCTGGCTGGTGGTGGCGACACGATTGCGGCAATTCAAAAGTATGACATCTTCGACAAGGTTTCCTACATTTCAACCGCGGGTGGCGCATTCTTGGAATTCCTCGAAGGCAAGACGCTGCCGGCTGTTGCGATTCTGGAAGAACGCGCTAAAAACAGCTAGTAGTGAGTAGTTTAGAACCGGTAGTTAATCCGGTTCTGCTACAAAGTACAAGCCAAACAAAATAAGGTACATATGCTTCGTAGAACCAAAATAGTTGCAACGCTGGGGCCTGCTTCCAGCGATCAAAAAGTCCTGGAAGAAATGATCCGCGCCGGAGTAGATCTGGTGCGTATGAATTTCTCACACGGTTCAGCTGCCGATCACGTCAAACGTGCGGAAGTCGTACGGGCCGCGGCAACGGCAGTCGGTCGTACCGTGGGTATCCTGGCCGATCTTCAAGGCCCGAAAATTCGTGTTGGAAAATTCGAAAATAGTAAAATTGTGCTTGAAAAAGGCGATACGTTTATTCTCGATGCGGAACTCGAAGGCTTGGGTAATCAGCAGTGTGTCGGACTCGACTACAAGGAATTGCCGAATGATGTAAGTCCCGGCTCCGTGTTGTTGCTCAACGACGGCATGCTGGAATTTGATGTGCTCGAAGTTCAGGGTTCAAGGGTTATCTGCAAGGTTATACGCGGCGGTGTATTGTCCAACAACAAGGGTATCAACCGTAAAGGTGGTGGCTTGACTGCGCCTGCTCTGACCGAGAAGGATATGGAAGACATCAAGACAGCAGCGCTGATCAAGGCTGACTATCTGGCGATCTCCTTCCCTCGCAGCGGCGAAGACATGCGTTTCGCACGCAAACTGATGCATGAGGCCGGTGGTCAAAGCCTGCTGATGGCAAAGATCGAACGCGCTGAAGCGATTCCTGCGCTGGCTGACATCATCGAAGCATCCGATGCCATCATGGTGGCGCGCGGCGATTTAAGTGTCGAAGTGGGCGATGCGGCCGTGCCTGGCCTGCAAAAGCGCATGATCAAGATGGCGCGTGCTAAAAATCGTCTGGTCATTACGGCGACTCAGATGATGGAGTCCATGATTACTAATCCGATTCCGACTCGTGCTGAAGTCTCAGACGTGGCGAATGCGGTATTGGATGGCACCGATGCGGTGATGCTATCAGCAGAAACGGCCGTAGGTGACTATCCGGTAGAAACGATCGAAGCAATGGCGCGTATTTGTATCAATGCCGAACAGCAGGTTGATGATCATGCGATTGATCAGCGTGCCGTAGCGCATAAGTTCACCCGCATCGACCAATCCATTGCGATGTCGGCTTTGTTTGCT
>Ga0172379_10004623_pt1 | contig 20045 bp, 20 predicted proteins | sample GrowelOW334metaG_FD_119756 | JGI IMG/M metagenome (GOLD analysis project Ga0172379, IMG submission 119756) | Groundwater microbial communities from an aquifer near a municipal landfill in Southern Ontario, Canada - Groundwater well OW334 metaG | ecosystem: Environmental > Aquatic > Deep...
GCTGATGTTAATCCGCTTTCTGCTTTCTGGGATGTGATTTCAAAAGGTTGGGATGGTCTCGCAAATAATATTAATCAAGTAAAAATAGGTGTTGATCAAGCAAAAGATTTTGCAAATACACTTAATACCGTTACACCTGTTGCAACATCCACAGCTACTTCTGCAGATGTATTTATTCTGGATAATATTACGCAATAAAAGGAAATGAATAACATTCGCTTTAAAATAATAAACAAGACTTTCACGCGCTTCTTTTTAGTTTTTTCCATAATCGCGGGGAGTTTTTTGTTTTTTATACACGGTGCAAGTGCAGCAACATATTATGTTTCTGTTGCTGATGGTAATGACACTAGTTGTACGGGGTTAGCGACGACAACTTATGTAAGCGGTGCAGGTCAACCTTGTCCTTGGAAAACTTTAAGCAAAGTGAATACGGCAATGGGCGCAGCAACTATTCATGCTGGCGATTCGATTCTTTTTAAGAGAGGAGAAACATTTGCTGGCTATTTAAATGTTACTGTCACTGGTACTGTGGGGAATATTCTTACTTTTGGAGATTATGGTACCGGCGCAAAGCCAATAATAGACGCGACTGGTAATGCCAATGGTGTTGATATAAGGACTAGCAAGCAATATATTGATTTTAATAATTTAGATGTTAGATCGGCTACGACCAGAGCTTTTTTTATCTACAATAGTGCTGATCATTTGAATATCAATGATTGCTCTGTTACTGGTACTGCTGGGGTATCTACCAACACTGGTTCATTTTCATATATTACCTTCACAAATTTTATCGTAGTTTCAGACGATACTAAAATTGGATTTAATCTTGCTGGTACAGAGATAACACATTTGACACTTACAAATGTTAATGTAACTCACGCTACCTATGGAATATATACTTCCGCAACCAGTCTTTCCAGTTTTCTTATAGAAAACTCCAATTTTGGTTATAATTCCACGATTGGTATTTACATTGCAAGGACAAGTGGTTTGGAAATCAACGATACGGTGACTTCAAATAATACTCAAAATGGGGTAGCTCTTGGTAATAGTTCTGAGGTTATTGCAAATGTTACAATCAACGGATTAACTGCAGAATCAAATGGTGCCGAAGGTTTAGTAATATCATCTTCAGCGGGAAGTAATATAACAATTAGAAACAGCGCATTTAATTTTAATGTGAATTCGAATGGGATAAGTTTTTTGAACACTGGGGATAATGTTCTAATAGAAAATTCAGTAGCCTCAAACAATGACGGCGATGGATTTAATGTTCATGGCGCTTGGACTAATGTTGTTTTGGATGGTTGTACAGGCAACTCCAATGGTAAAGTTGGACTTTCAGGCTCTGGTGATGGATTCTCATTCCACGATACCTCTGGTGGAACAATGAGAAAATGTATTGCTAAAGAAAATAAAAAATCAAGTGTTGCCCATGTTACTGCCGGTACTATTACAATGGAAAACTGTCTTTTTTCTCACACAACGAATGGGACAATACCGTTGGTGGCTTTGTATAACGGAACTTATTATTTGTATAACAATATAATTTATAGTCCTGCGCAAATTGGTGTTGGATTAAGTTTCGGAAATGATGCAACAACTTTGGCTAATGGGACAGTCAAAAATAATATTATTTCTGGTTTTGCTACTGGATTTCAAAAAGTAGAAGGAGTGACGGGGACAATAACAAACAGTCATAATTTAGTTTATAACTCTGGTACTAATGCATATTCTGGGCTTACCCCAGGCGTAGGGTCGCTTTATCCTAGTTATAACCCACTTTTTACAGACATTTCTTCTTTAGATTTTTCTCTTCAGCCAATCTCTCTCGCCATTGACGCTGGCACAACAACTTCCAATATGACTAGTACTACTACCGACTACACTGGTACGAATCCTATTTATGGTACTCCTGACATTGGTGCATACGAATACCAGCCACCATACGTTATCACTGCAAATCATCCACAATACTCTGGCAATATTCGAATCTATGGTGATGGTCGATATCAATACACCACAGCTACCACCACAACTACTACAGCGAATTTTTCAGTTGTACCAGCAGAAGGAAGTTTTGCAGCTCACCAAACTTTTGATGCAATCGATACTCGACCTGAATGGCTCAACATCTCCGATATCACTTGGGGAGCAACAAAACAATTTACAGCTTCCTCATCAATAGCAACAACCACTATCTATACTGTCGGTGATTTAACTCCAAATGTCTACTACACAGTAACTAGAGACTCTGCCACCACCACCTTGATTACTGGTGCTTCTTGTATAAATGGTATCTGTCAAACAGGAAGCGAAGGAAAAATCATCTTCACTTACACTGGTGGTTACTCTACTCATACTTTTGCTTTGACCCCAGACACCACTTCTCCCACCCCAGGCTTAATCGATTTTCCAAGTATCACAACTACTTCCATTACCGCATCTTCAACTGGTGCGACAGACAACATTGCTTTGGCTGCATTACCATATTTGTATCACAACATGACTTCTGACACTTACTCTAGTATTACTTCATCATCGTGGACTGTAACAGGGCTTACGCCAAGCACTAATTATACTTTTGAAGTCGGGGTTAAAGATTTGGCAGGTAATTGGGCAACTTCAACAATGTATACTGTATCAACCCCCGCTCCCGCAATTGTCCCTTCAGGCGGTGCTAATGGTAGTAGAAATATGTTGTACAAATTTCTGCCACCAATTATTCAGTTGCCAATTTCTACCATCACCACTCCGACAACTGCATCACCATCTGTGACATTCAAAATCAATCGTGCTTTCGGTAACACGGGAAGTGATATTAAAGCACTCCAGATATACCTCAATATTCATGGGTATAATATCGCAAAGACTGGCGCAGGTTCACCAAGTCATGAAACTAATTACTTCGGTCCTGCTACCAGAGCTGCATTAATCAAGTTCCAGAAAGCAAACAATATCACGCCTGCTGTTGGTTACTTTGGTCCAGTTACGAGGGGGGTGGTAAATGCACATTAGAGTTTATTTTTAGAAAATCCACACTATTTTTGAGTGGTTTTCTGTATAAAAATATGATATAATTAAGTGAAACCAGCATATGGCAAAAGATAAAATTTCAGAAAAACAGAGCATACCAGAGGAAGCAAAGGCTCTAGTTGCACGTAGTATTTCGACCGAAATGAAAGAGTCGTTTATCGACTATGCCATGTCGGTTATTACTGATCGAGCTCTTACCGATGTGCGCGACGGCTTTAAACCAGTGCATCGTCGCATTCTCTATGCAATGAATGAAATGGGCCTCTCGGCCAGTGGTAAAAATCGAAAATCAGCGGCAGTGGTTGGAGAGGTGCTTGGTAACTATCATCCGCACGGTGACGTGGCGGTGTATGAATCTATGGTCAAAATGGCGCAGGATTTTAGCATGCGCTACCCAATGATTTTGGGTCAAGGAAACTTCGGTTCAATTGATGGAGATTCTGCAGCTGCAATGCGTTACACCGAAGCAAAAATGTCGCGTCTCGCAGGTGAGATGCTCAAAGATATTGATAAAGAGACGGTTGATTTTCGTCCAAACTATGATGGTACTCGTAAAGAGCCAACGGTTTTGCCGGCAGCTGTTCCAAACCTGCTCCTTAATGGTACTCTCGGTATTGCTGTTGGTATGGCATCCAACGTGCCTCCGCACAATTTGCGCGAGGTTGTTGATGCAACGATACATTTAATTGATAATTCAGATGCAACGACCGAAGACCTTATGCAATTTGTGAAAGGTCCGGATTTTCCAACTGGTGGTGTCGCTTTTGGTTACAAAGATATTCAACATGCCTATGCTAACGGCAAAGGAGGCGTGGCTGTGCGTGGTGAAGCAGAAATTGTTGAAACCAAAGCTGGTGCGTTTCAAATTATTATCACTTCTATTCCGTACCGTGTTAATAAATCAGAATTGATTCAGAAAATTGCCGAATTAGTTCGCGAAAAGAAAATTGAAGGTATCAACGAGTTGCGCGATGAATCTACCAAAGATATCCGAATCGTTGTTGGTTTGAAGCGCGATGCGCATGCTCAAGCAGTGCTTAACTTTTTGTACAAACACACTCAACTTGAAGAAGCTTTTAATTACAATATGGTCGCGCTTCTTAAAGGTGTACCGCAAACCCTTTCTCTTAAAACAATTCTTGAAGAGTTTATTGATCATCGCAAAGTTGTCATTCGCCGACGTACCGAGTTTGATTTGCGAAAAGCTGAAGATCGCGAGCATATTTTGCTCGGTCTCAAAAAAGCGCTTGATCACATTGACGAAATCGTTCAACTTATTAAAAAATCCAAAGACACGCCAACCGCGCACGCAAATTTGATCGCCAAATTCCGTTTTTCTGATCGACAAGCTGCGGCTATTTTGGAAATGAAACTTTCACGTCTCGCTGGACTTGAACGTCAGAAAATTGAAGATGAACTAAATGCTGTGCAGGCACTTATTCAGGAACTCAAAGAAATTTTGTCTAATATCAAAAAGTTGGTAGGCATTGTAAAAACGGAACTCAAAGAAATTTCTGAAAAATATGGCGACGAGCGACGTACCAAGATTGTAAAACATGCAGTACAGGAATTTTCAATGGAAGATTTGATTCCAAATGAAGAAAGTGTGCTTGTGCTTACCAAAGGCGGATATATCAAACGCACCAATCCGGATGAATATCGCAAACAGCGCCGAGGAGGTGTTGGTGTAGTTGATCTTGATACCAAAGAAGAAGATTTTGTTACACATTTCTTGAAAGCAAGCACACACAACGATTTGCTTTTCTTTACCGACAAAGGTAAAGCGTATCAAATCAAAATGTATGATATTCCAGAAGGACGACGTGCTACTCGTGGCAAGTCAATCATGAATTTCTTGTCACTTAGCCAAGAAGAAAAAGTTACCTCAATTTTACCAATGCCGAAAGAGATTAAGGGCAGTACTTTGTCGCTTGTTATGGTGACTCGTCAGGGCGTTGCCAAGAAAGTTTCTGCAGAAAGTTTCCAAGATGTTCGTCGATCTGGAATTATTGCTATCAAACTTGCCGATACGGATGAACTCATCGCAGTTTCTTTTGCGGATAAAGGTGATGATATTTTTGTGGCAACTCACAAGGGGCAATCTATTCGTTTCAAAGAAGCAAATGTTCGTGAAATGGGACGCGCTGCAGCTGGTGTTATCGGCATGAAGCTTGTTAAGGGCGATTTCATTATTGGTGTTGGTGTGGTCAAAAAAGAGAAACAAGATTCTGAAATTTTGGTTATTTCACAAAACGGTTACGGCAAGAAAACTGCTTGCAAAGAATATAAAACTCAAAATCGCGGTGGTTCCGGCATCAAGACTTTTAAAGTTACTTCAAAAACAGGCAATCTGATTGGCGCGCAAGTTGTAACCGAAGAGGAAGAAGAGGTTGTTGCTATTTCAAAGAAAAGTCAGGTAATCAGAGTAGATATCACAGAGATTCCACAACTCGGCAGACAGACTCAGGGCGTACGCATAATGAAACTGCGAGAAGGGGACTCGATTGCCTCGACTATTTGTTTGTAAAAAACCACCAAGTTTTTAATTTGGTGGTCAGCGGGTTGTTTTTTTAAACCTTGTTTGTTTTTGGCTTCTCTGCCATTGTGTTGAGTGTGGCCATTGTTTTCTCATAGACCGCAGAAGTTATGACTTTGAAAAAGTCAGAAAGCTCATGAGTTGGGATACCAAGTTTCTTGGCGAGATCTTTGATTTTTCTCTTAATTTGCTTTGAGTCCAGACAGACTCCTCTGTCAAACATCTCGCTTTGCAATATCATAAAAGCAATCTCGCCAACTCTTTCTTTCGTGAGTGTCATTGGACGCTCCTTTCTAAAATGAACATACCTTTTCGTAAGGTAACCGGTTGATTACTTACATTTCATCAATTTGAAAAATATAACAAACTATTTCGTACGTGTCAAGTATTTGGGCAATGCAAAATCTCGTATTATAGTTAGTTTTATTATTCTTTTAGAACTTTTTGATAAATATTTTATCTCGATTTGGTAAGCTTTTTGCATAAAATATGCAAAAAGATTTTGATGAATGGAATATTGAGAAGAAACTTGCAGAAAGATCTGATAAACAGATTGTGTTTTATGAACGAGAAGTATGGTGATATATTGCTGGTCTAAACATAGGTGTAGAAATTGATGGGAAACACGAGTTCTTCTTGAGACCTTGTATTATCGCAAGAAAATTCAACAAAGACATGGCATTAATTGTTCCTACGACAACTCAGAATAAGGATAATAAATATTACTATAAAGTATCTGGCACAGAAGACAGAAATTATAATACTTGTTTATCTCAAATTCGTACGATAAGTTCAAAGAGATTATTCAGAAAAATAGATACAGTGAATTCAGTGGACTATCAATTACTTCTTAATAAAATCTCAGATATGGTAAAAGGTTGTTTATGAATACAACGAAACCACGCTTTTAACGTGGTTTCTCGGAGGCCGAAGCCCATAATCAATTAGAAGTATAGTCTTTTTTAAAAATATAGTCAATGTTCATGATTCTTTGGTTGTCACTATCCACTTCCCAGTTTGGTTGGGGCGTCATATAATAGAAGCATGTTTGCTAATCCAAAAGAAAATCTTGAAAAGCTTGGGCTTTCTCCTGGCACGATTGTTGCTGACTTAGGTGCTGGTTCTGGTCATTATGCTTTTATTGCCGCTAAAATGGTTGGTGGCATGGAGATGGAAGGCAAGGTTTATGCTATTGATGTGCAAAAAGATCTGCTGGATAGAATAAAAAATGAAGCAAATCACGAACATTTAACCAATATTGAAATAATTTGGGGTAATGCCGAGAAAATTGGCGGTACAAAATTGCGTGACTTGAGCGTAGATGTTGTTATCGCTTCAAATATTTTTTTTCAAGTTGAAAATCGCGAAACTTTTGCCAAAGAAATTGCTCGTATTTTAAAGCCAAAAGGCCGTTTGTTTTTTATTGAATGGAGCGATTCTTTCGGGGGGATTGGTCCAAAGGCGGATGCTGTAGTTACTGAGGCAGCAGCAAAAATATTTTTTGAAAAAAATGGTTTTATGGTTGAACGAGATGTGCCGGTTGGATCGCACCATTATGGATTAGTAATAAGAAAAAAATAACATGAACATCGGCTCTCTAAGTAAATTTCAATTATTTTTCCTTGGACTTTTGGTTGTCGCTATTGTGTTGGCGGTTGGAATTTTTGCTCTCAACAAGAGTTCAAACGGTGGCGTAGTTTCTAATGTGGTTATTTGGGGGACGCTTCCTGACACGACCATGAAGACTTTTCTTCAACGTCCAGAAATGATTGCCACTTTTACAGCTAAAAAAGTTGCTGTGACCTATGTCTCCAAACCGGCAAATACTTTTGATCAAGATGTCGTTGAAGCGATTGCCAGTGGTAAAGGGCCGGATGCTGTCATGATTTCACAAGATGCCGCATTGCAGTATTTGGACAAGATAATAATGATTCCTTACTCATCTTTTTCGGAAAGTTCTTTCAAGGATTCACAAAAAGGTTACGTGCAAGAAGCCGAACTTTTCTTGACAAAGCAGGGTATTGAAGCACTTCCTTTTACTCTTGATCCGATAGTTATGTATTGGAATCGCACAATGCTTACCAACGCCGGCATAGCCAGTCCTCCGACTTTGTGGTCGCAATTTTACATACCGGACGGTGTCATCGCAAAAATAAATAAAATTGATACTAATCATAATATTATCAAAACAGCTTTAGCTCTTGGAACTTACAGCAACGTGTCTCACGCAAAAGATATTTTGTCATTGTTGATGTTTCAGGCTGGCTCAAAGATTGTTGGCATGAACACAACAGGCTCTTTGCAGAGCGTTTTGTCCAGTTCAAATAGTTCTGCGGTTGCAAGTGGGGCAGAAGCAGCCCTCAGTTTCTATACTCAATTTGCCGATCCAGCCAAAAGTATTTATTCATGGAATACAGCTTTACCTGTTTCTCGCGATGCGTTTGTGGCAGGTGACCTAGCTTTGTATTTTGGTTATGCAAGCGAGTTAAACAACATTTATGCTCGCAATCCAAACCTTAATTTTGATGTTGCTCTCATTCCACAAAGTCAGTCAAGTCTTGCAAACGTTACCTTTGGTAAAGTCTACGGATTGTCAATTTTGAAAAGTACGTCAAACGCGACAGCAACTTACGATGCAATCGTCGCTCTTACAACATCAGCATCACAAGCTGTTTGGAGTAATGTTAGCGGTTTCCCGCCAGTTACAAGAGATCTGCTTGCAATCAAACCAACAAGCGCTTTTATGTCGGTTTTTTATACAGCAACGCTTCAAAGCCGAGGTTGGCTTGATCCAAACCGTTCATTGACTGATGCGATTTTTGGTGAAATGGTCGGGTCTGTGCTTTCTGGTAGTAAACAATCGTCTGACGCTGTACGCGATGGCAACGAACGCTTAGGTCAATTACTTAATGCATTTTCAAATTAATTTATGATTAAAAAAGTTTCAATTTGTGTAATAGTTTCAGTTGTTGCGGTTTTGACTTTTTCAGTTTCTACTTTTGTGCAAGCAGATGAACAGGTTGATCTTGAGACTGGTAAAGCATACACAGTCTCGCAACAGATTGATTCTAAAACTGGTGAAAAGGTTTTGATCAGTGAAGAAATAAGCCCTTCGACGGGTGGATTGGTGTCGTGTGGTAAAGGTTCCGGTACTGCAGATAACCCCGCTGCACTAAACTGCGATTTTGCCGCTGCAATTGCGATGATTAACACTCTCATCAATTATTTAATTATGATTTCTATGCCACTTGCAGCTGTTGGTTTTGCTTGGGGAGGTTGGTTATATTTGACGGCAGGAGGTGAGTCGGGTATTGAAAAATCCAAAAAAGTTTTCACGAGTGTTGGTATCGGAATCATTGTCATTCTCTCCGGTTGGCTCGTTTTTAAACTGATTGAGACGACTTTTCTCAATACCAATAATGGATACGCAACTTATTTAAATTAAAATTATGAAAAAAACATTTTCAATGATTGTGATGTCGCTTGTACTCAGTTTTATGTTTTCACAGGTTGTTATACCTTCTGTTGCTTTGGGTGTTGATGAAGTTACTGGGACAGGAGCACAAAATATTGACATAGTGACTCCGGGAGCTAATCAAAATGTTGACGTAGTAACTCCTGGTAAGGCTGTCACTATTAAAAACCCGTTAAAAGTAAATTCCATTCAAGAAATAATCGCTGAAGCGTTGAAATTTGTCGTAAATCTATTGGCGATCGCTGGTGTACTGTATATAATCTGGACAGGCTTTTTGTTTGTGAAAGCGCAGGGCAATCCAAGCGAATTGGAAAAAGCTAAAACATCTTTTCTAAATGCGATTATTGGTATGGCTATTATTTTGGGTGCATGGGCTATCGCTACGGCTATTGCAAATACGATTAATAAAGTTACCAACAACAATAATGTAACTTTAAAACCTTAATAATATGAACAAAACATTAACAATTTTTAATTCAAATTCAACTCTTTCAACTGTTATTGATAGTGTTATGGGTATATTAAATAGTCTAATACCTTTGCTTATCGGAGCGGCGATTGTAGTCTTCCTTTACGGTGTGCTGCTTTTTATTGCCAAAACAAGTGTTGGTAATTCCGAAGGTCGCAAAGAAGGAATTAATTTTATGATTTTTGGAATTATTGGTATTGCTGTGATGATGTCTGTATGGGGGCTTGTTTATTTTGTCACAAACACTCTAGGCACTACTGGTGGTATCCCGCAATTTAATAGCAATGTCCAAAATGGAGCAGAAAGTTTTGGTGGAAATTCAGCAAATACTCAATTTAACCTAGGCCAATAACTCATAAGATATCCCCACGTCCGCGTTGTGTGGCTTGGTCCAAAGGAGTATAATAAATATTGTAATTACTTATTAGTGTTTTTATCAATAATATGAAAAGAATTAAAATTGTATTAGGTTCGTTAGTTAGTGCATTGGCTTTTTTGCCAGCACTCGCTTTTGCGCAGAGTGGTGTAAGGTTGCAAAATCTTGGTACAGCATTGAATGACGTCCAATACATTATGGACAGAATTGTGCCTATGTTGATCGGTCTCGCTGTCATCGTCTTCCTCTGGGGTGTTTTGAAATTCGTCTTTAATGCAGGAGATGAGGACAAGAGGAAAGAAGGTCGGCAGCTTATGGTTTGGGGTATTGTCGGTATTGTTGTGATGGTTTCTGTATGGGGACTCGTAGCATTTGTCCAAAATACTTTTGGTGTTGGAAACATAAACAGTGCTCAAAATATTCCTCAACTCCCTTAACGAGGTTTCTTAGATGGATATCCTTAACAACACAATTCTCAACAATATAATTGCTTATATTGTAAATCCGTTAATCTATTTGCTTGTTGGCTTGGCAATTATCTATTTTCTTTACGGTGTATTCAATTTTGTCCGCAACGCGGATGATCCGACAAAAAGAGCGGAAGGTGCCAGTCATATTCTGTGGGGGATTATTGGTATAGCAATTATGTTTTCTGTGTTTGCCCTTGTTCATGTTATAAAAAATACTATCGGATCAACCGGTGGTTCAACTGATGCTTATCCAGTATTTCTCAAATAGAAGGTAGATGATAAATATTAAAAAAACGGCGTGGAACTCTTGTGAGTTTCGCGCCGTTTGGTTACTTACTGATTCCAATAAGTAACAGGAAATCCGTCTTCTATTCTTCCATTGCTTCTAATCGCAATGAGGTACACTTTGTCACAAGTCTTTGGCGGTTGTTTTGTCCCTGACTTGTATGGTTCTGGATCAACTAACACTTCTAATCCTTGTGGATTGACAATAACTCTTCGAACTAAACATTGATTGTCTTCGTCTGTACCAAAACAAAGCTTTACCATATTGTCAGTTGGTATCATTGTCCACCTATTTGGATACACCCAGATTTTTTTGCGGTTGTCGGGTTGAGGAGTCTCAGTGTCCCGCGTGTCTTGTTTTGCGACAACCTTTTGATAGGTAGTCACTTTGGTTTTGTCGGATGAATTATTCATCCACATAACAAATATAACCACAACCGACACAATCACGACTGTCCATATCAACCACTTCCATTTAATTTTACTTCCTGTTGTTGCGACTGCCGTAGTTGTTTTCAGTAACTGCTTACTAAATTTTCCCCAAAGGGGGATACACATAAGCAATACAATAAGAACTACTGTCACAACAATAAAGTAAATTACTGTTGTCTGACTTGGCACATGGATTAATGGATTGGGGAGCAATTTCTTTCTTTCTACGATCAAAATTGTTACTCCCATTATCCCAACTATTATCCATATGATCCTACAAAACAACACTAACATTTTTGGTTCTTTTTGTTCCGACATATTCTATCTCCTTTTAATTTAGGAACTTTTATTTTATTTTCAAAAGCACGCGTTGTGCTTTACTTTCAATGCCTATTCTATCATATATATAAAAAAAGTCAATAGGCTGGCAAATGGCCTATTGACTTGGTTGTTTCGCACCGAAACAGCTACTTTAGAGGCAGAATTACTTGTGGCATTCCACCACCACCCATTACGAGAGTGCCTTTGTTGTTTTCGATTGCCTTAGCATTTAACTCTGCGGTCATTAATTCTTGTCCAACGGCGTCCTTTTTTGCCTTCGAAACTTCGGCATCTGCCATACCAGCCGCTTTGTTGACTTCGACTTGCGCCATAGCTGGAGACTTGAGTTTGATTGCTGCGCTGTCGGCTTCAATTGTAGCAGTTTTTCTGTTTTGCTCAGCCAAGTCGGTCTTAAGGAAAGATTCATTAATATCTTCCAACAGGTCTAAACGCTTTTTGCTGTTTGCGTCGCTTGTCTTTAGTCCCTTAAAACTGATAGATCTGATTTCATAACCACAAATCTCTGCTAATCCGATCTTTGCAGCCCTATTACTTTTGTTTGTGTTAATGTTTAGTTTCATGCACGCATTGCAGAGGTCACCACGATATTTATCGGCCTTTTTTCTCATTTCCTTTTCTTTCTCTGAGGCCTCTCCAGTTGATTCAATTTGCTTGGTTTTTTTACCCACAAAGTCAGTGGCATTAATCGTGATGGCTGATTGATTGATAGCGCCATCTGCATGTTGACCGAGTGATTCAAGAAATTTACCATTCCTTCCCCATGCTACATCAGGTCGGACAAGCTCTGCTTCTAAACTAAACTCAAGGTCAAAGGCTACACCACCTTGGAATTCAACACCTTTCACTTCTAAGAGGTAGTTGTGGTGTATATCAAAACCCGGAGCTGTGTCGTTGGTCGCATGCTGAAGTCCTGATGTTGATCTCAGTTGAGGGGGGTAGTTAACAATAATTGTGCCGATTTTGTAAATGAATGGAATCCCAAAATAGCAGATACCAAACAATCGATACAATGAAGAATCGTGTTCTTTTGGCTCAACATCTGGATCGTTACCTCTTTTTGTGTAAAAGTCGGTATAACCACGTATACTGTGGTCACGTATTCCTCCACGTAAAACGATATACTCAATGTTGTTTTTGGGACGGAAGAAACCCCACCCCATTTTTGCAAAAACTGCGACAAAGACAGTTGGTAACGCCAATACAAGCAACATGGCTAGTAAATATAACATCGGTAACTCCTTATATAGTAGTTTTTTAATTTTCAAGTATCCAAGCAACAAGCTTGAATTAACTTCTGTTGTGAATTGTATCATATTTATATAAAAAAGTCAAATAAAAACCCCGCAACAATTGTGTTGCGGGGTGGTTTGTAACATGTATGAGATTTTGATGTTAATCAGATGAGGCTGCAGCAGAACTACTCGATGACGAGGATGAGCCTCCTCCCCCAGAAATACGAGCAGGTCGAAGTACTGCTGCTGCACCGACTAATCCTCCTCCAAGCGCCGCATTTGGCATCATGTTGTTTACCCAACCTGCGCCACCCTGGTTGTTATTATTAACAACATGAGTGTTTTGCGGTGGCTGAACATAACTGATCTGTTGTGGTGGTTGTGGGCAGTCTCTGCACGGTGGCTGTGGTTGAACACATTGAAGTTGCCGAGCGTTGCTTTCTACTAAACTCACAGTAGTAGCTTCGTGACCCCAAGCATCTTTGTTTTTCGCCATCAACGCATCGTATTCTTTGTCGCCGATAAAGATAGTGTCTTGTGACTTTACCAACGTCACCTTGTTTTCGCTACCATTACAGCCAACGAGGCCGATAAAAGAAACCAACAACACAATTAGACTAACAATTTTTAACTTTTTCATTGTACTACTCCTTAAAAAATATTTTCTATTTTAGTTTCAACGATTTACTTAACATTTACTTTATTACTGTGTTGGCGAAACTGGTCTAGTAAACCAGTTTGCTTGTTCTGGAGCCGGTAAAATCCCAGAACTTTTTGTTTTGTAATACATTCCAAATCCATCTCGGTACACATCTTGTTCGGATTGGTTGCATCGTACGACAATCATTTTCCCAGGATTACATTTGTCTGGGTAGGAGATGGTCCCTATTTGGGGGACGTCGTCATCTGTGTACGGAACACTTTCTAATACCCGGCAGAAGAAAATGTTACGTTTACCTTCAAAGGTAAACTCGGTCATTTTTTCGTTTCGAATGATCGTTGATAACGGCACTTTTTCGAAGACAGGGAACTGGAGGGTGCCACTGTTATGGTCAACAACAATTATGTTGACATAAACAAGCGACTCCTGTCTGTCTTCATCCATCCCGTCAAACTCGCCTGGCAGAGGTGCTGCTGGTTGGTGACTAGCTTGTTGTGGCTGGACAATCATTGGTTGCTGATTAGCTACCGGTTGTTGAACAACAACATCTGGAGCAAACACTTGCTTTGTCTCGACCTGCTTCTGATTTGCAGGTTTTGCCATTAATGTGTAATTCCAATGTCTTAGCAGCATTACTGCAAAGACTATAAAAAGACACAGTGCGATGGCTAATGAGATGGTCAGCGATTTATAATTTTCTGGTTTACTTTCACGCTTGTCTGATGTGGCGGCTATTTCCGTCATGGTATGTCTCCCTTTCTAAAAAACATTTTTTTTGGTAAAAAAGGCAAACACTGCCTTCTTTTTTCATACATGTCAAATCAACTATAATCCAGTTCGGAATATATCACAATTGTAATATTAAGTCAATGTTGGTGGGCGAGGAGGGACTTGAACCCTCACGCCTTGCGGCACTAGCTCCTAAGGCTAGCGTGTATGCCATTTCACCACTCGCCCATGAATGATCGTCTGCATACCTTGTGCACCCAGTTGGATTCGAACCAACGACCGTCTCCTTAAGAGGGAGTCGCTCTACCAACTGAGCTATGGGTGCATTAATATTTTATTTGGCAAACTTTTTTGCCTGTGCCCGAGGTGGGAATCGAACCCACACCCCTTTCGGAACACGATTTTAAGTCGTGCGTGTATACCAGTTCCACCACTCGGGCATTTTTTCTTAAAACAATTTCAAGTTAACACCAAAATTTACTTTTTGCTAATAGTTGGACTATTAGTGAGGCGTAGATCAGGTTCGAACTGATGCATAGCAGTTTTGCAGACTGCCGCGTTAACCAACTTCGCCACTACGCCATATTATATTCCTTGACTTAACTCATCAAGTCGCTGTCTGTTTTTTTCTCCAAAATCTATCTTGAAAGAAATTGATGGTAGACGACCAATTTTTGAATTATCGTGAACATACCCGACAAATTCAGTACGCTTTCTTTTAACGAACTCCTCAGCCATCTTTTCGTTGTCCGTTGGGAAAACGCTTATGAAGATAGTAGCACATTTTTTGTTTTCGGAAAGCTCGCAGCGTGTTACTGTAATGAGTGATGTACTATTGGATTCACGTTGAATAAAGTTGGCGGCGAGATGCTGGAGCTGTTCGGCTAATCGTTCTGTGTGGTGTGGCATATTAGGGTATTATAACAATTTTACGGACTCAATAGTGTCACCGGCAGCTAGTTCTATTTTTGATTCTATCTGTGTTCCAAATTCTTTCCCTTCGGTAACAGTGTTGGTATCAGCTTTCATTTGTTGAAGATTGCGAATTTTGCCTGTACCTATCTCGGCTCCACGACGACGTATTGTGACAATTTCTCCAACTTTTATTGCACCGCTTTCTACTTTACCTCCAACAACTTGTCGGTCGCGCTGTCTGCCAAAAATTTTAAGGATATTGGCGGTACCGCGAATCTCTTCGGTTGGTTTTGGTGCACGCTCATTGGCAAGTTCTATCAAATATTCTGAAAGTTTGTAAATAATCGTGAAGTTTTTGACAGTGATTCCTGATCGGTCTGCCAAGTTGAGTGCAGCACTATCTGTTTTCACGTTGAATCCTAGTACTATTGCACCTACTGCTCCAAGCGCACCTTTGATATCAATTTCTGAAATCGGGCCGATGCCTTTTTGGATAAGTTTTACTTCGACTGTGTCGTGATGTATTTTTTTTATTTCGTGTTCAATACCTTCCAAACTGCCGACAGTGTCAGTTTTTAGAATGACAGGCAATTGCGCTTTTTCTACAATAACATTTTCGCCACCAACCACCCCATTAGTCGCAACTGTTTTTACTGGTCCGTTGTTTGCAACCTTTACCACAACATTTTTTGTGATTGCTGCTTTTGTTGCGGCTAATTCACTAGCGTATTTTACTGCTTCAGCCTCGGCTTCTTTTTTTGAATGGACGGCGTAAAATAGACTACCGACTTCTGGTAATTTAGTCCAACCAATAATTTGTACAGGACTTCCAAAACTAGCAATTTCTATTGGTTTACCTAAAAAGTTTTCCATAATACGTACTGGTGTCCATGCATCTCCCGCTACGATATACGCACCACGCGCTAGTGTACCATCTTTGATAATTAAAGTTGCTGAAATGCCTTTTTTTGTATCAAGTTTAGTTTCAATTACAATACCTTCAGCCGCTTTTGTTGTGTCACCAGTAAATTCAGCAAGTTCTGCCATAAGTAAAATCAGATCGAGCAACTCTGGTATGCCTTGTCCGGTTTTTGCAGAAATGGCAGCCCAAGAAATATCACCGCCATATCCTTCGAGATAGACATCGTTTTCGGCAAGATTTTGTTTGGTGCGTTCAATGTCTGCGGCAGGCTTATCAATTTTGTTTATAGCAACAACGAAGGGAAGTCCAGCGCATTTGATAGCTTTGATAGCCTCGATAGTTTGCGGTTTTACTCCGTCTTCTGCGGAAACAACTAGAACTGCAATGTCGGCAACAATTGCTCCACGTGATCGCATTTTTGAGAAAGCTTCATGTCCCGGAGTGTCGATAAAAGTAATATTTTTTTTCTTTCCGTCTTTTTCGTGGCAAACTTCATAAGCGGAAATATGCTGGGTAATGCCACCGGCTTCTTTTTCGCAAATATTTGTCTTACGGATGTAATCTAGGAGAGTTGATTTGCCATGGTCAATGTGCCCCATGATAACCACAACGGGAGCTCGCTCGTTCTGCATCTTTGCAGTATTATTTTGTGGTTTTTTTGTTGGCATGTGTATTTTTTCATGAACGTCACGGTATCTCGCATTTTTCGTGTTTTATGCATCTCGTGTTTCTTGTGCTTTCTTGACAGCCAGTTTTTCTTCGTCGGAGAGACCGTGTTCAGAAGTGTGATTTTTGATTGGTTTTGAAAAAACACTTGTTCTTTCTCGTCCGTATAAACTTGAAATGATGACTCCGTCGCCGTGCTGGTTGACTAGGGCAGTAGCGAAGCTTTGGTTTGCTCCAACGCCGTCAAAAGCATTAAATCTAACTGTTTCAACTGCTTGCACACTTTTCTGTAAGCGTTTCTCAACATCGGTCAAATATTTTTCCATCTCACCCATAAATTTCTCGGCTTCTTTTTGGTTGTCCTTGAGGTGAGTGATTGATTCCTCAAGGTTGCCGGATTTGCCAGCAGTCAAACGTCGAAACTTAATTTCTAGGCGGATTATCCAAATAATGAGCAACACAATTATCAATACCAACACTATCAAAGTAGTATTTACGTGGTTTTGAGTAAGTGAATCAATGATTGAGGACATATAAAAAATCAAGCCAAGAAATATCATGTGATTATACATAAAAAGTAACATTTTGCAAAATACGCTCTACCACTATAGAATGACTCTATGGATATTTTAAAATATTTTGGAAAGAAGATGGTGGAAGAACCTTTGGTTGATAAACAGCGGATTTACTTTGATTACGCCTCTATTACGCCGATTGATCCTGCAACATTACGAAAAGCGCACGAAGTTGTATCTGCGAGCTTTTATAATCCGTCTTCTCTTTACGCCGAGGCTGTCGCAAGTAAGGCTATGATTATCGAAGCGCGTAAGACTATTGCGTCGTTTTTTAATATTCAAAGCGATGAAATTGTTTTTACCGGTAGTGGCACTGAAGCAAACAATTTGGCAATCCTCGGAGTCTTTAATGGTTATAAAGGTAAAAAAATTCCGCATTTTGTTGTTTCTGCTATTGAACACTCTTCGGTTTTAGAAGCATGCGCTGAAGTAGAACGTCTTGGTGGACAGGTGACTTATGTGTTACCTGAAAAAGATGGCACGATTGATCCAAAAAAAGTTCGTGCAGTATTAAAGCCAACGACTGTTCTAGTATCTGTGATGTATGCCAACAATGAAATCGGTACAATACAACCTGTTTGCGCAGTAGGCAGGATGATAAAAGAATATCGTGAACAAAAGGATGTTGATGAACAAGCAAGCGACAGTGGATATCCATTTTTCCATACTGATGCAAGTCAAGCGCCAAATTATTTGCAAATTCATATCGGGAAACTTTGTGCTGATATGGTGACACTTGATAGTGGGAAAGTGTATGGACCTCGAAGTACTGGACTACTTGCTGTACGTCGTCACGTTTCGCTTCATCCGATTATTTTTGGCGGTGGGCAAGAGCGAGGGCTTAGATCGGGTACAGAAAATGTAGCTGCGATTGTAGGTTTTGCGGAAGCTTTAACTATTGCCGAAAAAATGCGCGAGAGTGAAGGGAAACGATTAATTGAACTTCGTGAATATTTTGAGACTGAAATAAAAAAGAAATTCCCTGAAGTCATTATTCATGGTGAGAACTCGCCTCGTTTGCCGAATATTACAAATATTTGTTTGCCGGGATTGGATGCTGAGTTTGCTGTTATAAAACTGGATCAACTTGGAATTATGGCAAGTTCTGCAAGTGCGTGTCAAAGTAACGCCGAAGAAAATTATTCCCAAACCGTTGCTGCGCTTCCAGATATTGGCGAAACTTGTAAACGTTCATCGTTACGATTTTCAATGGGTCGCGGAACAACTAAAAAACACGTTGAAATTCTTCTAAAAGCTTTAGAAAAAACGATATTAAATTGTAAAAATACGTAAATTTGACTCGGTATATTTTATTTTGCATAATTGGGGTATTCCGACCGCCGCAAATTTCTGTTTTCGACTATTAATGTATTAATTTAAGCCTTTTTTAACTATATGATGCCATTTAACCATTTTACAACTAAAGCAAAAGAAGCGATTCGTCGGGCTCATGAGTTGGCTATTGAGCGTGGACAAAATCATGTTAATCCAATGCACCTTCTTGCGTCCTTGATTTTGCAAGAAGAAAGTATTGTCACATCTATCTTGGAAAAAATGGAGATTGATACAATGCTACTCACGGATTCAATCCTCGAATCAATTGAAGGAGCTGAAGGTGGCTCATCAACTCTTTCGCCTTCATATCAAATTTATCTTACTCCAGAGTTGAGTCAGGCTATTGAAGCTTCAAGCAAAATTGCTGAAGCACTCAAAGATGAATTTGTTTCAACTGAACATTTATTTATTTCCGTGCTTGAAGTGCCGGGAAATGCCCAAGAAATGCTCAAGCGTTTTAAGATTGATAAAAATGCAGTGCTAAAAGTTCTTGAAGAAATTCGTAGTACCAAAAATACTGATACAAAGGAATCAAAAAAATTCAAATCTCTTCTCAAATATACTCGCAATCTAACAACGCTTGCGCGAGATAACAAACTTGATCCGGTGATTGGTCGTGATTCAGAAATTTCTCGCATCATTCAGATTCTTTCTCGCCGCACAAAAAATAATCCGATTTTAATCGGTGAATCTGGTGTTGGGAAAACAGCGATTGTTGAAGGCTTGGCTATTCGCATGTCAGTTGGCGATGTGCCGGAATCTATTAAAGACAAGGAACTTGTTTCTCTTGATCTTGGTTTGCTTATCGCCGGTACAAAATATCGCGGTGAGTTTGAGGAACGTCTAAAAAATATAATGAAAGAGATTGAACGAGCTGATGGCAAGATTGTGCTTTTTATTGATGAGATTCACACGATTGTTGGAGCCGGTGCAGCAGAAGGTTCAATGGATGCTTCAAACATGTTAAAGCCCGCTCTTGCTCGTGGTGAACTTCGTGCTATTGGCGCGACAACTATTAAGGAATATCAAAAACATATTGAAAAAGATCCTGCACTTACTCGTCGTTTCCAGCCTGTGTACGTGAACGAGCCGAGTATTGATGATGCAATCGCGATTATGCGCGGTCTCAAAGAAAAATATGAACTTTATCACGGCGTGCATATTACTGATGATGCCATTGTGGCAGCAGTAAACCTCTCTAGTCGATATATTTCTGACAGATTTTTGCCTGACAAGGCGGTGGACTTGGTTGATGAAGCAGCTTCGGCTTTGCGTATTTCTCTTGAAAATAAACCGCCGTTTCTTGAAGAAACCCATCGAAAAATCGTGCGTTTGGAAATTGAACGTGAGGCTCTCAAGAAAGATGCTATCACTTCAAAAGTCGCCAAAGCTCGTACCAAGGTGATTGAAAATGAGATTGCGAACTTGCGAGAAAAAACCAGTGAGCTCGAATTGAAGTGGAAAAATGAAAAGGATACTTTAACTGGCATTAAGTCTATTAAGAAAGAATTGGAGCAATTGCGAAATGAAGCGGAAGGTGCAGAAGCACGTTCTGATCTTTCTCGTGCTGCTGAAATACGATA
>Ga0172379_10004624_pt1 | contig 20040 bp, 22 predicted proteins | sample GrowelOW334metaG_FD_119756 | JGI IMG/M metagenome (GOLD analysis project Ga0172379, IMG submission 119756) | Groundwater microbial communities from an aquifer near a municipal landfill in Southern Ontario, Canada - Groundwater well OW334 metaG | ecosystem: Environmental > Aquatic > Deep...
GTATTACAGATCTCTCCTCCCGCGGGTCGTCGAGATGACAAAAAGGAATATTATTTTGTCAACGAATTATCTAATATCTACAGGAATGACAGAAGCGGACTTTCAACCTTATAACTTTTTAACTTTATAACTCCGTATGGCTTCATGAAGTGCTTCCACTCCGAGCATTGAGCAGTGAATTTTCGGTGCCGGCAATCCGCCCAAGTCTTTGACGATTTGATTTTTGGTGATTTTTAGCGCTTGATCAATTGTCTTTCCTTTTACCATGTCAGTCAAAGCCGAAGAAACAGCAATCGCCGCCGCACAGCCCAGAGTTTCAAATTTTACATCAGAAATTATTTCGTTTCCTTTCGTTTTGCTTCGTGTTTTTTCATGTTTTATCTTCAGATAAATTTTCATCACATCACCACAAACCGGATTTCCCGCCTCGCCCACGGCATCAGCGTTTTTAATTATTCCTTGATTATGTGGTTTTTTGAAATGATTGATTACTTTTTGAGTGTAAATCATAAAAATTTCTAATTTTCAATTTCTAATTTCTAAACAATTTTTAAATTTTAAATTTTCAATAACGACGGAATACTTACTTGAACATTATAAAATTAAAACATTGTTTGAAAATTGAAAATTAGAAATTGAAAATTAATATATGGTTTATTAATTGTTGCTAGCCTTAAAGTTTAAAATTACAAAATTAATTGATAATTACTTTAGTTCCCACTTCCGCCCAGTCGTAAATTGTTTTGGCGGAGCCGACGCCTAGACGAACACAGCCGTGCGAGACTGGTTTGCCGAGATGATTTTCACCTTCGCGGTAGCCATTGGGCCAGATTGGTAATTCGTGAATACCGAACTCGCCGTGCTTCCCAAGCCCCAACCAATATGGCATCCATAAGCCGTAAGGCGACCAGGCCTTGGGGCTTTTGTTTAGGATTTTCCATTCGCCCTTGGGCGTGGAATTATTTTTGCCGGAAGAAACTGCAAATCTGTCTAATTCTATATTATTTAAAAAATAACTTAATTTTTGCTCTTTGATATTAATTTCAATTTTTTTTGCTAATTTTTTGTTTTCTGAACTTAAGGGGTCAAAAGCGTTTTTGATTTCTTCGCCGTCAGGATGACCATCGCCGTCGGTATCGCTATTTTTCAAATCAGTTTTGAATTTTATTTCCAGGGCATCAGATAATCCATCGTGGTCGTAATCACTATTTTTTAATTTCGCCGGACGCGGATCGTGCGGTGAATAGTCCTTTTTTATTTCTTCGCCATCACTATAACCATCTTTGTCAGTGTCAGGGTTATTAGGGTCTGTGCGGTATAGATTGATTTCATCCGTATCGCTTAAACCGTCGTTATCAGTATCCAAAATTTCCGCTCTGACCGGCAGAGCGAAAGATAAAAATAAAATAATAATTAATATTTTTTTCATAGCAAGTCGCTCAGTTTTATTTTTCGCAAAGTCTTGTGGATTGAATCTTGAACTTTGACTAAAACCAAAGAAGCACCACATCCACAAGCGCTTTTACAGCTTATTTTTCCATCTTTACTCAAACAATGAAAAGGAGCGATGTCACCTTCCAGAGCCATGACAATTTCGTAAATGGAAATTTGTTTGGCCGGTTTGGCCAAGAGATAACCGCCGGAAGCGCCTTTTTCTGCTTTGATGATTTTGCCGGCTTTTAAAACTGAAAATAATTTCTCCAAATATTTCAAAGAAATTTTTTCTTCCTTGGCAATCAGAGCCAAAGAAACACTGCCGGTGTTTTGATTTTTGGCCAGATTGATGATCGCGCGCAAGCCGTAAGTTGTTCGGGTGGAAAATTTCATAAACTCCTACTAAAATAGTTGGTATTAATAATATATGCTATTTTTAAAAAGACGTCAAGTATTTTAAACAAAAAATCAGCCTTCTAAAAAGAAAGCTGATTTTTTTATTTTTTTCTAGTTATTTTTGAACGCTATCAACGATAGTCACCAAACTGCCTGCGCCGTCCTCGTTATTCCCGATAACAACAGACAAGGCTCTCTCCCCTTTGCTCGCTCCAATTACAGAGGTTGTTCCGGCGTTCATTGAAGTGTCAATTTTCCAGCCAGTCTCTTCTATTTTCGCTTTGTAAATGTCACTTGCTTCTTTTACGCTTTTTTCGCTCTGAATGCTTAGGCTGTGAGTTTGCGCTTGAGCGCTGTCCATGGCGGACATGATTTTCCCGTCTATTACGTAGATATCGCTAGGAAAATTGTCAGGAAGAGCGATCTCTCCACCCGCTTTTAGGGTTCCTTGGTCGGTGGTAATTTCTACGCTTTGCGCGTCAGAGTCTACTTTTACATTACCTCCCATTTGGTTCTCAATCGCGTTTTCTGCCAGCTTCTCGCCGACTGTTTTTCCGCAACCTGCCAAGATTACCGGCAAAACTAAAATTGCCATCCCAGCCAAAAATTTTTGTTTGTTGGACATAGTTTTTATTATTTTAAATAAATAGCTTTATTTTTCAAATGTTCTTCGTAAGTAGCGGAAAAAATTGTTTTACCGGTTTCCGGGTCTGATAAGAAATAATTATAATTGGTAAAAGTGGGATAAATCGCCGAAGTTATCGCCTTTAGTCCCGGATTGCAGATTGGTGTTGGTGGCAAACCGCGGTGCTTATAAGTATTATACGGTGAATCAATTTGTGTGTCACTAGCGCTATATTGAGGTTTGTTTTCGCCCAAGGTGTAGGCAAGAGTCGCGCAAGATTCCAAGGCTTGACCGTTTTTTATCCTGTCCCAAAAAATTCCCGACACAATTTTCATATCATCCAAAGTTTTTACCTCTTTTTCCAAAAGTGAAGCCATGGTCACTATTTCAAAAACACTTTTTCCCTGCTTGGTGATATCGGCACGCATCTGGTCGCTTAATTTTTGGTCAAAATTATAAAGCATCTTTAATAAAATATCTTCTTGCGTCGCATTTTTGTAAACTCGGTAAGTATCTGGAAATAAATAGCCTTCCAGGTCAGCGGTTTTTGATTTGTCGCTTAAAAATTTGTATTGATCGTTGTATTTATTAGTATTGATTAATTTAGAGAATGCATTAGCCGTGCCAAAACCTTGCGTTTCCAAATATTTAGCAAAATCTTTATTATTCCAACCTTCTATGAAAGTGAGATTTTTTTCTCGGCTAATTGCGCCACCGCCGGTTAAATTTTTGGCAATTTCAGTGATAGACATTTGAGGATTAAGATTGTAATCCCCGGCAACAAAGCTACTGCGCAAATCTGAAAGCCAGGCATGAACTTCAAAAAAGAACTCCGAAGAAATTATTTTTTGATCTTTTAGATTTTTGGCAATCGTTTTTACCCCATCGCCTTTATTGATAGTAAAAGTGCTGTCACTCCCCTTCGTATTAAACGGTGAAGAAACAGCATGATTATAATATAAATAACCGCTAAAAATTAATAAAATTATTATAATAATTATTTTTTTCATAAGTATTTTTTGATTAATTTTTCCAAACGCGCTCTTTGTGTTCGGCCGTATTTTTGATAAGTGCTTCTAATTTCCGCCAAAGTTTTTTCTTGATTTAGATTTGCTTTTTTGGAATAAAATAAATCCGCCAAACAAACGATTTCTTCAGCCGTAGTTTTTGGCACAAAATCTTTTTTTGGCAAAGGAATTTTATTTTTAATAATTTCCGCTTTGGTTAAACCAACACCAAGATGCCGTTCGCAAACTCGCGCGTGTGCCATCAATCCTTCTTTTCTTAAGATCTTACCGCCCCAATAGCCGTGTCTAAGATAATGTTCTTCACCAAAACAACCGATATCCGGCGCATTCGTCAGAAAAATACCAATATCATGAAGCATCGCCGATTCCTCAATAAATTTCAAATCCAGCTTTTCACCCTGATAATTCTTGGCAATAGCCAAGGCTTTTTCAGTGACGTTTTGGCTGTGTCTAACTAGAGTGCGATATAGTTTGGTTTGTGGTTTGTAGTATTTTTGGATGATTTTTAGGGGGTTCATGGTTAAATTATAATATAATTTTTGGTTATGGGCAAACAAATTTTTGCTTGACTAAAATACCTAAATATTTTAAGATACAGGCATCCTGCTGGCGAGATAGACTCTCGTTGGCTTAACGTCAGTCTAACGACTGAGGAAGGAAAGACAAATGAAGAATCAAGAGATGAGTTTTTCGGACAGTTTTAGCGAGGCCTTGAGCTTCGCACATGACCACGTTAAAGTTTTTTTTTCCAGCGAAAAGATTCTGTTCCATAGGGCTGAGCTGGGGAAGATAATGTCTCAAATAAAAAAAGATGCTTCTTTTGCTTGTTTAACCAAAGATAGGTGTATAAAACTATACGGGAGGTCTCAGAAGAGAACTGTATATGTAAAAATACACCTAAGACAAACCACCAGCGAAGATTTAATTAATATTTTTACTAGTCGCTGGTGGGTATATAAAGCCATGACTTACGATTCCTTAACTAATAAAACGCAGAAAAAAATCTGCGAATAAAAGTTTAGGAGTCAAAAAGCCAACCCCTTCTCCCCGCGTATGCATCACGCGCGGGGATTTTTTTTACGTAAGTGCTTTTTAAAAATGAATAAGATAATATTTGTTCATAGCATTCCCTCCTGCCTGCACGCCGAAGCTTCAGCGCAGGCGTGGATTCCCGCCTTCGCGGGAATGACAGAAGAAGAAAACAAAAAAAATGACGAGGTTCACCCCGTCATTTTTAATTTTTAATTCGTAATTCTTAATTGACTTACATCATCCCCATCCCGCCCATGCCTGGCATTCCACCACCGTGTGATCCGTGGTTGCATGAAGATTTGTCTTCCGGCGTGTCGGAAATTACTGCTTCAATGGTTAAGAACATAGTCGCGGCGCTGGCAGCGTTTTCTAGAGCGCTTCTAACCACTTTGGTTGGGTCAATAATTCCGGCTTCTACCAAATCTTCAAATTTGTCAGTAGACGCATTGTAGCCGATATTTTTACCGCCGTTTTTGTTTTCGCGAATAATATTGTAGAGAATTAATGAACCGTCTTTGCCGGCATTGGTGGCAATTTGCTTAATTGGTTCCAGAATCGCTTTGTCTACGATTTTGGCGCCGAAATCATCACTGTTTTTTTCAACAACTTCTGCAAAAGCATTTCCCGCATAAGCCAAGGCTAGGCCACCTCCCGGCACGACGCCTTCTTCTTGAGCGGCGCGAGTAGCGTTCAAGGCATCTTCAATGCGGTCTTTCTTTTCTTTCATTTCTGTTTCAGTCGCGGCACCAACTTTGATCACTGCTACCCCGCCGGCTAATTTTGCTAAGCGTTCTTGTAGTTTTTCTTTGTCGTAGTCAGAGTCGGATAATTCCATTTCTTTTTTAATTTGTTCTACGCGAGATTTGATTTCTGTTTGACTGCCTTTGCCGTCAACGATAGTAGTATTATCTTTGGAAGCAACTACTTTGCCAGCGTGTCCCAAGTCAGTCAGCTCAGCATTTTCCAATTTCAAACCGATTTCTTCAGAAATTACTTTTCCGCCAGTCAAAACCGCGATATCAGACATCATTGCCTTACGGCGATCACCGAATCCAGGCGCTTTGATGCCGAGAACATTGAAAGTGCCACGTAGTTTATTTACGACAAATGTAGCTAATGCTTCGCCTTCAATTTCTTCCGCAATTATTACAATATCTTTTTTGCCCGATTGAATTACTTTTTCCAAGAGTGGTAAAATCTCCTGAATTGATGCGATTTTTTTATCAGTAATCAAAATATAAGGATCTTCAAACTCTGCTTTCATCGTATCACCGTTGGTAATCATATAAGGTGAAACATAGCCCTTGTCAAATTGCATGCCTTCTACAACTTCAACATCAACGCCAAAAGATTGGCCTTCCTCTACGGTGACCACACCATCCTTGCCAACTTTGTCAAAAGCCTCGGCGATTTCTCGCCGATTTCCTTGTCATTGGCGCTGATTGAGGCGACTTGAGCAATTTCTTCTTTGGTGGAAATTTGCTTGCTCATTTTCTTTAGATTTTCAATAATGGCTTCCACTTTTTTATCAACGCTTTTTTTAATTTCAATTGGGCTAATTCCGGATGAAACCAATTTTAAGCCTTCGCTAATCATTGCTTGAGCGAGAATTGTCGCGGTAGTAGTGCCATCGCCGGCCAGGTCATTGGTTTTGGAAGCGGCTTCTTTGATAATTTCCGCGCCGATGTTTTCAATTTTGTCTTCCAGGTCAATTTCTTTGGCGACTGATACGCCGTCTTTAGTTATCACTGGAGCGCCAAAACCTTTCTCAATCACGACATTGCGTCCCTTGGGACCGAGGGTGACTTTCACAGCGTTGGCTAATTTATCAACGCCGTTTTTTAAACCTTCTCTAGCTTTTTGATCAAAAATAATTTGTTTACTCATATTAGTTATTGTCATTGCGAGCGAAGCGAAGCAATCTATAATACTACGTAGTTTAAATTAACTAGAAATTTTCGTATAGCCTTGTATTAAAGATTGCTTCGGCCTGCGGCCTCGCAATGACAAAAATAGGTTATTGAATTATTGCTAAAATATCATTCTCATTAATTATTAGATACTCTTCCCCATCCACCTTAATTTCATCCGGTGAATATTTTTTGAACATTACTTTATCGCCGACTTTGACGGTCATTTGAGAGCGACTGCCGTTGTCTAATAATTTTCCGTCGCCCACGGCAATGACTTCGCCTTTTTCTGGGCGTTCTTTGTCAATGGTGTCCGGTAAAACAATTCCTGATTTAGTAACTTCTTCGCTGGTAGCTGGTTTCACAACTACGTTAGAATTTAATGGTTTTAGTTTCATAGTCATTTAGCACATAACACGTAGCACGTAACAAAACTTTTTTTGGTGTTACAGAGCTTGGGTTATGTTTGTAATTATTTTTTAAAAAATAATTTGTCATTGCGAGGAGGCCGGTCGCAACCGGCCGACGTGGCAATCTTTAATACCTGAATATAAGTAATATTTTTGTTCTTCTCGCAAAACAAGTATTATAGATTGCTTCGTCGTGCGACTCCCTGCCTGCCGGCAGGCAGGCTCGCAATGACAAAAGATGGTTAGCACTTAAACATTGAGAGTGCTAATTGTCTTAGTATTTTAGCACGGGAAATAAGGTTGTCAAGTTTGTGCTTTTTGGCGAAAAATAAACAAAAAATTCGCGCCTTAAGTTGGCGCGAATTTTTTTAAAATAAGTGATTATTTTTTATCAAAATATTCTTTTTGGATTTCTTCCGAAACGATAAATCCTTTTACCGCGACTCTGCCGTTAAGCTTGCTAGCGGCTCTTTCTGCCATGGCAGTCCATTTTGCAAGGTCTGCTTCATCTTTGGCTGAGATGATAAAATAGAATGGATTTTCTGTGGTGAAACGTTTGCCAAATCCGTGATCTCCTAAAGAAATTCCAGCTAGCGCTTCTATTTCTTTTTGGCATTCTTCTTCACTTATCTCAAAACCGGCTCCACTTGCCACGTAAACAGGAGGAACGTCTTTTTTGGAGAGAGCGGCTGGGTTAGCTCTTTTAGTTGTGTCTATCCAGACACCTTGCTCTTCATGCAGTTTACCATGTTCTCCTTCCATTCCATTCATTTCTTCCATGGAAATGTGGTAGTGTTCGGCACCAATATCTCCGGCTAATTTTTTTGAAAACCACCTTCCAAGTTCATCACTACTATTAATTCCTTTGGGTAAAGTGCCAGCTTCTTTCATTTTATCGTATACAATTCCGGCCGCACCGCAACCATCATGGCTAGTGACTGTTTTCACGCCACTAACTTTTAGAACTTCAACTAATTTTTTGTATTCCTCGGGAGGTAATAGAATACCTTGTCCTGCTATACCTAGTTTTACGCCGTCAATTGTTGCTGGCACTCTTCCGTCAGCGCAGACTACGGTATCAAGAGCTCTTTTGAACATTTCGCTTAAATTATCAATACTTTCCATTATTTCTTGCAGATTTTTTCCCGCGAGCAATCCTTCAATAATTGTATTTTTTCTAATCTCTTCAAAACGAGCATCTTTTTTAGCTTCTTCATCATGACCTTGATGCGCGCTATCAACGTGATTTATTGTTGGATCTTTTTGATCTGGTGTCATATTTTTAAAGTTAATTATAATTTTAATTCGGCTTTTCGCCTTTTAATCTTCGCCATTTCTGCGCCGCTCTGGTTCTAGCCATTTCCTTCGCAATGACCGCGCTTAAATTGGCAAATTCAACATGATCCATCTTCTCAGCATTTTTCTTGGTGTCTTCGGCTTTTTGTCTGGCGGTTTCCGCACGATCAATATCAATCTCTTCCGCGCGTTCCGCCGAGTCTGCCAAAATTACCACTTTGTCTTTCAAAACTTCAATAAAACCGCCGGAAACTGACATCACTTCCCTTTCACCATTACTTTTAATTACCTCAATCACCCCTGGCTCTAATACTGAGACCAAGGGAATGTGATTTGGCAAAATCGTAATCTCACCGTTTCGGGTGGGGACGGTTATTTGCGCGACTTCTTCTTTCAAGACGACGCGTTCAGGGGTGGTTATTTCAAATCTAATTAAATTTTCTGACATAATTTTCAATTTTCAATTTTCAATTTTCAAACAATTTCTAAATTGTTCAATTTTCAATTAATTTAAAATTATTAAATTGAAAATTGTTTAGAAATTAGAAATTGAAAATTAGAAATTTTATTTTCCTACCTCCTCGATTCCACCCTTCATATAGAAATCTCCTTCATTCTTATCGTCGTGCTTGCCTTCTAGAATTTCTTTGAAACCGCGGATGGTGTCGGCAACTTTAACAAATTTACCAGGGCGACCGGTGAAGGTTTCGGCGACTGAGAAAGGCTGTGATAGGAAACGTTGGATTTTTCTGGCGCGAGCTACGGTTAATTTATCTTCATCAGATAATTCTTCCATACCAAGAATGGCAATAATATCTTGTAAATCTTTGTAACGTTGTAAAACTTTTTGTACGCCACGAGCTACTTCGTAGTGTTCTTGTCCAACAATCTTCGGGTCAAGAATAGTTGAAGATGAATCCAAAGGATCAACCGCCGGGTAAATACCCAACTCAGTCAAAGCGCGGGACAAAACCACAGTAGAATCCAAGTGAGCAAAGGTCGTAGCTGGAGCCGGATCAGTCAAGTCATCAGCCGGCACGTAAACCGCTTGAATGGAAGTAATTGAGCCTTTATTCGTGGAAGTAATACGTTCTTGTAGTTCGCCCATTTCTGTCGCCAAAGTCGGTTGGTAGCCCACAGCTGAAGGCATACGACCAAGCAAAGTTGATACTTCAGAACCGGCTTGAGTGAAACGGAAAATATTATCAACGAAAAATAAAACGTCTTGATTTTTTTCATCACGGAAATATTCAGCAATAGAAAGACCGGTCAAAGCGACGCGAGCGCGAGCTCCTGGTGGTTCATTCATTTGACCAAAAACCATCGCCAATTTATCTAAAACTTTCGCGTCTTTCATTTCGTGATAAAGGTCATTGCCTTCGCGAGTTCTTTCACCTACACCGGCAAAAACAGAAACGCCACCATGTGCTTTGGCAATATTATTAATAAACTCTTGAATAATAACGGTTTTACCCACGCCAGCGCCACCAAACAAACCGACTTTTCCACCTTTCAAGATTGGGCAAATTAAATCAATAACTTTGATTCCGGTTTCTAGAACTTCAGTTTTGGTTGATTGATCTTTAAATTCTGGAGCTGGACGATGAATTTCATATTTTTTTACGGCTTTAATCTCAGCGCCATCGTCCACGACTTCGCCCAACACGTTAAAAATACGGCCAAGAGTCTCTTCGCCGACCGGAACGCTGATGCCAGCTCCCGTATTTACGACGTCGTCCCCTCTTTTTAAGCCGTCAGTTGGACCCATAGCGATTGTTCTCACTAAGTTTGAGCCAATATGTTGTTGGGTTTCCAAAACTAATTTTTTGCCCTGATTATTTACCTCTAAGGCAGTGTAAACTTCCGGCAAGTTTCCGTCGAAGAATACGTCAACGACGGCACCGATAACCTGCTTGATAAGGCCGGTGTTATTTTTTGTCGGTGATAATTTTTCTGTTTGATTATTCATAGTATTTTTGTTTATTAATAATTTCAAAGCTCAAATTACAAATGCCAAATTAAATTCTAAGTTTTAAATCTAAATTTTTTATTTTTTACATTTATAATTAAATCTTGATTTGAAATTTGTAATTTGGATTTTGAAATTTATTCAGCTAGCGCATTCGCACCTGCACTAATTTCCGCAATTTCATTGGTAATTGCCGCTTGGCGTGCTTTATTATAAAATAGCGTTAATTCGTTAACCATGTCGGTTGCGGCTTCTGTTGCTTGGTGCATTGCTGCCATGCGAGCGCTGTGCTCGGAGGCGTTTGATTCAAGCATTGCCTGGTAGATCTGAATTTCCAAAAGCCGGGGAATCATTTCATCCAAAACTTCCCTAGGGTTTGGTTCAAAAGTATATTCAAACGAATATTTTTCAGTTTTTAAATATTTCTCCTCTTTACCTTTAATAAATTCTTTGCTTGACCCAACACGAGAATCTTGTCCAATAATACCCAAAAATTCATCTTGAGTTTCAATGTCAACCGGCAAAATTTGCTTGACGCGCGGAATTTGCTTGGAAGCGCTCACAAAATCAGTGTAAGCCACCATTACTTTGTCGTATTTACCATTTAAAAAATCACTGATAATTAATTTGGAAACCGGAATCGCTTCTTTTATTTCATCAACCAAATCTTCTTTAGGGAATTGCGCTGCGATATTGTAGCCGAAGTAACGGTAAACCGCCTCGCCTTTTTTACCAATCAGAATAAAATCAGTTTCAATGGTGGTTTTGCCGTCCTTGGTTTGATATTTTTCAATTGATTTTTGTGCCTTAGCGATCAATGCGGTGTTTAGACTGCCACACATACCACGATTAGATGAAATCAAAATAATTGCAATGCGTTTTACTTCATCTCGTTTTTTTAGCAAAGGATGGATTTCGCCATTCTTGGCCGATTCGGACAAATTCAAAATCGTCGCCCAACTCAAGTTGGCGTATGTTCTGGTTCGGAGCACCGCTTCCACTGCTTTGCGCATTTTGGAAGCCGAAACCATTTCCATCGCTCTGGTGATTTTCTTAGTGCTACCGATTGATTTTATTCTTTGTTGTATTTCTTTACCTTTGGCCATGCGTAGTTATAAAGTTATAAAGTTGAAAGTTATAAAGTGCTTTTACACCTTATAACTTTATAAACTTTTAACTTCGTGTGTTTTTGTAGTCTTCCACTAGCCCCTTCATCTTTTCAACCAACTCCTCAGTTAAATCATTTTTCTCTACAATTTCTTTCAAGATTTCCGCGCCGTTTAAGTCGGCGTATTTGTATAATCCTTCTTCAAATTCTCGGATTTTTTCTACATCCACGTCATCCATTAATCCAGCAGTGATTGCGTAGAAAGATAAAACTTGCTTGGAAACATGAACCGGAACGTATTGATCTTGTTTGAATATTTCCATCAGTCTCTTACCTCTTTCTAATTTAGCTTTTGTATCAGCGTCTAAATCTGAACCAAATTGTGCAAAAGCAGCCAGTTCGCGATATTGCGCAGCTTCCAAACGCATTTTGCCGGCAACTTTTTTCATTGGTTTAATTTGGGCGGCGCTACCGACACGAGAAACTGACAAACCGGCATTCACAGCAGGACGGTTGCCTTGATAAAATAAATTGCCTTCCAAATATATTTGACCGTCAGTAATTGAAATAACGTTTGTTGGAATGTAAGCAGACACGTCGCCGGATTGGGTTTCAATAATTGGTAAAGCGGTAATTGAACCACCACCATTATCTTTGTTTAATTTGCAAGCGCGCTCCAAAAGTCTTGAATGTAGATAAAACACATCACCAGGGTAAGCTTCACGTCCTGGAGGTCGGCGGAGTAGTAAGGAAATTTCACGATAAGCGACCGCATGTTTTGATAAATCATCATAAATAATCAAAACATCTTCACCTTTATCCAAGAAATATTCAGCCATAGCACAGCCGGCGTAAGGTGCGATATAAAGTAGAGATGCTGGGTCAGATGCTCCCGCCAAAACTACTGTGGTATATTCCATAGCACCGGCTTCTTCCAGTTTGGCGACAATGCCGGCAATTTTTGATTCTTTTTGACCAATTCCCACGTAAACACATTTCATGTTTTGGCCTTTTTGGTTGATGATTGTGTCAATTGCAATTGCAGTTTTACCAATTTGGCGATCGCCGATAATCAATTCACGTTGACCACGACCAATCGGAATCATCGCATCAATCGCTTTGATGCCGGTTTGCACCGGTTGATTCACGCCTTGCCGAGTGATAACACCAGGAGCGATTTTTTCAATTGGATAAAATTTGCTGGCTGAGATTTTTCCTTTGCCGTCCAATTCAATACCGAGAGGATTAACTACGCGTCCAACCAAACCTTCACCCACCGGCACTTCCAAAATACGGCGCAAGCATTTCACTTCATCACCTTCTTTGATACCAAAATAATCACCCAAAATAATCACACCCACGCGATCTTCTTCCAGGTTCAAAGCTACACCATTGATTTTCTCCCCAGTTTGCGTGGTAAATTCAAGCATTTCCGACATCATAACGTCAGAAAGACCGACTACTCTGGCGATACCATCGCCGACCTCAGCCACGCGACCGACGGTTTCTTCCTTGGCTTCAAATTTCAAATCAGCGATTTGTTTTTTTAGTTCTTCAACTATAAAATCTTTAGTGATGGACATATTAATAAAAATAAAAATTTAAATATAAAAAATAAAAATTATAATATCTTACTTTTTAAGCTGTTTAACTTCCTGAGCAAACTGGCGTCTAAAATTTTATCACCATAGCGCAAAATCACTCCGCCTAAAATTTTTCTATCAACTTTTTCTTGAGTTTTGACTATCTCGGCGCCTGACAATTTAACAATGTGACCATTTAACAATTTAACAATCTTGTCATCTAATTCACGCGCGCTGGTAATCTCCGCTTCAACAATCCCCTCTTTCTCGTTCCAAATATCATTGAAAACTGTAATAATTTTATTTATTTTTGATAAATCGCCATTATTTCTTAATACCTCAACAAATTTTTTTAGCGCAACCTTAACCTCGCCGTCTTTTTTGTCTTTGACGGAATCATAAAGCGCTAATGCATATTGTTTCGGGGTTATTTTCATAAATACTCCTACGAAATACGAATTTGTACGAATATACGAATTCTAATTTCACGAGCAACTTAAAATTAAACTGGTAATAAAAATAAACGTTTATTTGTATATTCGTAGCAATTCGTATTTCGTAGGGCTACTCAACTATTTTTTTAATCAGCTCCACATCCTTCTTGGAATCCATCTTTTCCTCCAAAATTTTTTCCAAGGAAGCGACTACTAAATCCATGGTTTCTTTTTTTATCTCTTTCAAGGTCTGTGCTTTTTCGGCGCGCATTTGTTCTTTTTCTTTGTTGATTATTTGACCAATTTCATCTTTCGCTTTTTGGATTGTGTCTTTTTTCTTCTCTTCCGCTTGCGCGTTAGCCTTTTCCATAATTTCTGAAGCGTCTTTTTTGGCCATGGATAGCATTTTCTTATATTCTTCTTCGGTTTTAGCTAGGCTTTCTTCAATTTTCTTGGCATCTTCCAGTCCTCTTTCAATCTTGGCGGTGCGCTCTTTCATTACCTTGAGCAATGGTTTTAAAGCAAAAAAATACAAAACACCAAAAACAATCGCGAAATTCACCATCTGCGCGATTAATAATTTGTAATCAATGTGAAATGTTTCAATTAGAGAATCCATACGTAATAGAAATAAAATTATTAAAAAAATTCTTATTTTTACCAGCAATCAGTTTTATTTTAATTTTAATGTTTTAAATTTCAAAGCTCAAATTACAAATACCAAATCAAATCCTTATTTCTAAGTTTTAATTTTTTAAACTTTGAACTTGATTTGAAATTTGTAATTTGGATTTTGAAATTATTTTGCGCACTAATCAAAATAATAGCTTCTCTTCTGTCCTACTCAAAAAAAGAAGGACAGCTTGAGAAACGACTATTTGATACCAAACGCGATAACCAAGGCGTAAATAGCGACCGCTTCCGCGAAAGCTGAGGCCAAAAGCATTGGCACGATGATTTTTCCGGCTGATTCCGGGTTACGTCCGATTGATTCCATAGCTTTTGCGCCAATCATACCGATACTAAGAGCCGGAGCAATAGAACCGATACCAATAGCCAAAGCTTTTGCTAACATTACGTTTTCCATAGTTATTAGTTTGTAAAGTTATAAAGTTATAAAGTTATAAAGTTAGTGACTTCATAGCTTTTTAACTTAGCAAACCTACAAACACAATTATTAATATTTTAATACTTTTTACTTTAGACTTTATAACTTTCAACTTCGCTAGTGTTCTTCCGCTGATGTATTCATTGTTAAATATGCCAATATCAACATAGCAAAGATTAGGGCTTGAATCAAGCCGACTATTACTTCCAGAAACATAAACGGAATCGGCAAGCCCCAGGCTAAAAGAGCTGACATAGAGGCTAGTAGAACTTCTCCGGCGAAAATATTGCCAAAAAGACGAAAAGACAAGCTGGCGACCTTGGCTAATTCTCCCACAATTTCCACAATACCGACAAAAGCTTTGATTGGATTAACAATAATAATTGTCGGATCTTTCATTATTTTCTTTGGAATATCTATAAATGCTTGGATATTGATAAATTTATTCAGATGATGCCAAGCGCCGATCGTCAAAACACCAAAAATATGACTGGCCACCAAACCGATAATCGCCAAAGCTAATGTCGTATTCAAATCAGCAGTACCACCCCGAAAATATGGAATAAAGACTTTTTCGCCGTGCTCAGAAGCGATTTGCCCGATTGAGCCGACACCTGGTAAAATTCCCAACCAGTTATTCAGTAAAATAAACAGGAAAAAAGCAAAAATCAAGGGGAAAAATTTCAAAGATTTTTCGCGCGAATTGGTGACCGAATCAAAAACTCCCAAGAACGCTTCAATAATCGCTTCAAAAGCATTTTGAATTCCGGTTGGTATAGTTTTTATTTTTCTGCCAATCGCCAAACTCAAAACAATAACTATAAAAACCACAATCCAGGAATTCAAAAGCGAGTTGGTAATATTAAAACCGCCAACATGATAAATTGGTTCAGCGTAGAGGGTGTGTTCGTGGATAATTTCTTCATGACCAGTGCCAGCTTCTGCTGAATCATGACTCTCCAATCCATTTTCTTCTAAATTTTGAGTTTCCTGTGAAGACATTGATTTAATTTCAAATTACAAATTTCAAATGCCAAATCAAATCCTAATTTTTAAATTTTAATTTTTAAAACTTTAAGCTTGATTTGAAATTTGGATTTTGGATTTTGACATTTCGATATCTATTTTTTATTTTTTATTTTTGATTTATCGTTTTCAATCTTTTTATATTCTTTGGAGACTTCAATAATAAGTCCAAACATTGAGATGAAAAAGGCGAAACCGACGGTGGAAAGAAACAAGAACGGTTCCATGTCGTATTTTCTGTCTAGCCATCTGCCCAAGAATGCCCCGGCAATTACCGGTGCAAAAATCCAGGCGCTAAATCGCGCAAACATTTCTAATCCCGGTTGCCACCAGGGCTTTTCTGTTTTTTGCTCCATTTTGGAAAACAAATTACTCACGTCTGAGGTGAGGCCTACTTGTTGATAATTATATTTTAATACTAGCAAAACTTAATAAATCCGTCAATTTTTAGATCCCAAACAACCTATTAGCATTCTCCGTAGTCACTTCAGCTACTTTTCCCAGAGTGGTGTTCTTTATTTCAGCGATTCTTTGGGCAACATGTTTTACGAGTAATGGTTCGTTACGCTGGCCACGATATGGTTCTGGCGTCATGTAGGGACAATCCGTTTCCACCATAAATTTGTCCAAAGGCATTTTACGGATTAGGTCATCCCATTGTTTGGAGAAAGTAATTAGTCCGGTAAAAGAAATTAATAATCCTAAATTAAAATATTGCCAAGCCAAATCTTCATCACCGGAAAAACAATGCATCACGCCCCAAGGTCTGGAACTGGACAAGCCGTGCTTCTTTTTTAATTCTTGAATAATTTTTAGCATGTCATCATGCGCTTGTCGGCAATGGATAATCACCGGCAAGTCCATATTCTGCGCCAAGGCTACTTGCGCTTTGAAAACTTCTTGCTGTTTTTCTTTGATCGCGCGAATATCTCCGGTTAAATCAACATGATGATAGTCTAAGCCAATCTCTCCTATCGCAACTACTTTTTCAAAACTGGCAAGTTGTTCCAATATTTCATAGTTAAATTCTTCCGCCTTGGTTTGGAAACTATAATCTTGCGCCGTGTCTTCCACCAAGCCTTCGGTCAAATGAACCGGATGAATACCAATAGAGGCGTAAATCCCCTCTTGATATTTATTGGCATAATCCAAAGCTCGGCGTGAAGTTTTGGTTTCTGAGCCAACCAAAATCATCCAGATATCATTATCTAGCGCGCGTTTTATCACTGCGTCAGCATCATCCTTGTACGCAGAAAAATTTACATGGGCATGTGTATCAATTAGTCTAGCCATAAATAAAATATAACTTATTTTTTGAAATGGGGCAATATTTGATTTTTTCCGCCAAACCTGGTATTGTAAAAACATAAAACAACTATTTTTAAGTTATTTATTTTTTAAATTTTTAAATACATGTCTAAATTCATTATTCAAGGAAACGCCAAATTAAAAGGTGAAATTGCAGTAAAAGGTGCGAAAAATTCCGCTTTGAAGATTATTCCGTCGGCTATTTTGTCGCGGGAAAAAATTACGATTAAAAATTTGCCGAACATTGAAGATGTAGATAAGGCTCTGGGGTTGATTGAAGATTTGGGCGCGATTATTAAGCGCTCCAAAAATTCCGTAGTTATTGATCCTAGTCAAATTGGTAAAACAGATTTGAATCCGGTCTTGGCGAATAAATTTCGTGCTTCAGTCATGTTTGTTGGTCCACTTTTAGCAAGATTCGGTTCGGTTAAATTTCCTCATCCGGGCGGTTGCGTAATTGGCGCCGGCGGAAGAGCGATTGATTTATTTTTGGACGGATTCAGATCCTTGGGCGCGGAAATTAAAGAAAGAGAAAATCACTACGAAATTAAAGCGAAAAAATTAAAAGGTTGTGAATATTTTTTTACCACTGTGACAGTGACCGGCACTGAAGCTTTGATGATGACCGCGGTTTTGGCTAGCGGTACAACCATTTTGAAAAATTGCGCGATGGAGCCGGAGATTCAAGCTTTGGCGGAATATTTAAATGAGCAAGGAGCGACAATATCCGGAGCCGGCACGCCAACCATTACCATTGAAGGAGTAAAAGAAATCAAAGCGGGAGAATTTACTATTATGCCTGATCGTATTGAAACCGGTTCTTTTGCTATTTTGGCTGTCGCTACCAATTCCGAAATTACCATTACTGATTGCCAACCAGCTCAAATAAATGTTCTCTTGTCTATATTCAAAAAAATCGGAGTTAAATTTTCAGTCGGTGATGATTATCTAAAAATTTTTAGCCGACCGAAAAATAGTAAACTTCAAGCCTGCGGAATTAAAACGCATGAATATCCAGGCTTCCCTACCGACCTACAATCACCTTACACGGTATTAATGACTCAAGCTAATGGCTCGTCTTTGATTCATGAAACAATCTATGATCGCCGTTTGCTTTTTGTAGATAGTTTGTTGCAAATGGGCGCGGACATTATTATGTGTGACCCGCATCGCGTGGTTGTGAATGGCCCGACCAAACTCTATGGTCGTCGTTTGACCAGCCCGGACTTGCGCGCCGGAATCGCTTTGGTTATTGCTGCTTTGATTGCCGAGGGACAAACTGAAATTGATAATATCTATCAAATTGATCGCGGTTATGAAAAAATTGACGAACGTTTACGCGCTTTGGGTGCTGATATAAAAAGAAATTGATAATTTAAAATTGCTTGCCCGCCGAAGCTTCGGCGTAGGCGGGATAATTGTAAATTAATTATTATGACTCACCGAACTAGATTTTTTTTGTTTTTATTTTTTGTTCTCTTATTTTGCACGATTACTCCTCTGGCTATTTTGTATACCGCCGGCTATCAATTGAATCTGAGCTGGCCTTTACGTTTCAATAAAGCTCTGCAAAAAACAGGGATGTTTGTTTTTGACACAGAGCCAAGTGGCGCCAGTGTTTATCTTGATGGCAAGGAGCAACAAAGTTTTTTGAATAAATATTTTGGCGATAAAACCTACGAGATAACTCCGGCAAAAATTATGCGCGTTTTACCGGGAGATTATGATGTGAAATTGGAATTGGACGGCTATTGGCCTTGGGAAAAGAAGTTGACTGTTAATCCGGGTCAATCCACTCACGCCGAGGATGTGGTTTTGTTCAAAAAAATTCTGCCCGCGCAAATCATTCAAGCCAAAGAAAAGAATTATGCTGTTACGGAAAATAAAAAACAATTGGCGGTCTTGGAAAATAATATTTTGTCAGTTGTTAACTTGGTAGATGGGACAAGAACTGATAAAAAAATTGATGGAATTTCCTTGAATCAAAAAATTCAATGGTCCCCTGACAATAGAAAAATTTTGGCTGGAAATTATCTTTTTGACTTGGATAATCAAAGTGAGTTGATGAATTTAGCCAGCTTATTTAAGGCAAACGTAAAAAATATCAAATGGGACAGCACGGGCAAGAATTTATATTACGAAAAAAATCAAAAACTTTACCGGTATAATTTTGAAACACAAAAATCAATTTTGGCCAATAAGTTTTCTTGCGATGATTATCTGGTGGAAAATAATTTGCTTTGCGTCAAAACAACAGCCAACAGAACAACTTTGTTTAAAATTTCTCTAGTGGATCAAGAGATTGCGCAGGAATTAGAATTGCCCGGCTCTCTTTATACCTTAAAAAAAGAAAACGGAATTTTGCTTTTGATGGATCAAAAACATTCACTAGTCTATTTGATTGATGAGAACTCTGGTTCTCTAGTAAAAGCGGAAATTAACCAAGCCAAACTGGTTTATCCCGCCAAAAATGGAGAAGTGCTTTATACTAATAATTACGAAATCTCACTTTTTAATCCGCAAACTGAGGAAAATTTTCTGCTTTCTCGTATTAGCGAACCGGTCATTGGCATAGCTTGGCACTCTAGCGATAATTATTTTATTTATGCTACGGCGAAAAATATCAATGTCCTGGAATTGGATAATCGGGATCGGCGAAATTTATTGGAGTTAGCCGGCGCTGAGGATATTAGCAATCCGGTGTTTGACAGTGAAGAAAATCTACTTTATTTCTGGGCGAAAATTGGCAATGAAGCAGGAATCTATAAATTAGCGTTGTAAGATTTTCCACAAAAAAATAACCCGCCGATTGGCGGGTTATTTTTGTTTTATTTTAGCTCTGCAAAAAATTTTTTTATTTCTCCACTAAGGTCTTCCCTGTCCATGGCGTATTTTAGAGTAGCTTTTAGATAATTTAAGGGATCGCCGGTGGTTAACCATTCTCCATCTTCCACCTGTTTGGCGTAAAATTCTCCCCCTCTTTCCACGTAAGTCTTTATCGCATCAACGACCCAAAGTTCATTGCCTTTGCCCAAGGGAGTGCTTTGGAGAATATCCACGATGTCTTGGTTTAAAATCATCCGGCCGAAATCAGCCAAGCAAGAAGGCGCTTTGTCCGGTTCCGGTTTTTCAATAATGCCTTCAAGTTGCATTGTTCCCTCTTTTAGTTTAACAATGCCGTAGCGATGCACTTCACTCGCCGGCACCTCTTGAACGCCGATCATTAATTTTTCGTTTTTTTCATAATCATCCACCATTTGCTTGGTGAAAGAAACTTTGGATTTAACTAGATCATCTCCCCAGACATAAATAAAGGGTTCGTTCTTGACCAAGCTGGCTGCGGAGAGAATGGGAGTGCCGTTGCCGTAAGGAC
>Ga0172379_10004625_pt1 | contig 20036 bp, 18 predicted proteins | sample GrowelOW334metaG_FD_119756 | JGI IMG/M metagenome (GOLD analysis project Ga0172379, IMG submission 119756) | Groundwater microbial communities from an aquifer near a municipal landfill in Southern Ontario, Canada - Groundwater well OW334 metaG | ecosystem: Environmental > Aquatic > Deep...
TCTTGGTGAGCTTCAGCCATTTTCTTATCGTTACTGATTAGAAGTAATAAGGTGCATTCCCTCCCTGCCGACCTTTTTCTAGTACATCCATACTTAGATTTGGGAATTCCTAGATGCAGAGATATGTAGTATTCAATATATAGAAAAGGTGTTTGATTGTCAATCTCTACCCGGTAATCCTAAAGTATTGGTATATTTTTTCAGTTTTGGAGCTCTTTCGGAATCACTTGCCCAAATCAGAAATCGGAATTGCCTGCTCAAGTTGTTCTGTCTCACCGCGATTAACTTTAACACCTGACTCTTTTTCATATGCTTCAACTACACTTTCCGGAACCATATAAAACACCTGACGTCCATTTTCTTCTATTTTTCCAACTTTATACAATTTTTCTCCTCTAGGCAACAATGGATGCCTTCCTCCTTGAATATTATTAAAATATACCTTCTCAATTTTCTTCATAGTTTCGTCGTCAAGTTTACTTCTGTATTCCTTATCAACCCTTGTTCTTGAATGATCCTGAAAAAACAATACTCTCATTTCAAAAGGTTTGTTTCTTTTATTATATTCTGCATCTGACATACCCTTTGGTCTTGGTGCCATTCCTGAATAGCCAGATGTAGTGTCATACTCTCCATTTGGGCCAATCTCCCAATCATATTGTTCCTGACTGACAGCCGAAAGAGGTCTTGTAAGATCTATTGTATCCGAAGAAAATGGATTAATTTCTCCCCATCTAATTAAATTCGTTCCGTGCTTTAATACAGTCCACCCGCGCGGAATAATTGGCTCAAATGTTTTTTCTTTTTCTTTGGTTTCATTGTCTTTCGCTGATTCATTTTGTCTGGAATCTGTCGATAATTTTTCTTTGAAAAAATCCTCCATCTTTAACAAAATATCAACAGCTCTGACACCTTTTGCCATCTCCTCCCTAGCTTCATCAGTAATTTCGCTATTAATATCCTCAGCAACGTCCCGCCAAGTTTTACCCTGTAGAATATCTACTATCATTTCTCTGACTATCTCAATTTTCCTTACTAAATCCTTTCGATTAACGGAATAAAAATCTTCTTCCTTAGGTAAGAGAGCTGCGAAATCGAAAGATGTGTCTTTAGTCAATCTTCGAACTGCATCAAAATGTACACCATAAGCTTCCGGCCTGAATGGTTTTCTATCAGGGAACAGTTTATCCATACTACTATCAAATATCCCACGCAGATTATCAGCTTCTTTTTTCGCTGCCTCCGGATCATTATAATCACTAGCTGGCAAACTTGCACTGCTTTCTTTAGTTGCCATTGTGCCAAGTATACTTGAAAGCGCCGGTGCCGCATCGGCGAGATTTACTCTTTTCGCAGTTCTCGGATTAGCAAGTCTCTCCATTACATTACTCATACCCCGATAACGACCTGCCATTACACCGGCAACCTCATCGTTATCCCATTCATATCTCTGAGCCTGACTGAAAAATCGCATTACATCTCCGGCAAACTGCATATCTGTCTTTTCCGGTGTAACAGGTTTTCCGCCAGCGATCTGACCTCTAACTTCTTCCAGTCTTTGACTGGCATCAACAGCCGACTGTTGAGCATGTCCTTCAATCTCTTCAGCACTTGCAACAGGTATCTCGGGAGTTGGTGGTACGGAAACACCCGGTTCTTTTTCTTTATTTCTATCACCTTGATTTAAGATATCGTCTATATTATTTGGATCCATATATTTGATGAAGCTTATAGATAGTCGATTATCTCATTATATCACGTCTTAATAGTCAATCAGAAAACCAACCCATTTTCGCTTATCAGCGATAAGTTGGCTTCGAAATAATTTAATTCACCAGCTACTACTAATTGGTCCGCTAAGCCCGTTCATTATTATTATCCAGGTTCCTAACAAGATGGACACGAGGTAGATCATGCTCACTGCTCAATCCAATGTTCCTCTCCAGTTGACGAGTAACCTTTAGGACATGCTCGAATAATTGTGTTGGATGTATAACGGGTTTCTTCCAAAGACGCACAAGTAAATACGATCCATGAAATTCATAAGTCAGCGGTACCTCTTCATTTAAAAGCATATTCATAAGTGCCGGATCAATAAGTTGATATGCAATTCTTTCCGATGGTGCAAAAACATCCAGTAGTTTGTTAAACTCTTCACTTTCAAATTGCACCTCTACGCAATTTTTTGGAGCAACTCCCATTAACCGATCTGATTGGATTATTAACGATCCGGATACATATCTTTTTAATTCAAAACCAATAAATAACCCCTTAACGCGAGTACCACGGTTTTGTTCACCGTTCGGCGCTGGATTAACGAACCTTCCTAAAATCGTTCCGATGAATACTTTTCGATTATCATATACCCCATTGACCCCGTGTTCCATATGCGTATCAATCCAATGGAAAATTATACTATGACTAGCATACTCGGGTGGTATCTGATGCCAAGCAAAGGGCGCTGATTTTTCTAACACATCAGCTGAAAGCTTAGAATATATTCGATGCCATCGTGTACGTATCTTTATTGAATAAATCAATACACAGATTACAAGGAGAATGAATAAATATACCCCAATACTCACGAGCGAAGAGAAATCTTCTAATAATGCCTGTAAGGAAATAAACAATATAGCTAAACAGAAGAAAATAATACCGTAGAATACACTTTTAAAATAATATATAAATCCACTATTCATTTCATATTGTGATTAGTTATATATTTATGATAACACAATAAATTGGTAACCAAAAACCACCCCATTTTAGCGGGATGGTTTTTAATAAATCTCTATTTTACTTCTTCCGGTTTTTCTTCTGGTTTTGGTTCTTCCTTAACCTCTTCCTTCTTCTCTTCAACCGGGGCTTCTACCTTGACCTCTTCTGCCTTTACTTCTTCTTTCTTTTCCTCTTTCGGTGTCTCTGGTTTCACTTCTGCTGGTTTAACTTCCTCTTTCTTTTCTTCTTTTACTTCCGGCTTTGCTTCACCTTCCTTTTTCTCCGCTTCTTCATCCTTCTTTTTGACTGGACGGCCTTTGGGGATTTTCTTTCCTTCAATCACTCCCTTGCTGATTAATATATTGTGTAACGTATCAGAAACTTGAGCTCCCTGAGACATCCAGTATTTGATCCGTTCCACTTCCAGTTTCAATCCTTTTTCGGAATCATCATGCGGATCATAAAATCCAACCTTTTCCAAAAAGTCCGATGATACGGATTTTGATTTTTCCTGAACCACAATTCGATACTGTGGTCTGTTCTTTTTTCCAACTCGAGTTAAACGTATTGCTAACATAACTGATTGCTTTTTAATGTATTGTGATTAAATACGAACACCCTGAACGGGTAAAATGATACTAACGAATTATTGATTTTATGTCAATATTTAGGGTTATTTGGCGATATTCCCCTGTTCATCAACATCTTCCATTCTGACACTGAGTAGCTTGGAAACTCCGTCATCACCCATAGTAACCCCGTACATCAATACCGCATGGTGCATGGTCGCACGATTATGGGTGATTGCCACAAATTGTGTTTTATGGGACAAATCTTTCAAAATTTGCGAAAAACGAATTGAATTTGACTCGTCCAGTGCCGCATCCACTTCGTCCAGTACGCAGAAAGGTGGGGGGTTATTGGCGATAATGGCACAGATCAGCGCGATTGAAGCCATTGCTTTTTCACCGCCGGAGAGCATATTCAGGTCAGATAGCTTTTTACCCGGCGGGCAGGCTACAATATCGATACCGGTTACTACCTTGTCTCTTCTGATAACTTTGGGCATTACGTCGTCATCCTCTTCATCTTCTTCAGATTCACCATTTGTATTCTCTTCTTTCGGTGGTGCAACTTCTTCCTTATGCAACTGCAAAGATGCCTTACCGCCGTTAAACAGCGATTTGAAATATTTGGTAAATTGCTGATTGATCTTTTCAAACGCCCCTTTGAATTGATTTTTTATTTTTTCATCCAGTTCATCAATAATTTTTTCCAGTGAAAGACTGGCTTCTTTCAAATCCATAATTTGGGTAGTCAGAAATTCGTTTCTCTCAAAAGTATTTTTATATTCTTCATTGACTGTCGGATCAATCCCACCGATCATTTCCAACTGATTTTTCAATCTCCGGATATTTTCAACCCGTTCGGCATAAGAAGCCTCTTTGTGCTCCGGATGAAGTTCGGCCTTCAAATCCACTACTGCCTGTGCTTCTTCTATTTTTAGATTCTCACGGATTTCGTTTCCCAAATCTTCTTTTTTGGTTTCAATTCTGGCAATCTCCACATTATTAGCATTGATGATATTTGTAATGCTATTCAACTCGTTCTGCTTAACCTGCATCTCCTGCTGTTTCTTTACCAATTCATCTTTTTTAACCTGCTCCTCTTTATTGAAGGAATCCAGCTTGGTTTGAATCGTCGCGATCTTTTGATCAACCTCACCCAGTTTCATTTTCAGCGTTACCTCTTCCTCCTGGATCAGTTTGCGTGCGGAATCCGGATCGCTGGATGCCGTCTGAGCAACTTTCAATTCAGCAGTGATGGTATTTAATTCTTTTTCAACAGAAAGGATTTCATCCTTTTTATGATTAATTTTACCCTCCGTAGCTTGCAATTGAATACTGCGCTGATGGACTTCATTAACCAGATTGTCTTTGGTTTTTAACATGACAGAAAGTTTCTTCTGTAGATCGGATAAATCCTCAGTACGCTGACCATTCTGGACTCCCTGTATTTGTTTCTGCAGATCTTCCAGCTGACTGACTATCTCTCCGGCATCATGTTTAATCTTACCCATCCCTTCCATGTTTTCAATCGTTTCCAGTTCCTGCCACAGTTGTTTCTGTTTGGCATAAATTTTTTCAATCGTGTCCTGGATGTATGAGATGTTTAATTCCGGTTTATTTTGGAGTTGTGAAAACCCTTCTTCCAATTCCTTTTCCAGCTTGCTGAATTCATTTACAATACTTTGTTGCTGTGCCACCTGGTTATCTAATAGGGTTTTTTCCTTTTTCAGTCTTTCTTCAGCCAAAAGCAGATCCTGTTGTAAAAGATCCTTGCTCTGGGTCAGTTCTTCCTTCTTTTTTTCCAGCCAGGCTAAATCGCTTCTGCCCGATTCTATATGTTTCAGCGCGGATTTACCCTTCAATACCGCCATTTCCTGGGTGATCCGGTTCTTCTCCGATTGGTATTGCTGATATTCCGACTGGTATTGTTGGAACAGCTGACCGCGGGTGTCTTCCTGCGCAATCCGGTCAACTACTTTCTGTATTTCATTTTTCCCGTTTTCCAGTTTAACAAGCTCAGTACGCAGCTGGTTATTTTTTTCCTTTTGTACTTTAAACTGCTGATCTAATTCGCCCCAGAGGATAGAATAGTGCGTCTGGTGCAGAACGGTAAGTTCTTTTTCAATCTCTTCCCGACGTTCCAGCCTGTTTACCTGGCGGGTCAGTGAACGGAGTCTGGGTCCGATTTCCTGCAAAAGCATTTCCGACTGTTGCAGGTTTTCTTCGGTGCGGATCAGTTTGTTTTCCGCCTGGTCTCTTTTAATCTGATATTGTTTTACTCCGGCTGCTTCATCAAAAAAATCTTTCCTTTCCTGCGGAGTGGACGTTAAAACGGTTTCGATCATTCCCTGGCCGATTACACTGTAACTTTTTTGTCCGAAATTAGCCTTGGCTAATAACAAAATAATATCCTGCAGGCGGGACTTAGTATTGTTAACAAAATATTCACCTTCACCATTCTGATAGACTCTGCGCGTAATGACTAACTCCGAATAGTCTATTGGTGCGCGCCCGTCTTTGTTATTGATATACATACTTACCTCAGCCATTCCGAGGCGGGATTTTTTATCAGAGCCTGTAAATATTACATCCTGAGACTTCTTACCACGGAGCAGTTTCAAACTTTGCTCTCCCAGAACCCAGCGGACCGCATCAGCAATATTTGATTTACCGGAACCGTTCGGTCCCACAACCGCACTGATCCCTCTATTGAATTTAAGGGTGGTTTTATTTGCAAATGATTTGAAACCCTGAATATCTAACCGCTCAAGATACATAATATTTTTTAGCTATTAGTAATAATATTCCAACAGATTAAAGACATAAATTCCTAATATTGAAACACCAACTGTCAGCTTTACAATCGTTCCACCGACAAAACCGATTAAGGAATAATTCTTAAACGATATTTTGAAAACTCCGTCACGGCCGGAATATACTTCCCCGACAACCGCGCCGATGAAAGGACCAATTATCATCGCGATTTTCCAGCCAAAAAGTGATCCAATTAACCCGCCGATCACTGCCCCAATCAAACCCCATTTGCTCGCATTGAATTTATGACCACCCCAATATCGCGAAGCGTAATCAAGAGCAAAAGTTCCAAAGATCATTATTGTAACTAGAAATATATGATCATACCTGATTATTTCAAATTGCGTTATCCCGGCGTAGAGTGAAAAGGAAACCCACATTAAAATCATACCAGGGAAAAAGGGCAGGATTGTCCCGATTAACCCAACTACCATAACAACCCCGCAGGCAATAGCAACGAATGCTTGCGAATAATCCATATATTATTCCCAATCTTTAACTTTTAGAGCATTTTCTGCCGCCGATAATTGTGCAGCCTGTTTACTGGAACCCTCGCCATTCGCAATCAAATCTTTTTCAAACCAGACTCCCATTATAAAATGCTTTTTGTGGTCCGGCCCGCTTTCTTTTTCTACCTTATACACAGGCGTGATACCCAACTTTTCCTGACTTAACTCCTGCAGCAGACTTTTCGGGTCTCGGTATAACTGATTCTCCAGTATATTTTCCAGACGGATCAGAAAGTTACTTTCGATAAATTTTCGCACTACCTCAAGCCCCTGATCCAAATACGTTGCGCCGATTATCGCTTCACACGCATTGGCTAAAATAGTCTGGCGTGCCTTTGGCGTCTTATCATTTGTTTCGCCCTTGCTTAAGTATAAATATTTTTCAATTCCCAAATCAGTAGCAACAATCGCTAATTGTTCACTACGGACCAGACTAGCTCGCCAATTTGTTAATTCTCCCTCAGGTTCTGAATAGTTCCTAAACAGATACTCCGTGACCACCAACTCCAGAACTGCATCACCTAAAAATTCCAACCTTTCATTAATACCTACCGCAAATGACGGATGTTCATTCAAAAAAGACCGATGCACCAGTGCCTGTTGCAATAGTTCTTTATTTTGAAATTCAACCCCGAGTTTTTTTTCTAATGCTGATAAATCTTTTTCCATCGCTCATTTACTCTCTGTCCTCTTGCCCATTTGTCTTTACCGCTCACGAAAATATAGAGGGATAAAAACAGCTAGGAAGAAATATGTAATTGCTGATTAATTTAACTACCGGGAATAATCTTTTTTTCAGTGCCCTCTTCCATCTTCTTGAAGATTGTCCCCAATACACCGTTTACGAATTTGCCGGATGACTCCCCGCCGAATGTTTTTGCCAATTCAATAGCTTCGTTAATTGCTACTTTTGGCGGAATTTCCGGAGAAAACTTAAGTTCAAAAATTCCAATCCGAAGAACATTGCGGTCCACAACTGTGATCTGATCCAGTGGCCACTCCGGAGCATATTTTGTAATCAACTGATCTATTTCTGTCCGATTTTCCACCACACCGTTAACAATACTTACAGAAAAACCCTTGTCGTCAAAATCAGGAGCAAATTCATGTAAATTATGCTCTAACACTTTCAACACATCGTCTTCCATATTGTTGAAGTCCCATTCATAGAGACTTTGCATGGCTATAGTTCTGGCCAGATGTCTATTGGACATGGTTGGGGGTTTTTAATCCGTAATTGGTAATTTGTAAGTGGTAACTGGTAATCGAGCTGTAATATATTACGAATTACCGATTACCTGACACTATTTAACTTCCTTCTTCTTATCTTCTTTGGTTTCTTTCTTTATTGCACTTTTCTTCGTACGCTTCTTTCCTTTTTCTTTTTTGGTCAACATATCAACCACTTCTCTCCCACGATATGTTCCGCACTTTGCACAAACATGGTGAGGGCGGACCGGGCTTTTGCATTTTGAACATGTTGAAAGAGTCCCCTTACTTAAAGCCATGTGGCTGCGGCGTGTTTTTGTTTGTGAACTTGGTGTCTTTTTGCCTGGTAATCCCATATTTTTCCTTTTTTAATAACTAATAAAGTTTATCCTGATTTGCCGATCATGACAAGAAACAGATTACTATATAAAGGTAACACTGGCAACCTTGTCATCTTTTTCTTTAAAGCGCATCAATCTGACGCCCTGAGTCGCTCTGCCGAGAACAGATACGCTCTTTATCGGCAGTCTGATAACTTGCCCGTTAATTGAGATAATGATCAGATCTTCATCTTCCAGCTTGGCATTCACGATAAAGGAAGTAACTACTTTACCGGTCTTTGGTGTGACTTTGGCCGTTTTAATTCCGGAACCCCCTCTGTTTTGTATTTTATAGCTGGATACGCTGGTCCGTTTGCCGAATCCGTTTTCCATTACCACCAATGCCTGTTCGTTCGTTTGAGTTTTCCCGCCGACAATTAAATCCATACCTACTATTTCATCATTACCTTTCAGTCGGATGCCCCTCACCCCAGAAGCGTTTCTACCCATTGCCCTGATATCTTTTTCTTTGAAACGAATTGCCTGTCCTCCGGAAGTGACTAATATTATATTGTCATCACCTGAAGACGGCTTAACCCATTGCAGGAAATCATCTTTCTTGAGTTTGATCGCAATCAGCCCTGATCTTCGTACCTTTTCAAAATCCTTGATGTCAACCTTTTTAATTATTCCTTTTCTGGTTACCATCACCAGGTATTTATAGTCTCCGGCATCTTCCAGAGGAATCGCCTGAGATACTTTTTCGTCCGGAGCCAGTTGCAGGAAATTCACCATGGCCTGACCCTTGGCGGTCCTGGATACCGAAGGAATATCATACGCCTTCAACTGGAAGACTCTCCCCTTGGTAGTGAAGAATAGAATATCCGCATGTGTGTTCGTGGAAAAGATATCATTGACCACATCCAGTTCTTTTGTCGTCAGACCGATCACTCCTTTACCGCCCCGGCTCTGTGTTTTAAACATAGTCGGATCCTGACGTTTGATATATCCGTCTTGGGTCATCACGATAATTGTGGACTCGTTCGGGATCAGGTCTTCCTGGGTAAATTTATCCACTGGGTTGGCATATACTTTTGTCCTTCTTTCATCACCGAATTTTTCTTTTATTTCCGCCAGTTCTTTCTTGATTATATCCAGGATTTTTTTCGGTGATGCCAGGATACTTTTTAAATCTTTAATCAGCTGGATTTTCTCTTTTAATTCCTGTTCAATTTTCAAGCGTTCCAGTCCAGCCAGTTGCTGCAGTTTCATTTCCAGAATTGCTGTTGCCTGCAGATCTGACAGTTTGAATTTAGCACGTAACTGCTTATGTGCCTCTTCTTTATCTTTGGATTTTTTGATCAGCTTAATTACCGCATCCAGATTAACTAAGGCTTTCATCAGACCCTGCAAAATATGTTCACGGTCCTGTGCCCGATCCAGTTCAAACTGCGTCCTTCGGCGGACGACGATTTGGCGATGCTTCAGGTATTCGTCAATGATCATTTTTAAGTTAAGCACCCGCGGTTGAATCCCATCAACCAGCGCCAGCATGTTCACATGGAAAGTGTCCTGCAGAGAGGTTAGGGTAAACAACCGGTTCAGTATTTTCTTCGGGTATGAATCTTTTTTCAGGTCAATCACAATTCGAACTCCTGTCCGGTCTGATTCATCACGCAAATCTCTAATCCCTTCGATCTTTTTTTCGTGAATCAAATGGGCAATTTTTTCGATCAGTTCCGCCTTATTCACCTGATAAGGAATTTCATGTACGATAATCCGAAAATTTCCTTTTTCATCCTCTTCTATTTCCGTGTTGGCTCTGATCACTACCCTTCCTTTTCCGGTAGCATAAGCCTGCTTGATCTCTTTAATATCATAAATACTCCCGCCAGTCGGGAAATCCGGTCCTTTAACAAACTCCATCAGATCCTCAACTACCGCATCCGGGTGTTCTATCACATGACTAATGGCATCCACTAATTCACTCAAATTGTGCGGCGGAATATTAGTAGCCATACCGACCGCGATTCCCATCGTGCCATTTAATAAAAGATTCGGGAGTCTGGCAGGAAGCAGGGTTGGTTCTCTTTTTGAACCGTCATAGTTTGGGATAAACTCCACGGTGTCTTTTTCTATATCAAAAAGCATCTGATCAGATATCGACTGCAAACGGGCTTCGGTATATCTCATGGCTGCTGGCTGGTCACCGTCCATAGAACCGAAGTTTCCTTGTCCGTTTACCAGTGGGTAGCGCAGAGAAAAATCCTGGGCCAATCTGGCCATGGAAGCATAGACCGCCTGATCACCATGCGGATGGTATTTACCCAAAACTTCTCCGACTACTGTCGCCGATTTTCTGAATTTTGCCGTCGAGCGCAGACCGACATCCCACATCGCGTATAGGATTCTTCTGTGGACCGGCTTCATCCCGTCCCGGACATCCGGCAATGCGCGCGATACGATTACTGACATTGCGTAATCCAGATATGACTCCTTCATTTCATCAACTAAAAATCGCTCAGTTATTCTGGGAGCCTGATTCATTTCAGGAGTACGCTCTATTTCTCTAGGCTGATGTGGTTTGTGTTTTGCTTTCTGCTTGGCCATGCGGTTATTGAATATTTAAATTATATATTTGAGTTAGTATTGATATTTTCAAATTGAGGAAAAACTTTTTCACGTAATCCTTGGACCTCTTCAGTAACTATGTCTGCTTCATTTAATTGTTCTTGGAAATTCTGCAGATCGGAATAAGCGTCTTGGACATCATCAAACTGGTTATCAACAACATGGAATAGCCGATTAAATCCTTTTGTTATTTCGTCTAAACCGCCGCCTCGTTTACTTAAATCATCTTCCAGCGAATAGCGCAGAAAATAAACCCATCCAACTACCACCACAACCATAAAACAAATCACTAAAACCCACATTCTTAAGTGTTTCGCTTTTTCATTTTCCGTAGAGGTCTTGGCAATTTGCTTCTTTTCAATCAAACGAGTTGCACTTCTTTTCCTTGGAGTCTTTCCCTTTCTTTTCTCTACTGGCGCTTTTTTTGCTGCATCTAATGACTTCATAATTTCTTTTTACTGTGGCGCTAAGATTGTTATCTGCATATCATCTTGAGGTAAATCTTTCTTCTTGATCGATAAACGGCTTTCTGCCGTGCCATCCCCATTTACACCCAGCGCTTTTTTAAAACTATCAATTGAATCTCTCTTTTCTTTTAGACCGGGAATCTTATACTGCATTGGGATTACGATCCTCGGTTCAATCTGACTGATCACTTCCGCGGCCTGTTTTGCATCCAAAACACCGTTTCCACCGACTGGAACCAGTAAAACATCCAGACCTTCTAAACTCTCAAGTTGTTTGTCAGAAAGTGAAGTGTTTAATTTACCCAAATGCCCTATTGTAATACCCTCAATTTCAATCCAATATACCGTATCAGAAGGGTCGCCATTTTCATGCTCGATTGGTATCCCTTTTACAAAAACCTGTTTCGCCTCATACTCTCCCGGGCCATCGATCATTAATGATTCAATTTTAGGGTCCGAGGGGTTGTATTCTGGACTGCTGACAATGACCATATCTATATTTGAAAATCGCGGTTTTCTTAAACCACTGGTTTTACTAACAGGGTCAATGATCACCTGCACTTCATGAGATTGAATTTTAAAACAGCTCTGACCAAGCCATGTGATATACATATTGTGGATATATTTTATACAAATTAAAAGATTTTCTCCTCTCAAGATAACACGAAAACACCGAAAAGTAAAGTAAAAAAGGCTAAAATTTTAAGCCTTTTTCCGCAGAGTTCTGAATAATAAAACTAGATTTGCATATCATCAATTTCTTCACTTTCCCCAGTTGTTTCCTGATTTGAAGGTTGGTCAGAATGCTCCGCATCCGGCATTTCGACATTTTTTTGCAGGGACTGACTATTCTGTATAATCTCCTCCTCAATAGCGTTGATTTCACTTTCGGTACCAACTTCTGGGCTTCTTATTCCACTTTCGACCCTATTAAGAGAACCGCCGATCCCCCCTTGCAATTGTACGGTTTTCGGCGCTGCCGGCTGACCTTGAGAATTACTGGCACCTTTATCATCTTTTGCTTCTTGTGCGCGATGATAACTCTCTACGGACCCGTAGTTATCTTTTTCCGTTTTATTAGCTTCTTTTTCTTTTATGCCTTCCGCTTCAATATCTCGTGCTCTTTCATCACGATTCCTGGCCATTATCCGCTCAGCAACTTTTTTTAACTGTAGAGTACCTTCGTCCGGATCAAGCCCCAACGCTTCCATTTCTTTCCTCTTTTGTTTGGACAGCCCCCCTTTGTTAATAAATGTTGCAATTAATTCTCTCCGATCACCGGGATCCAGATCGCGTAGACTTTTTATCGCAACCTTTCCTGCAGTCTGGGCTTGTACACCAGCTTTAAATGCTTTTACTGCTTCAGAACCGGCAACAAAACCTGACTTTCCCTTTAAAGATTCCTCCATCTTCCTTAAATATGGGTTTTTTCTCACTCCATTTTCACCCAGATGTTTGGTAAATTTACGTAAACCATCTTCAAACTCATGTTTTGTTAGATTTCTTTTTCCATAAAAAACACCAGACTTTTTCAATCCTTCTTTCACCGATCCGGTCACCCCTTTACGGTCCATCATTTTTGCAGCAAGCTCATGAAAGTCTTTCCTGGAAATACTGGGGGTTCTCTGTAGATTTCGTTCTCTAAGTGATATTGACATAGTTATATAATAACAAATTTATCTGTATTTGTCAATACATTTGCCTTTTTTTGCCCTTTCCGCTACACTAAGTCTTACGCGATTTTAAGAATCGCAAGGAATATCTAATAATTAATTATTTAATCATTAATATGATTACTAAAACAACGGAAAAAGAGGTAACGAATAGCGCTTTCGCCGATCTTCTTGCCAAGGAAGATTCTTTTAATATACCTAAACTTGGGGAAATCGTAGAAGGAGTCGTTATCAGTGTTTCAAAAACTGAAGTGCATCTTGATATTGACGGTATTACAACCGGCGTAGTTCGCGGTGGCGAGCTGATCGATGAGTCGGGTGATTGTTCTAACTTAAAAGTCGGTGATAAAGCCCAGGCAACTGTCGTAGAACTGGAAAATGAAAACGGGCAGATGGAACTGTCGTTTCGGCATGCCGGACATAAAAAGGCTTGGGATGAACTGGAAAGATTGGTTAGCGAGGGAGTTGTTGTTGATGCCAAAATTGTGGAGGCAAATAAAGGCGGCCTGATTGTCAAAGTCGGCCGTGTCGGTGGATTTTTACCTGTGTCACAATTAATCCCGGAGCACTACCCGCGCGTCGAAGGCGGAGATCGTAATAAAATATTAGAAAAACTGACATCATTTATTGATCAGAAGTTCAGAGTAAAAGTAATTGACGTTGATGAAAAAGAAGAAAAACTGATTGTCTCAGAAAAAGCAGCGTGGGAGGAAAAGCAAAAAGATGTCTTAGCGCAGTTTGAAATCGGATCGGTAGTAGAGGGTGTTGTTACCGGTGTTGTGGACTTTGGAGCATTTATTGAGTTCGGTGACGGACTAGAAGGCCTGGTTCATATTTCTGAGTTAGCCTGGCAACGCATTGATAACCCTCGGGATATCATCAAGCAAGGTGATAAGGTAAAAGCTTCGGTTATCGGCATTGATGGTTCCAAAATATCGCTCAGCATGAAGAAACTGCAGACCGATCCTTGGAAAGAAGTAGTCAAAAAATACAAGATCGGCCAGATTGTTAAAGGCAAGGTCTTAAAGATCAACCCTTTTGGCGCCTTCATCGAGTTAGACCACGATATCCACGGACTTGCACATATTTCAGAATTATCCGACCAGCTGGTACATAACCCGTCTGACATTGTAACAATCGGGGATGAATATAAATTCAAGATACTTTCAATTGAGCCGAATAACCACAGGCTCGGATTGTCTCTGAAAGCCGCTCAAGAAAAGAGCAAAAAAGAAAAGCCCCCGGTTTCAACCGATCTCCCTGATTCTGAAAAAAAAGGGCCAGAAATTGAAGGAAAGGAAATTGTACCGGAACCCGTAAAGACAGAAACAGCTGAAAATGAGCCGAAAACTAAATCAGAGGCAGATCCGGAAAAAAAAGAAAATAGCGAAGAAAAAAATAACGAGCAAACAAATACAATTGTTGCCTAAACAGCTAAAATCAAGTATAATAACGGCTGATCGTTCGTGATACAGCCGTTATTTTGCTAACGGAGAAAAAACAAATATATGAAAAAAGTAGTCAAAAATTTTATTATCTTTTTCCTGGTATTCCTAACCTTGGCCGCATTTCTCAGTCTATATAATTCACCGCTTAATGAAGCGAGAAAAATAGGAATTGGTGAACTGGTCAGCCTGATAAATAATGCAGAGGTTTCGGATATCATTATTGACGGTGAAAAGCTTAAAGTAACATTGACCAGCGGGGAAATAGTTGAAAGTCAAAAAGAACCGACCGAATCGCTTTCTACGCTGTTAAACAACTACCAAGTACCTGCTGAAAAATTGGCCGGTATTAAAACCGAGGTTAAACAAACAACTTCCACTATGTATTGGCTAGGGGCAATTTTGCCGTTCCTACTACCCTTTATTTTGATTGCCGGATTTATTTATTTCATGATGCGCCAAGCGCAGGGAACAAATAACCGCGCGATGATGTTCGGCCAGTCCAGAGCAAAAGAAGTTTCTCCGCAAAACCAAAAAAATAAAGTCACTTTCAAGGATGTCGCGGGAGCCAAGGAAGCAAAAGAAGAATTAGAGGAAGTAGTGGAGTTTTTAAGAAACCCCAAGAAATTCACGTCCCTCGGAGCACAAATCCCGAAAGGCGTGCTTTTGGTAGGGCCTCCGGGCACAGGTAAAACTTTGCTGGCCAGAGCTGTTGCCGGGCAGGCTAACGCACCATTCTTTCATATTTCCGGTTCAGAATTTGTGGAAATGTTTGTGGGTGTCGGCGCATCCCGTGTGCGCGATTTATTCAGAAAAGCAAAAAAGGTTGCCCCTTGTATTGTATTCATCGATGAGATTGATGCCGTCGGCCGACAGCGCGGTTCCGGTTTGGGCGGATCACATGACGAAAGAGAACAGACATTAAACCAAATACTGGTTGAAATGGACGGATTCGACATAAATACAAATGTTATAATTATTGCCGCGACAAACCGCCCGGACGTTCTAGATCCTGCATTACTCAGACCAGGCCGGTTTGACCGCCGAGTGGTTCTTGATTTGCCGAGCCTGAATGACCGGGAAGAGATACTGAAAGTACATGCAAAAGGGAAACCCTTTGACAGTTCAGTAAAACTTAGAACGCTCGCCGAAAGAACCCCGGGATTCTCCGGAGCTGATTTGGCCAATCTATTAAACGAAGCAGCTATACTTGCAGCTCGGAAGAATAGGAAACAAATAACAGCGGAAGACGGTTTGGAAAGCATTGAAAAAGTCATGCTCGGGCCTGAGCGGAAGAGTCATGTATTAAATAAAAAGGAAAAGAGGATCACCGCATATCATGAAGCCGGTCATGCATTAGTTGCGCATGTACTACCAAACAGTGATCCGGTCCGAAAAGTTTCCATTGTTTCCAGAGGACAGGCGGGAGGTTATACATTGAAGTATCCTTCGGAAGATAAATTTATGCATTCCAAATCAGAATTCATTGCTGATCTGGCTGTATTATTAGCCGGTCATGTAACTGAAAAGGAAGTGTTTGGAGATGTAACAACTGGCGCAAGTAGCGATCTTAAACATGCTACCTCACTAGCCCGCCGATTGATAACACAATACGGAATGAGCGAAACAATGGGCCCGCAAACATTTGGCAGTAAAGAAGAGATGATATTTCTGGGCAGAGAAATTTCCGAACAAAGAGATTACGGTGAAAAAGTTGCCAGCATGATCGACCAGGAGGTATCAAAGTTCCTGAAAAAAGCTTATATAACAGCCCAGGGGATAATCAAAAAAATGAGACCAAGTCTTGATAAAATTGCAGAAACTCTGATCGAAAAAGAAACGCTCGAACAAGCTGAGTTTGAGACCCTGTTGAAAGATCTTAAAATTTAGTAACAAATAAATAATTAATATTGGAGGAGGCAATATGACACTCTACCGAAATATTATCAGAGAGGCCTGGCAATTTGCATGGCAAAAAAAATTCTTGTGGTTTTTTGGATTGTTTGCCGTGCTACTTGGAAATGGCGGAGAATATGAGATACTTTTTCAGAATTTCGATTCAATCTCAAATAAACAGACGCTGATATACAACTTCGAAAATATTGCAAAAACTGGCCAGTTGAAAATATACTGGGATAATGTGGTCAGTTATTTTTCCAACTACACAGCATCTGCCATCGGAGTCTTTGTGCTTGCATTGGCGATATTTGTGATTATTGTATGGCTGGTTGTGATTTCTCAAGCAGGATTGATTGACAGCACACTGAAAATTAAAGCTGGGAAAAAAGCAAATTTAGAATCCGGTTTTCTGGTCGGTAGAAAATACTTTTCCCAAATCTTCGTTTTAAATTTGTTAAGTAAGTTTCTGATTTATGCATTAATATTTTTGATCGGAATCCCGCTGGTTTATCTCTTTATCGAAAAAGAATCCTGGGGATGGAACATTGCGTTTTCGATCATATCATTTATTATTTTAGTCCCGCTTTCTATTGTGGTTTCCTTTATAATTAAATATGCATCAGCATTTGTAATCGACAAGGGGCTAAAAACCGGCGAGGCACTAAAAAGCGGGTGGAAATTATTCACCAGTAACTGGTTAATAACTATTGAAATGGCACTTGTCGTTCTGGGAATTAATTTTGTACTCGGCATGGGATTGGTTATCGCATTAACAATTTTATCTGTTCCATTTATTCTGTTGGCACTTATATTCTCAATCCTGGGTAGCGGTATTGGATTATATATTATGGGTGTAATGCTTGTCGTAGTTTTAGTTGCGGCAGGATTTATTGCTGGATCATTTATCTCTACATTCCAGTTTGTCAGTTGGACATTACTATACAAAAAATTGCTTGAAAGCAAAAACACGAGTAAAATCGTACGCATGTTTAGCAAGCTTCCAAACTATATCGGTAAAACATCCTAAGATTAGTTTGCTTTAATAGTTGCTATTTGCTACACTGCTTTTGCAGTAAATTCTTTAGCATATGAACAGTTGTTTATTGTTATTTTCATAAACAAATCATTCACTAAAAGGGCATGTAGCTCAGCCGGTTAGAGCACCACGCTTATAACGTGGGGGTCGATGGTTCAAGTCCATCCATGCCCACCACTAGAGAATCTTGAAATATAAATCGCATAAAATAATTAGTCATTATACTACTGGTGCGAAGCGCTATTAGCCGCGGTAGCTCAGTGGTAGAGCAGTAGACTGAAAATCTACGTGTCGTCAGTCCGATTCTGACCCGCGGCACCAGTAGCATAGTGATTAATTATACTGCTAGGCAAGCTAGGCAGTACAAATATTATTTTTTCACATTGTAAAACTTTTAACGGGGTGTGGCGCAGTTGGCTAGCGCGCCTGCTTTGGGAGCAGGAGGCCGGAGGTTCGAGTCCTCTCACCCCGACCACAAGTCATAAAATGTCTCAAGTTCAATAGCAAATGACAAAAAACTTTTACCAGAAAGTTTACACTCTGGTTAAAAAAATACCCAGGGGCAAAGTAGCAACCTACGGGCAAATCGCTGCTCTAGCCGGTGCTCCGCGCAGTGCCAGGGTTGTCGGATGGGCACTGCATACACTCCCAGAACCGGAAGTTGAAAAAGTTCCCTGGCAGAGAGTAGTCAATAAGGAAGGTGTTATCAGTACTACTTGTGAAGATCATCCCAGAGACCTGCAAAAAATGTTACTGGAAAGCGAAGGTGTTAAAGTAAAAGATCAGAATAAATTTTTCTGGATTGATCTTGAAAAATATCTGTGGAAACCTTAAAATATTAAATAAGAACAGCTTGAGTCTGCAGTTCTCACAAATGACTAGTTAAGCGAAACCTCTAAAGCAAATAATAAAAACCCGAGTCCTGCTACCGCGGGACGAGAAGAGAGGGGCGAAAAGGAGTTTGAAAAAATAAAAAATAATTACCGAGCACATCAGGTGCGCACAAGTCATAGCACCAACCGGAGTGTAGCGAGGATTGGTGCGGAATGACGCGGAGCACGGATGTGCGAGGAGAGGAAGAATTATGTGGAAGCTGAAGCTAGTACCGCCGAAAGGCGGTAGAAGCGAAAGCAGGAACATAATTCTGACGCGCGGGTGTCGTATATCGGTATTACCACAGCTTTCCAAGCTGTTGAGAGGGGTTCGACTCCCCTCACCCGCTCCATCCTTCGTCCCGCTAAGTGGGACTTCGGATGGCGCGCCAAGCAATAAAAATGCCTTGAAACCAGAGGGCGTTTTTTGTTTTATCAATCAGTGATATACTGTCAGATATAATTGATTCAAAAATATTATGCTTTATTTCGTCCTATCGATTGAGGTCCTGCTAATAATTCTTTTACTGATATTTATCATCTCTTTTGGTATCCCATTTGTAACCGGCGCGCCCTTTGCCCCTAGTGCGAAGAAAGGTGTTAAGAAAATGATTGAGCTAGCAAATATAAAAGATGGCGATGTCGCTGTTGACTTAGGTTCAGGCGATGGTCGAATTGTCATAGCGCTGGCCAAAGCCGGTGCGGAAGCACATGGATATGAAATTAATCGTTTTCTTGCGTGGTATTCAATGGCCAAAATCAGGATGCATGGGCTTGAAAAAAAGGCCTTCATACATCGCGGAAATTTTTTTAAAGAAGATTTGTCTAAATATAATGTGGTAATAATTTTCGGAATTTTCAATATTATGAAAAAATTGGGTAATAAATTGCGCGAAGAGCTCAAACCCAATTCCACAATAATTTGCAATAATTTTTCCCTGCCCAATTGGGAGCCGATAAACAGGGATGGCAAATTTTATGTATACAAAAAGTAGCTGGATAAACTGTTGATGGATTGATTTGACACCCTAAAATAGGCGTGCTAAGGTAAGAAACTTCTGCAAATCTCAACCTGTATGGTAGAGATTTTTTGATTGAAGATTAACTACTAAGCATGCTATGAATTTTTACCGAAAAGTAAGCAAAAACAACCGAAAAGTGGCAGTATTCCTGCTATTATCACTGGTTCAGCTGGTTTTCCCTCATATCGCTGTATCACAGGAAACCCCTCTTGAAAATGAGCAGAATAGCCCAATTTTTGAGGCTGACAGCGAAATATCCGATAGTTTCGATCAATTACCGATTGCCGGCGATAGAGTGGCTAAAAAGTCGTTTTATTTGACTGTGACAGCCTATTCTTCCACTGTTGACCAGTGTGACGGCGACCCATTTACCACCGCGTCCGGAGATAAAGTACATGACGGCATTATCGCCTACAACTATTTACCATTTGGGACAAAAGTGCGCTTTCCAGAAATATTCCCGGGCAAAGTGTTTGAAGTACAAGACCGCCTTCGGACCGGCGCCAGTGTTTATCTTGCCGATATATGGATGGGCAGCCGGGAGGAGGCAATTCAGTGGGGAGCACGTGTTATAAAAATTGAGATATTATAGCTAAACAGAATTGATTCAGTTGATATCCTCTGATATACTGTATTCACCCCGTTATTTGAATACCACGCGGCTATACCGCCGGGTGATTTCAAGTAGCAAACCACACTTACTTACTGCAGAGTTTAATGCTCCGCGGTCAAGTAACGGGGTTTACTTGTTTAGCTAATTTTGTTATAACAAGTGCACGTCTGGCGGCCTGGTAGCCAAGTGGTAAGGCAGTGGTCTGCAAAACCATTACTCAGGAGTTCGATTCTCCTCCA
>Ga0172379_10004626_pt1 | contig 20035 bp, 22 predicted proteins | sample GrowelOW334metaG_FD_119756 | JGI IMG/M metagenome (GOLD analysis project Ga0172379, IMG submission 119756) | Groundwater microbial communities from an aquifer near a municipal landfill in Southern Ontario, Canada - Groundwater well OW334 metaG | ecosystem: Environmental > Aquatic > Deep...
ATAACGGCCTGATATGAATGGTCGCTCCGTCTTTTTGCATCTCTCTTTTCTCATTCCACGCGAGAACGGTGAGTTTCGCAACACCCAACTCTTTCCCCGCTTCAACCAATGCTCTGATTTCTCTCTGTTCCGTTTCTTTATTGTCAATATCATAGCAAACCTGTATCAATTCCAACGCCGCCATTCCTTTTTTTACGACAAAATCAACTTCGCGATTATTGCGGGTTTTATAATAAAACAATTCGCGGTTTGGCTCTCGGCCTCGTTTCACAAGTTCAATAAAGACAAGGTTCTCCATAAGCTTTCCCGTGTCCGGAGAATGTTGTACGGCCTTGGCGGTTATGAATCCGTTGTCTATGACATAGGTCTTCTTTGAAGACCGCAGCCGCATGCCGACTTTTGCCGAATGGCGTTCCAAGAAAAAAAGCAAATAGGCCTCATTAAGATAGCCGATGTATTTTTCCAAAGTAACCTCGCTCTTAAAGCCCAAAACATTGGCAAGCTTTTTTGGACTATACTGATTTGAAACATTGTTTATCAAATACGATCCGAGATTATCTATTTGTTCGGAAAAACGCACTTTGTGGCGCTTCACCACGTCTTTGAAGAGGACGGCATCGAACAAGACATCAAGGTATCCGCGCGGATCAACATCCTTTATGATAACTTCCGGATACCCCCCGTTCGTCATATATTGGTCCAAAATCCCCAGAAGTTTTGCTTTTTCGTCAGGCAACAAAAACTTATCTCCGGTCACTTCATACCGTTTTGCTTTCAGAACCTCCGCAAAACTGAATGGCAGTATTTCTATGGGAATATGTCTGCCGGTAAGGTGTGTGGCCAGTTCTTTTGAAAGAAGCGATGCATTGGAACCGGTCAATACCAGATTATATCCTCCCCGATGCAAACGATTTACAAAAAGTTCCCAATTCGGAAGATTTTGTATTTCATCAAAGAAAACATATTTTGTCTCGCCATAGGCAAACCGGAGCTCGGTCATAAGCTCGTCAAGGTCAATCTTTTCTTCTCCGCGAAGCGATTCGTCATCAAAATTAAAATAAGAAAAAGATTGATCTTTTAAAAGCATTAAGGCGAAAACGGATTTACCGGCTCGGCGGGGACCGAGAATAACTTTTATCAAATCTGAAGATAGCCACTTTCTGGCATCTTTTTCCTTGGTTCGTTCTATATAAGGGAGCGAGAGTAATCGCTCTTTATCCTCTTTTTGCTTTGCAATTGTTGCTTTTAACATAGTATTTATTATGTACTATGCTTATTAATCCTTTTAAGCATAGTACAAGTACAATATAATAAGAATAAGGCATAACGTCAATGATTCAGGTGTGGGTAAGCTACGGGAAGAAAACTGATACCATTCTTAATTAACCTCTTCACTTTTGACTCATCTTCGTTTCTGTAGCGGTCAAAAATTAAACATTTTGATCACTACAGTTAGTTTACCGGTCAAAAATACGAGAGCCAATCATGTAAGCCCATATTCTTTTTTGATTTTATTTCGTATCTCCTCCGAAAAATCCTGCAATACCGATTCAATAATTCCTTTGGAAATGCAGAGTAAAATACCGCTCCGCAATTGTCCCAATAAATTTTGACGTTCGGCGGGACTTCCGTTGTCCCCCATTACCATTGACTGTTTGATCCATCTCTTCACGTAAGAAATAAGCTGATGGTTGTCCACATCCGCAAGCTCATCTTCGCTCATGTTCTCGGCTTCCCTGCTTTTGATGTCCGACCATTGTTCCAACTCAACGATTCTCGCTTTCGCGGTTCGTTCCTGATTTTTGGCGACGAACATTTTCTTTTCTTTTTCTATGCGCAAGAGCTCTTTTTCCAGTTCGTCTTCTTCCTCCGCTATTTTCCTGTCAAGGATTTTCATTTCAACGATGTTTTTGCGATAATCGTAAGAAAGCATTACCAACTCCTGAAACATCGTATTTTGTTCTCTGACGGATTGCCAGTATTTTGAAGACGGTGTCGGATGCTTGATGTCGTTCAAAACGGAAACCTCCATTTCTGTTCGCGTACGAAACATTTGAACCTTCGCCAATGTTTCTTTCAACTCCCCCGACATCTTCGCCAAAGCGGCAAAATCATTGGCGGTGAGAATCTCGCTTTCCGTGATTATATTAAACGGCGTTTCGTCGTACTCCTCTTTTATAATTTTTTTCATGGTTTTATATGTGGCGACATAAGGCGTATAATGCCATTTCTAAAAAATTGTTTTATCTTTTGCCAACCGAAATTGCTACCCAAGGTCTCTCCTTTCCCCGTCGTTCCTCCGCCAGTTGGCGGATTCACTCCTCCTTAAGGAAAGACCTTTGTCCGCAATTTCTCGGATGTTAATGAGTTTTTTAGAAATGGTATAAAATATTTTCTTTGTCAAACCAAAACGGCGTCGGAGATCGGCATTCCGGCACTTTTTTTGGCTTTCAATTTTTACTCTTTAAAAACTCCGTTATTTATTTTCTCTTTTCTATTTTTCCCGCTCGCTAGCGGGACCCCGCCCGCGGGCGGTGGCTATTTCCTTATTCTAACAATTTTCTCACATTATTCCAACCCGGGATGGTGTCTATATTCGCTTCCTTCCATATGGTGGGTTTTTTTCTGAAAAGGTCTATCGTCCATCTCGCGCGAGTGAGATTTTTTCCGTGTTTGATATCCACATTCGGCGCCGCGGACTGCCATACTTGAAACGGATACCAATTCTTCCATTTGATCCTGCCGTGCGTCATCGGTTCAAAACCTATATTGTAGGAAAAACCGATTTCTTCCACCATCGCGATTCTTTCTTGATAATGTTTGATGGCGATATCGCGATACACGCACAGCCCCGAAAGCGGGCTGGCGTTAAAATGCAGAGCGAAACCGTCGGAATGCCGCAAAAACCAATAATTGCTGTTGTAATACCAGACATTTCTGTCGGGCGGAACAAAGTCAAAGTGGGAAGGATGATACAGCACGTCATGCTCGCAAAAGAAAACGACATCGGTGTCTATCACCAGAAGCGCCGTCAATATTTGTTTGAACATCGTAAGATATCCCCTCGGAAGAGGAAGAACGACATTCTGCCCGAAATCCATCGGCTGAAGCGAAACGCTCACGATTTTTTTCCCTCCCGCCGCTTTCAACAATTGTTTTTGGCACACATTCATTATTTTTTCGTCCAAAAGATTGTCGGTATAATAAATGATGCCGACACTTGTCATTCCGGCCCGGGAGCCGGAATCCACGGCGTTGCTCGTCACCGGTTCCGATTGACTCCCGACGTGGATTCCCGCCTCCGCGGGAATGACGGAAGGGTAAGCGGAATTCGTCATACCGGGCTTGACCCGGTATCCAAGTTCGTCGTCCACCGCGCCCTGCGATGCCGCGACTTCCGGAGTCGGGACGGATTCGGGAAGCAACGCCGGCGCCGGTTCGGCTTTTTGCGCGGGCATTGCCTTTCCGTTTTGCAGAGGCCACGCTCTTAATTTTTCTCTTGATTCTTCGCTCCACCCCGGCACCGGCCAAAACTTTTCCAAAAGCCAAGAGAGCGGGTAGATTTGTTTCTCCCATTTGTTATCAAAAAACAGTTCCCTCACCGTCTGCTTGGCGTGCGCCACTTTTTTGCCGGGATTCTCATAAGGAAAACCAAAATCTCCTCCTTGGGTTCTGAACATGTGCGCATACCATGTTTTATGATTGACGACCACTCTGCCGCCGGAGAGCCACGTTTTGCACGCCACTTCAATTCCCTGCGACCCCCATGAACCGAGCGCTTCGTCCGAAATATTGAGCTCCCAATATTTATCGCGCGTCAACATGAAACACGAGCCTTGAATGGACATCGTTTCCGTAATATCTCCCTTACCGCATTCCGGACGTTTTCTGTACTCGTTGAAATATTGGAAATGCGGTTCCTGATCAAAACAATACGAAACGCTTTGCGGGTTCTTTTTGGCAATCCACACCACATCTTTGACGGTCGGCTTTCCGCACCCCGGTTCCGCGCACGGCCCGCTCGGACCCTGATAGCGCGCATGTCCGTCGGGACACACCCAATTGAAAGCGTGCAGATTTCTCATTATCGGCACCATCGTCCAATCATCGCGCATTTCGCTCATCATTTTTACGTCAAACCCCTTGTCAAAAGAGCAATGAGCGTCAACCTTCATGACATATTTCGCTTTGGAAAGCTTGCATGCCTGATTCGTCGCCGCCCGCTGTCCGAGCGCAGAGGGGTTGTGAATCACACGGAGTTTCGCATCGGCGGGGAGCTCCGTTTGATACCCGTCCAAGACGGCGATGATTTCCGTATTCCCTTCCACGTTCGCCAAAATATCCTCAATCGTTCGCTTGAGAAATTCTTCGTTGCGCGCGGGAATTAAAATGGATAAATCGTATGTGGCCATAATTTTTGTTTTTGGTTTTTCTATTTTTTCTATTTTTTTATCATTCTATTTTTCTATTCGTTCTAAGTTTTAACATAAAACCACGACGGTATTTTATCGCCGTTCACGACAAACAGCATCGGCACTTTCTGATACGCGCACCAAGCGGGAACGGCATAGGTAACGGCATAGCGCAACTGATTGCTTTTGAAAAAATCGTGCCCGGAAACGATTCCGCCCTTCTTTACCTTGGGGCTCCATGCGGCGAGATCTTCAATGCAGTGGGCAAAATCATGATTGCCGTCAAGAAAGACGAAATCCAAAGACTCATCGGCAAATTTTTGCGAAGCCGGCACGGACCAATCTTTCATTACTGTAAAACCCGTTTTTTTCGCACGGCTCATCGCCTGATTATAGGCGTTGACTTCCAGATCGGTTGTTTCGTAGTCGTTGTATCCGGCATAGGCCGTCCACGCGTCAACGGCGGTCAAATCCAAGCCGGGAAGCATATTCATCAGCACCTCCGTGTATTTGCCTTTGTACACGCCGAGTTCAACGCCCTTTTTCACCCCTAATTCTTTTAACAGTTCCGGAAATCCGGTATACCGGCTGATGGGAAGAAATGTCGGCGAAGGCTTGGACGTATCAACTTTATATTTATTAACGATATATTCAAATGCATTCATATCTTTATATTTATAGAGTATTATTTCTTATTTGCCAAGTTCGTTTTATGTAACTGCTCGCACCGCTATCGACGGTTATCGCCGGTACGGGGTTGCACCCCGTACCGAAATGTTTAAAATTTCACATTTTATCTCAAATAATCAAGAGTTCTTCAACATCTCAAATATTTCGGAACGGGGTGCAACCCCGTACCGGCGATAGTATATTATTTCTTATTTGCCAAGTTCGTTTTATGCGCATTGGCGTTGCACTCACGGCAAAGCGCCATGTCAAAATCCGATTTTCTGTGTCTTTCCCGTATCGGTTCCCCCGCTTCCCAGACATCGCGCAAACTTTCTTTGTTCAAATCGCCAAAAATCACTTTGCCGTCGTAATCAAAACAGCACAGACAAGCTCTTCCGTCCCACAGTATGTACATTTTGTTTAAAATATACGCGCATGGAATCCTTTCGCCGGTTTTTTCAAACGGATCATGCCGAGCGCCCGCCCAATTTACGAAATCGCCGAATTTTGCGCGCCGTCCCCACATCTTCCTGAAAAGTTCCGTTTCGTGTTTGTTCTTTTCCACAACCGTCATTCCGACTTTGATTTTAAAAGGAGCTTTGGCGATAAGATACTCAACATTTTTTTTCGCCCGTTCAAAACTCGGACGGCGCATGATGGCATCGTATGTTTCCTTGGTGGCGGCGTTAAAACTGCAATTGATATAATCAATATTTGAATATTTTGCCAGCCGGTCAATTTTTTCCTCGTCAAGAAGTTCGGCGTTGGTAAAAAGACAAGTCCTCACTCCTTCTTTTTCCATATAATCCAGCCACTCAAAAATTTTCGGATTCGCGAACGGCTCGCCGTTTAAAAACGGAATGAATCTTTTCACCCCCATCTCCTTTCCTTCCTTGATAATCTTATGAAACAATTCATCCGACATGGTTCCCTTCGCGCGGGCAAGATCGGTCAGCGGACAAAAAGCGCAACGCGAGTTGCAAAAAGTGGAACCTTCAAATTGTATGGTGGTAAGTCTTGACATGGTTGTTTTTCAAACGAAATTATTTTTTTTCTGTATAAAAAATGCTTCCTTTTTACGGCTTTCTTGCAAATAAATACGTATCGTGCGTTGTTTCTTTTACTGCGATTCTTTCAGTCTTTATAACCTGAAGTCCGCTCCACTTCGCAAGAGCTCTCATTCCGTCGGGGTAATAGCGGAAAGTATCTATCGGGTATTTGTGTTCGCGGAATAATGCCGGGGCAATGATGCAACAGGCTCCGCCGCGTTTCAAAACTCGTGCCATTTCCCGAAACCAGACCCACGGATATTCCATGTGCTCTATGGTTTGTCCGGAAAGCACGATGTCAAATGTTTCATCGCCGAAGGGAAAAATGTAACCGTCGGATAAAACCACATCCACATTTTCTCCCGCTTCAATATCCGCGCCCGTATATTTCCATTTTTTATTGATGCAAAACTGGCGGTACGAACCGAGCGAGGACTGTTCGGAAACGACACGACTTCCCAAATCCAAAATTTTCAATTCTTTATCCGGAAGATATTGATTGATAAATCCCTTCATTATATTGAGTGAATTGATGTGCATGTTTTTTGAAGCATTAGAAGTATCAAGGTTTCAACGGTTGAGGAACCAACTCGTAGCTTAAGTTGTGGAACAATCCTTTCGGATTCAAATCTCCTTTCACGTTGTATCTTCCGATCGGAAAAATATACACCTTGGAACCCAATTCCTGCAATATTCCCCGTTTGGCGGCATAACGGCTCCATTCTCTGTTAAAAATGCTGTCTTCTCCCTGTCGCTCCCCGGCGTGATGTCCGTAAAGACAGTGCCTCGGATCATATCCGCCGATCAGTTCAAAGGTTGACCGTTTTATCGCGTACGTGTTTCCGTGCACGCTGGCATAGAGTCCCCTTTTGGTGCCGAGCCGGCTCATGTCCATTCCGTATTCTTCCAAAACGGCGGTGTCCTGAGTCAGCGTTCCATCCTCCAAAAGAACGCCGAGGTGGCGCGGAAAGACCATTTTGTCGCCGGTGAACTTGTACACGTCCATGATGGCTTCTTTTGAAAGAATTTGATCTATGTCCGTCAAGAAAAGATATTCCCCCTTCGCCAATTTCGCTCCGGCGTTGCGCGCGATACCCTGTGTCCACGGCCGTTTGTCGTTCGTGTGATGGATGCGCAGATTTTTGAGATTATAATCTTCAACGTTGTGGGGAGGATTGCTTCCGTCATCAACAAAAATAAACTCAATGTCATCGGGCAAATTCATGGACGCAAAATGCTTCACCTGCCGGGCAACGACCCCGTGACTGTTATAAAAAGCGATGATAATGGATACTTTCATATTTTACTTTAAATACCTTCGTAAAAAAACAAAACTCAAAATTTTTCTCAAGGGAATGTTATCCTAATAATTTCCAATATCCAATTTCTAATTTCCAATAAAAATCCAAATGACTGAATTTCAAACAAAAACATTTTAACATTAGACATTTTATTAGAAAATTAGATATTAGATATTAGAAATTTTTAAAAATGGTCGTCCCTGATACTGATTCAGATGCTTATTTAATAAACCACCATGAGAGCGCCTTATCGCTTTTTTGCGGCGTTACCTGCAAAACAATATTTCCGTTCATCTTCACATAATCGTCAACCGCTTTCCCCGGCTCAAACTCATAGTCGTGTCCGGAAACGATTCCGCCTTTCCTGACTTTTTTCGTCCACTCGCGAATATCCTCTTCCACGAAAGAATATTTATGATTTGCGTCAATATAAACAAAATCCAAAGATTCATCCGCGAAATCTTTCACGGCTTCCATGCTGAGCATGTGCATAAGCGTGGCGTCATACGGAGCCAATCGTACTTTCGCTTCTTCGTATGCCCGCAGATGATACGCTTTTCTTTTGTGCTCGCCGTATCCCCAAGCATCAATGCAAAAAAGTTTTACCCCGGGATTTGCCTCGCACAAAACAGCGGAATACAATCCTGCCAATACACCAATTTCAGCCCCGGTGATAAAACCGAGTTCGTTGAAATATCCCGCCAAATCTTCTCTCGTGTTAATCATGGTTTTATTCATTTTGCGCACAAGTTATAAAATTCACGCATCGTCGTCCGTCGTCCCCTTATACTTATACTAATCCCTTATACTCATTTTACGTACATCCAACTGGGGCATTGTTCATCACCGTCAACGACAAACCATGGCTTAATTTGATAAGCGGAAGTCCATGCTTGCACGACATCTTGAACATGGATCATAAGATGCCATCGATTGCTTCGCAAAAAATCATGCCCCGCCAATATACCACCGGGTTTAATTTTCTTTTCCCATGCTTTAATATCTTCCGTAACATGAGCAAAATCATGATTCCCGTCAAGGTATACAAAGTCAAGACTCTTGTCGTCAAAATCTTTCACCGCATCCATGCTCCATTTTTTTATCAACTGGCAGTTGTACGGAGCTAACTTATTTTTCGCCTGTTCGTAAATGCGATCATATCTTTCTTGTTCGCCCTGAACATCATTGTATCCTTCATATTTGGTCCATGCATCAACGCCATACAGTTTCAACGTCGGTATCGCTTTACATAAAACCTCGGAATAATTTCCCGATTGAACGCCGATCTCCGCGCCGACAGAAAAGCCCAATTCATTAAAAAGAACAGCAAGCCCATTTCTTCCTCCGGTAATATGAAACGGCGATTCCTTACTGAAATCGAAATTATATTTTTTTGCAATGTATTCTAAAGTATCTCTGTGCTCAAAGGCATTCATGACCGGCGGTTTGATCTCTTCATCAACCAACGCAATATCTTTGATATTTTTGTAAAAATTACTTTTATCGTCCGACGCTTTATCAAAACGGGGAACTTCTCCAACTAAAATGGTATCCATCCAATAATGAGTTTTATCTATGCCTTTCAATCGAAACCGATCAACTCTGCCAACGGTATATATTGGAATTTTGTAAGCTTTTAATCTCTCTTGCAACTCAAATTGTCTATGCTTTTGAGAAGGAATTTTCCTAACATCAAAGTCAACCATTAAAACGTCAACCTTATCAAATTCTCCTGAATCCATCAAATCTTCCAAAATATCGCATTCAGCCCCTTCGCAATTCATTTTCATCACAATATAATCATCGGCATTAAGATTCGCGCAAAACCAATCACTTGCTTTCATCATATTTCCGTTCGGCAACTTTTTTGGTCCGGAAAACTTATCTTCATACACTGTTGCCCCAATAGTGGCTTTGCGACTTTTACTGTTTGCTTCCATATACAAAGGAACCGCGCACGTTTTATTCCATAAACCAAATTCTTCAATTTTAATTTTAGGATTATTGAGAGATCTGATAGCGTCGCACAGATCCAATTGCGGTTCAAAACAATATATTTTGTCAAAGTCATGTTTGCTGGTTAACACCGATTTTGCAGTATCTCCTTTCCATGCTCCGATATCTAAAAATATTTTCATGGTGATAGCGAATAGCGATTATTCTTTTACATACATCCAACTGGGACATTTATCTCTCCACAGAAACAAAGGTTTGATATGATGGGAAGCGCACCAGCCGTTCACCGCTTCAATCACTCCGAAGTTGAATTCCGTGTTGACGACATAATCATGCCCGCACACCAATCCTCCCTTGCGGACTTTCTTGCTCCACGCGGCGATATCGTTAACCGCATATTCGTAATCATGATTGGCGTCAATAAAAACAAAATCCAAAGATTCATCCGCAAATCGTTTGGATGCCTCCAAGGAATACTCTCGCAAGAGCGCGATATTATATCCGCGCGTTCTCTCCTTTGCTGTAAAAAAGGCGTTCTCCATATCCTCGGCATCGTAATCTTTATACTCGTCATACGCGTCCCATGCGTCCACTCCGATAAGCGCCAAATCCGGATTCGGCGCGCAAAGAGTGGTGGAAAATCTTCCGCGATACACCCCCACTTCAACCCCCTTGGTAAATCCGAGATCTTTAAAAAGCAAAGGCATCTCGCGCCATCGGCTATGGCGAAGGGGAACAAGAAACTGATTTTCGTTCAGCGTAAGGTTGTATCTTTTTAAAATGAAATCCAATGTGTCCATATTTTTTGCTTCCGAAGCCTCTATTCTGCCGTATTTTGCGCCGTTACGCAAATAGACAGGCGGCATCTTTTATTTTATTTTTCCATTCTATTTGGATATCGCTCGCGCGGCTCGCTCTGCGATTGATGAAAACCTACGGTTTTCATACTTTCCCTTGCCAGTCTGGGGACTGGCGTGATGCACCTCAATTTTCTTGACTCGTCTATTTCTATTTGGATATCGCTTCTTACAGAAGCTGTTCACTCATAGGGTCTTTTGTTCATGCTTCACAAAAGCCCTCAATGAGTCTTGCGGAATGGGTCCCTTCCCTTTCCTCACGCGCGGCTCGCTCTGCGATTGATGCCACCGCCCGCGGGTGAGGAATGGGCAGGGACCCATTCCGTAAAACCTTCTTGAGATATTTTGCGAGGAACGAAGTAAAATATCCAAAAGGTGTACTGCGCCAGTATGGCGGGGTCCCGCTTGCAAGCGGGAAAAACCGTTTCATACTTTCCCTTGCCAGTCTGGGGACTGGCGTGATGCACCTCAATTTTCTATTTTCTATTCTCGTCGTTTCGTATTCTATAATCTGTAATCTGTAATCTATTTTCACGTAACGCATCATCTGCTGTGATATTTGTGCCCTCGGGCGGAAAGATACGGGCAATGGCTGTACACATCCGGTCTCACGTTTATTTTCGCTCCGCTCTTTTTGAGCACATACGGAAACGATATCTGATCCTGAATAATGTAGCGCGATATGTGATACCACCATTCTTTGAACATTTTCCGAATCTCCGGCGTATTCCGATACATGAATATCCCTCCGCAAACCAACAGGTCGTCAACAAAATCCTTGTCCGCCAAAATCTCATCATATGCCTCTTTCAGTTGTTCGTTCACGTATCTTCCCGCAAAATACAAAGACCCCTGTTTCAATCCCTTCCTCGTATATCTCACCTCCTGCCGTATATCCGGCCGTACGGGATGTTTCAATACAACGATGTCATATCCTTGGCACTGATCATAAAAATACTTCAGCGCATCGGGGTGAGAGAGGGTTAAATTCCCGTCAATCCACAAATAATACTCATACTCCGGCGCCAATTGCCAGCCGAAAAACTTCGGGATTTTAGCCTGCAATCTCGGCGTCATGGCTTTAAACCGCGGCGGGAAATTTTCATCGGTAAACTTAAAATAATCGTGCGCGAGAGACTGAGGGACATGCGGGTCTTCTTTGTCAAAACTTCCCAAATTCGCCGAAATCACCGCTATTTTGGGACGAGGTTTTTCCGCAAGGGTTTTTTCTGTTTTTTCTATGTAGTAGACATGTTCCACTCCGTATCCCGTTTTGGTCGCAATGTTTTCTTCCAGACGAAACGATAGGCCTTCAAAAAATTTTTCCAGGTCTTTTTTGCTAAACGCGATATCCGGCACGTCCACCCCGTATTTTTTATTGTGAGCGATTTCTTTTGTCTCCTCAACAAACGGCGTAAAGAAAACGATGCACAGTTTTTTATTAAAAGACGCAACCGCGTTTCGGAGCACCGCTTGCCAATCATAATTATGCTCAAGAATGTGGCGCATCACGATACCGTCCGCTTTTGACCGATACGTGCGAAGATCGGCGATCTTGTCCACAAATTTATTCGCACTCCCGTCAACGCCGGTATACTTTCCCTTATAAAATCTTTTGAATCCGCCGGTACCGCATCCCCAGTCTTCAACCTCACCGATATCCGCCATAAAATCAGCCGCCATTTGGTAGGTAATCGTATCTCCATACCGAAAAGCCCCGATGGCGTCAACCTTCTTGTACCACTTGTCCCATTTTCCCAACATGCTTTCTTTTTCCATGTTTTTAAGTCAAAAGTTAAAAGTCAAAAGTTAAAAGTCTAAAATCGTCCGTCCGTGCTTTTTCCTTTTCCCGCTCGTAAGCGGGACCCCGCCCGCCGGCGGTGGCACTTTTAACTTTTTACTCGGCAATTTTTTTCTATTCGTCGCTCTTCCAAATTTTTTCTTTCCAATCCGGAGGCCAACCGGGCATGGGCATGAATCGTTCCATTAAACCGATAAAAAAGTCCCTGTTTTCTCCCAGCCACAAACCAACCGAATATTCGTAACTTTTTATCTGATCACCCTTGGGCATAAAATACATTCTGCCGTACTTCGTTCCTTTATGCAGATGCGCATACCATGTGTTTTTGTTTACCTTGACGAACCCTTCGTTCTTCCATGTTTCAAAGTTTATTTCTTCCGCCTCTTGCCCCCACCCTTGGTATTTCAAATCCATAAACCCCCTTTCTTTAAACCAGCGTTTCGTCATGAACCAGCATGACCCTTGAGAAGTAAGCGTGTCGTCTATCGGAATATCCCATCTCGCGCGCGTTCTTTTATCCCACTTGAAATCATGAATGCCCTTGTCTTTTTGCAGTAAATCTTCAAACGGCACATATTCGTAATCAATCGGCGGTCGGTCGTCGGCTTGTTTTTGCAAACACCAATTTTCGGCATCCAGTCTGTGCCGTCGCGGAATTTGCACCCAATTCGGCTCATGAGCTTTGGCGAGTTCAACGTCAAATCCTTTCGCCACCATGCAGTGAGCATCCAGACTCATAACATATTCCCCTCCGCATCGGTCAACCATCATATTGATGCCTTGCCGCTTATGGCATTTGCCGTCCCCGAGCGGTATCCGAAGATACTGGACTCGCGGATCGCTGACGATTTCGTCCGCCGGCGGTTCGTATCCGTCCAAAACGGGAAAAATTTCAATTTCTCCGGTCGCGTTCGCCAAAACATCCAGAATCGTCTGTTTCAAAAATTTCTCGTTTCTGCTGGGAATGGCGATGGATAGCATGTTTTTTTAGAGAAAAAAGTTAAAAGTCAAAAGTTAAAAGTCAAAAGTCTAAAACCGTCCGTCCGTGCTTTTTCCTTTTTACTTTTAACTTTTTACTTGAATCGTTCTATTAGCCACTCAAAATCATGAATTCTTCTTTCCCATCTGTTGTTGAGCCAAAAATCTCTTGAATACGCGTTTCCGGCCGCCACTTCCGTGCTATCCAGCCTGTGCGTCCTTCCGAATTTTCTATGCTGATGGGCATACCACGTTTTTTTATTCACCATAACCTTCCCTCCGCCAAGCCATGTTTTGAGGGCGATTTCAATCGGTTCCTGAGTAAACGTGCCGTATCCTTCCTCCTGCAATTCTCCGATAAAATCCCAATGCTTGCGCGACATGACCCAGCAGGAACCCTGAAAAACCATGGTTTCGTCTACAAGAATATCTTTATGGTTATTTGCGCGACGCGGCCATATTTGTCCGCAAATTCTGTCCGGAAGCGTTGTCAATTTTTCATAATCAATCGGCCTCGGATCGTCTTCGCAGATGATCCACTTCTCCGTATCAAGTTTATACCGCCTCGGAATAACGACCCAGTCATCCTCAATATCGGCGAGCAACTTCACGTCAAAACCTTCATCAAACATGCAATGGGAATCGCATTTTAAAAGATACTCGCCACGGGAGATTGCCACGCCCGAATTCACGCTATCCCGAAGACCCCTTCTGTTTTCGTTATGAATGCTAACCGTCGCTCCGGTTATCGCATCGTCCCGATAGCCGTCAAAAATAACGATAATCTCAATTTCGCCTCTGGCGTTTTTGCGAATATCATCAATCGTCGGCTGAAGATATTTGTCTTTATATGAAGGAATTATTATGGAAAGCATAATGTTTTTAAGTAAAAAGTTGAAAGGAAAAAGGAAAAAGGAAAAAGGAAAAAGCACGGGCGGACGGTTTCGGACTTTTTGCTTTTTACTTTTTACTTTTTACTCGTAAAAAAATACCGCTGGTCTTGGTATTTAAACACATGACGATTTAATTTTCAACTTGTAAAAACGGGAAAAAGTGGTCTAAACGTGCGTCAGATATATCATTGACGGATTAAAATAAATGCAATTGCTTGAAAGCGCCCATCCGACGGGGTGTATAACTTCATCTGTTCCGGAAGGCCGCGTCTGTGTCAACGTTCCGCTCGTGGACAAATAGACCAGCCCGGCTTGTCCCGGTCCGGTGGTCCAGCTCCAGCTATTCTCTCTCATAATGCCGTGCAGAAGGACTTTTTTATTATCTCCCGATCCGGTATCTATCGCCAGCGCCACGCACGGAGAAGTCGCGCTCGTCGTCGCATTCGCATTATCAAAATGTCCCGTTGCCGCCACCATATACAAAGGCATTCCCAATGTGGCGACCGCATCCACCGATGCTTCCAGTATCAAACCCGAAGCCGGGGACGGCGCATTCGTCAGTTTTATTCCCGCCACGCTGTTGATCGGCAACTCTCCCATATCCAAACGGTAGCGGGAAATTTTAATGGTATGTATGCCCACTTTCAAATCTCCGCAGTGAAGACAGGTAAAAAGAGACGTAGGTACGCTCTTTTTTTTATCAACCCCCAAAAGGGGTATCCATTTATGTCTTTTGCATTCTGTTTTTTCCGCACTCATTGGTTTAATAATTTCTATTTGGCTGATCGCTCTCCGTCATCCGCCAACTGGCAGAGGCGGATCACTGGGGCGTAGGGGTCGGCTAACGCCGACATTATTTTGTTAGTTCGTCGGCTCTATTCTCAATTCTCTATTTTCTATTTTCTTTTTACTTTTACGCTCCTTTATCAATTTGGAATATTTCCTCTCCGGAATTGTCGTAAATGGACAACATCCTTTCGTTTTCAACCACTCTGAAAGATTTGTGATTATTCTCCTCCGGCGGATTGAGTGTAGCAGATGGATCAACTTTTGTGAAGGAGTCATTTGCGCGCCCCGAAAACAGCGGACCCAAAACCTTTCCGGCCAAAAGGGTCCCGCCGCCAATCAATATTATTTTTAAAAATGTTCTTCTTTCTTTGTCCATTTTGCCAATTAATACACTGGCGCCATATGGTTTATCGCTCGCGCCCCGCCAGTTTGCGGATTGTCGGAGCGTAGCGGCAGGATTACTGCCGACATTCGGGTAAGCTGTGCGGTGTCTCCCTCTTTCATTCGTCAGTCGGCGGGAGCGGAAACGAATCGTCCCGGCACGGGAGAGGTTCTGTTGCCGGCACGCCTCTCTACTTCAACTTTATTTCTTTTTCGGCTTTTTTTATTTCCGTTTCCATCTCTTCTTTCCCCTTTTTGAATTCTCCGGTGAATCTGCCCAACCCTCTCGCGATTTCCGATATTTTTTCTCCGCCAAAGAAAAAAATCACTATCGCGACAAGGATGATTGCCAATTCCGGAAGTCCCAGTCCAAACATATTCATTTTTATTTATGTGTTCTAATTCTCAAATTCGACCTTCTGTCTTATTGCATGCAAACGGAGGAAAAGACGGGAGTTTTTATGCTCTTCCGTTTTTCCCGAACCTGCATCAATAAAAAAATAACGATATATTTATTTCGCCTTTCTTCCTTTGTAAAGAAAGAACAAAATCACGATCGCAACGACGATCACGATTATTTCCGGAGTTCCCAATCCAAACATGGTATTGTTTTATTTTAAACCTTCTTCTAATTCGACCTTTCATTAATTATACACCTTTCGTAAGCCTTTTGGCAAAATAATATCCGGTAAAATACAACGAAGCCAGCGGAACAAAGAGCATTGCCATGGTAATCCCCGTTCCATCGGGGGTAATGCTTGCGGCAAGAACCAAAAAAAGCAAGATTGCGTGCCGCCATATGCGCAACCAAATTTCGGCTTTTACTATCCCCATCATGCTCAACATGATCATAAACAACGGCAAGAGAAACATGATTCCGACATAAAACGTCAGGCTGAAAACATAGTAAATGAATTCGTCCAGTGAAAAAAACGTGGTTGCGCCGATGCGGGTGGCAAACGGATACAACACGCTAAACGTTGCCGGCACCAGAAAAAAGTAAGAAAATGCGCAACCGGAAAAAAAGAGGAAAACCGTCGGCCAAAGCATCCACGAAAGCACCTTTCTTTCGTGAGGAAGGAGCGCGGGGCGGAGATACAGAGTAACCTTGTACACAAAAAGAGGCAAAGTCGCCAAAAAAGCCAAAAAGATGGCAAGCGACATTTGAGATAAAAATCCGCTCATCGGATTCGTCACCAAAAGCTCCACATTCTTCGGAAGAACGTCTTCCCTTACTCTGTTAAAAACTTGAACGGCAATGGAGTCTTCGGACGGAAGCAAAAATAAAAAAGTTTTCCCAAAAATCACCGCTTTGTGCAACCCGAAAACAAAGAAAAAAAACGAAAAACCGACAAAGTAATACACCCAATGGATGATGTGTTTTGCAAATATTTTGAGTTCTTCAAGGATTGTCATGGGAATGTATGCTTTGATAAATAAAGATACCAATATACAAAATAAATATACTAATATACGAATTATACTAATGATACGAATGGATACGAATACGGACAATTACGGCGTTTATTGGCGTATTCGTTTCCATTCGTGTCATCGTTGTACTCATTTTATCAATCGCGTTTATGTTAAATCCGGACAGAGATTCTATTATACGCGGTAACGCCGTTTTTGTCTTTTCGGCTGAGCGTATTGGGGTCAGCATCAACGATAGTTCCGGTCAGAAGGCGAAAATGAAAAAGCTTCGCAATCTCATTTACAACCATAAAGATTTTTGACTGTACAGTTTTTTGGATCCGCTCCTAAGATAACTTTACCTGAAAAGTAGACATTCGTTGCATCTTTTGCATAACCATTATCAACATACTGGAAAGTCTTAGGGTCGGCACCAGAAATCAATTGACCCGCAAAATAGACGTGCGTTGCATCTTTTGTATATCCATAGTCCACATGTTGAAATGTTTTAGGATCTGCGTTTGGAATAATACTCCCAACATAGTAAACATTATTTATGTCTTTTGCAAAAGCATCTTTAATCCATGAAAAAGTTTTTGCGTCAGCATTTGGAATAATTTTATCATCTGAAAACTCGGGTAATACCTCGGGCGGCGGAGCGTCTATATTTGTTTCATCTAAAAAATATGCATGTTTTGTATCTTTCGTGTACATAGCCCCAACATGCCCAAAGGTATTGGGATCAGCATCTTTAACAATGCTTCCATCGTGATAAACATAATTTTTATCTTTTGCGTACAGACCAACATAATTAAACCGTCCTAAAAGTTTAAATGTTGTTGGATCAGCACCAACAAGCAATGTTTCATCAACATATACCCCATCTGTTTTAATTTGATATAGAGAAGAAAAAAGAGTTTGTGCTTCCGTATCCTCTGCTATATTTTCTGTGTTTCCTCTTGTCGTTGTTGCATCCCCCGTAACGGAAATTCTGGAATTTTGAGCCGCAACAACAGATGAAGTTGCGGCACTCATATTTTGCCGATTCTGTTCTGTCGGCACAACGGTATGCCTGCTTTTTGCAAAATAATACCCGCCGATTCCGATACCGGCAAGCATCAAAATACTAACCGCAATAATATATGTTTTTTTCATAATTTTATATATTATTTATCATCTTTACCTTATCCTCACCACTGAAAGAAAGCACTTTGCCTTTGTAAAGCACCGTTCCCGATACGGTTAAAGTAGCGGTGTTTCCGACGTGGAATTTTCTTTGTTACTCAAATAAATAATAAAGGTCTGTCTTTCCAAACTTCGTAGGATGTTGGTTGTTATTATATATCTTTAAATATAGCTGCTTGTTTTTTTCAACGAGAGAAACTTGTTTGTCGGAAAAAACTCCCTGCCCGACTCCATATTCAAACCAGTCAGCCGAACCGGGCACGCTCAAAAGCGGTATAACTATTCCCGCTTGCAGAGCACAGATATTTATACTCGTATACCCCGAACGTCCGGCAGTTGCATCAATCATATATAAAACTTTATTGAATTCAAATAGTATCGGGGCGGTCCCGATACACCCCTCGTATCCTGAACGCATCTTTACCGATTCTTCGCCTTGTTTATTTACCGTATAAAGACGGTATCTTGAACCTCCAGAAGCAGCTGCGGTCATGTCAACATGCAGTGAATATGTTTTCCCATAAAATATAAAATTGCTTTCTTCGTCGTATTGTGAAGATGTTGCCTGTATCATTTTCACAGTCAGATTATGAATTTGATTCATTCCGATCTTTAAATCATTTAAAAAGACCTCCGCATCTGGTTGATTTATAATGATCTCGGCTGGCAACAAAAACAGTTCTCTCGCCATTTCGCTTTCTTCATCTTGATTATCATTTGCAACAACAGTTGTAGTAGCAATGGTTGTCGTTGCGATCAGTTCCTCGTTTTGCTCTTTTTGAACGAAAAGCAAAACCGCGCGCTTGCTTTTTGCAAAATAATACCCCCCGATTCCAATGCCCAAAAGAACAAAAACACTAACTGCAATAATATATGTATTTTTCATATTTTTTTGTTTAGTGAATTACTTTTATGACATCTTGTCCCTCAAAGGAAAATGTTTTTCCCTTATGAAGTACCGTTCCCGACACGGTTAAAATAGCCGTATCTCCGAGTGGTATTGTTGGAAGTATCGCGCCGCGTTCAAACTTCGCCATTAAGTCCGGTATGCCGTCTTTGTCATAGTCCCCTATCGCCATCGGTTTTGCGTTTGCCGGTATTCCATTGAGCGTTATGCTTGTTTTATCAATCGTGTTTATGTTAAATCCGGACGGAAGCTCAATGTATGCGGTGATGACACCCTTTTTGTCTTTTCGGCTGAGCGTGTCGGGGTCAACATCAACGATCGTTCCGGTCAAAAGACGGAGTTCATCGCTTGCCGATTCCGCGCCTGTTGTGATGGTTTTCTCAATAACGCCGTTGCTACTTTTGTCATGGTTCCCAATCGTCATCGGTTTTTTCATGTGGTTATTTCTTAATCACCCCTTCCAGCTTGCCGAGAATTCCGAGCAGAAGCTCCGCGTCCGATTGCGCAAGTCCGCACTTTTGAGATCTTCCGAATTGATTGAATAGACCATTCATGCCGGTGATGTCTGTTTTATCAACTCCGTCTTTTGTCAAAAAATTCAGGGCGTTTTTTTCGGATAACATTCCGGCGAAGATGTCGGTTTTCTTCGTTCCGCATGAGAACAGTTGAATCATCCGCTTTTCGCTTTGGATTAACGCCAATGCCGGTTTCTTCAGGTTTTTTGCCAGCAGTTTTTCAACGATGTTCGTTTCCGAAAGGAGAATCTGGCGGAGCGGTTTCGGCATGTTTATGGAGGATACGAGAAAACGGAACAGAGAAATCAAATCTTTTGCGGACGCTGATGTTTGAATGACGGAGGGGGTGGTGGTTCCCGTTATTTGATAGAAATCGGCAGTGCCGGGAAGAATGGTTTGGCTCACGGTTGCGCCCGTGAATATGCCTGTCGCGGGGTCAATGGTGCGGGCGTAGAGTTCGTATTTGTCCGTTTTGTCGGGAACCTGCGAGGCGATATCGGGATTGGCGTCAAAGAATGCTTGGGTGTCGTGCGAGGAAACGTAGTAGCGCACGGTTTCGGTTGACGGGACAAATATCCATTCTTCATCTCCTTGCATGTCGCCAGAAACTTCCGAACCGGCGATTTGGTTTTCAAATTTTGCGGTTGAGTAATTCATGCCGATATGGCGGCCGTCGGGGGTGATGGCGTGGAGATCTAGGTCGGGGAAAGGGATATCGGCGAGAGAAGAAAAATAAACCACGTTTCTTGAAGGATTAAAAACGCTTATAAATCGATCAACATGACCATATTGGATGAGAGCAATACAAAACCACGCTGTAAATACGAGGAGAAGAATCATTAGCGCGATTTTTGCAAATATCCGCTTGGCTCTCGGTAATCCGGACAAAAAACATTTTCGGAAAATTCGTACAATCAAGAATATAGTAC
>Ga0172379_10004627_pt1 | contig 20034 bp, 20 predicted proteins | sample GrowelOW334metaG_FD_119756 | JGI IMG/M metagenome (GOLD analysis project Ga0172379, IMG submission 119756) | Groundwater microbial communities from an aquifer near a municipal landfill in Southern Ontario, Canada - Groundwater well OW334 metaG | ecosystem: Environmental > Aquatic > Deep...
AATTTTTTCATACACGCGAATTGTGTCAAAAAAACGGAAAAAAGGCTTGCACTACCGAACTAAAACGACGACTCCATCAACCAAATTAATCCGGCTATTACGCATATGCTTAAATTTACGGCGTAAACAATTTTCAAAATTTTTTATTTTATTTGTTATTTTTATCCAGCCAACTTTGCAGAATGATCGCCGCGGCGGAGGCATCGGTCAGAGCGCTGTCCTCTTGGATATTCCGCGCTTGTTTTGATGTGAGAAATTCTTTTTCCAGAAAAACGGAAAGCGAAAATTTTTCTTCCAGCGTTTTTTTGAAAGCAAAGATTTTTTTCATAACCGGATTCGGCTGTCCGCTGAAATCCAACGACTCGCCGAGAATGACGGTACTGATATTTTCTTTCGTACAAATTTCTTGAATGACCGCAGTTAATTGATTGTCATTCGGAAACACCCCAAAAGGAAAAGCCACCGCTCCCCCATCGTCGGAGATCGCGATCCCAACTTTTTTCGTGCCGTAATCAATGCCGAGTGTTTTCATATGAATAAAATTAGAGTAACACATTTTAAAGAGAAAAAACACCAATTGAATGATAATTTTTATTCACACACAACCCGCTGGTACCTCCACATATCGGTTGCTACAATTAAAGTGTCGAGAGGGTAATTATTAATTAATAATAAATTACTTATGGAAAAAGCAATTTTTGACCCCATGGGGGTAGTCGCGACGCTTATAAATAGAGTCCACCGCACCGGCGTTATCATGATGATACAGGTAGATAAAGCGCAAAATAGAGCTGAAAAGATAAGTCCTCATGTCGTTGACGATTTGGAAACCGATTATCTGCTCGCGAATATTGAGTTGGAAAATATGCTGAAATCGCAGCTCGCGCAAAAAAACGATCAAGGATGGAAACTTTTTGTTGATTCCGTAAGCAAACTCAACAATAGAGAAAAACCGATATTCAAAGGTGTTGCGCACAACGTCAAATTAACCGCAGATAATATTCTTGCCGGCAGTGCAAATCCGTTTACTACCGTGCCTTTTGACCTTCCCTCTTACATTCTTCCCTATGCACCGACCGGACCCGCAAATGTTGACCCTGATTTTTGGAAACTAATCATCGCTGATGCGGAAAAACTGGAACCGGTAAACAAAGGTATCGGTGTCGGAATAACAGCCGTTGCCGGAGCAATAGCGGCCGGCGCGGAGATAGCGGCAGGAACAGTAACGGCTCCTATTACTGCGACGGTGGCGGCAGTGGGCGGCGCATTTTACGGAGGAGTTGAAATAGGCAATGCAATCAATCACTACATGGGCTGGGAAGAGTGGAAGTAGTTGAACGTCACCCCAAACCAGCGTCACTTCAATAAAACGAAGCGACGCTGGTTTTTTGACAGAAAATAAGTATAATGGAGAAACAATTGAATAATACGGAGGAGTGGCTGAGTGGTCGAAGGCACCAGTCTTGAAAACTGGAGATCGGGAAACCGGTCCGTGGGTTCGAACCCCACCTCCTCCGCTGTGATATTATCGCCTTTTCAACAGCAAGTAGATAAAGAAAAATTTCAAGTTTTTCTTTTTGTTTGTCCCGGAAATATGCCTTTCAGTTTTGCTGTACACCCTTGGTTTGTCGTAAACAAACAAGGAGTGATTTCAAGATGGGAAGTTCTTTTTACTGATGTGCCAACGAAGACAAACTGGGGGCATTTATATTTGAATCGGTTCCCGCCGTTTCAGGGAATTGAGGTAATTCATTTTTCACAAAAATATTTTTGGAAAGCAAAGTTATTTGCGAAAATTGAAGGTCAGGAAGCAAAACAAATGGCGGATTTTATAGAAAACTCACAGACTTTATACCCATTTCGTGATACCTATGCTCTGAGAGGACCGAATAGTAATACTTACGCACAATGGATTCTAAATAAATTTCCCGAAATGAAGGTGGAACTACCTTGGAATTCATTTGGGAAGAGCTATCACAAAAAATAGGCGACCCCCATTGACACCCAACTCATAGTATGCTACACTAAAATTTCATGTGTTGTTTGTAGTAACGTAACCCAAGGAGAAAGTGCATGTCGGCTCAACAAAATCGTAACAAAAGCATAGCCAAACAAGCGGTATCAAAATCACGTAGAAACCAATTGTTAAAAGTGCTTGAAGCCAACGAAGAAATCCAACAAGTAATTGAAAAGAAAAAAATACGGGAAGGAGAATTTGTTGATTCTGTTCCCGAATTGATGAAAAAACGAAGATAAACAACCAACACAACCCCGCGACGCCTTTGGCGTTTTGCGGGGTTTTTTGTAGAAAGAAACGTTTTTTTGTGTTACTGTAGATATATTATTATGAGCAAAAGAACTATCGGTATTATCATATTCGTCGCTTTTCTCACGCTTCTTTTTGTGTGGAAAATTCCCGGAAAAAATACTCTGCCTTTTTCTTCATCCGAAAAGATGCATGTTACCGCGAGTTTCTACCCTCTCGCTTTTTTGGCGAGCGAAATCGGCGGAGATAAAGTTCAGGTACTCAATGTTACTCCCGCAGGAGCTGAGCCACACGAATACGAGCCAACTTCGCGTGACATAGCCGAAATGGAACAAAGTAAAATACTCATCATAAATGGCCTTGGTCTTGAACCGTGGTACGAGAATGTGAAAGCAAATATCAATCCGAAGAAAACAACTCTGCTCGTCGCGGGAGAAGAATTGGGAGATACCGCAACAAAAGACCCGCATGTCTGGCTCTCCCCTCTCCGTATGAAAACCATGGCAGAAAGAATCGAACAATCTTTTGTGAAGGCGGACCCAAAAAATGAAGATTATTATATCGGAAAGCTTCAAAGCATTAAAACCAAGTTGGATGCCCTTGATGCGGATTATAAAAAAGGACTTGCCAATTGCCAAATGACCAGCATCATCACTTCGCACGCGGCTTTTGGATATCTCGTTTCGGATTACGGCCTCCGCCAAGTTTCCATTGCCGGCCTTTCTCCTGATGCCGAACCTTCGCCAAAAGCGTTGGTCAATATTACAACCTTTGCAAAAGCATACGGCGTGAAATACATTTTTTTCGAAAGTCTGGTCAGCCCGAAACTTGCCCAAACCATTGCAGATGAAGTGGGTGCCAAAACGCTTGTCTTAAATCCGTTGGAAGGACTAACCCAAAAAGAACAAGCCGATGGAAAAAATTATATATCCATAATGCGGGAAAATTTATCCAATTTGCAAACAGCACTATCATGCACAAAGTAGACCCCGTTAGAAAATCAAGGTCATCTCGGTTGTAATAAAAAAACAAATATGGAAATAAAAGAAGAAATGGTAATAAAACCCTCTCAAAAATTTTCTAACGGGGTAGATCATACAAAAAAGATCGTAGAAATGTCCGATATCTCATTTTCCTATGGAAATGATGAGGTTTTGCGAAATATTTCTCTTGATATTCATGAGGGCGATTACATCGGGATTGTCGGACCGAACGGAGCCGGAAAAACAACTCTGCTCAAGATCATGCTCGGTCTACTCTCCCCGACCAAAGGCCATGTGAAGCTCTTTGGCATAGATTTGAAAAAATTTAAAAAATGGTCGGATATCGGCTACGTCCCCCAAAAGGCGACGAATTTTGATGTTAATTTTCCGGCCACAGTAGGCGAGGTGGTACTTATGGGCAGATACGGAAAAAAGGGACTCTTCCGCCACACCAACCGCGGAGACGAGATCGCGGCGCAAAAAGCTTTGAACGAGGTCGGCATGAAGGATTATGAAAATCGCCTCATCGGCGATCTTTCGGGCGGTCAGCAGCAAAGAGTTTTTATCGCAAGAGCGCTCGCGGGAGAACCGAAGGTCATTTTTCTTGATGAACCAACGGCGGGCGTTGACTCCAAAACTCAGGATGAATTTTATGCGATCATTAAAAAACTCAACCAGGATCTTGATCTGACGCTCGTACTCGTTTCTCATGACATTGAAAAAATAACCAAAGAAGTAATGCATGTTGCCTGTATTGACCGAACACTCGTATATCACGAAACTCCCGAAAAGTTTCTCGAGAGCGTTCATGCCCGGGAATTCGTGGGAGAGAACGCCAAATTTACCACTCATCACCATTTATAAATATTTATGGATGCAAATATTTTTCAATACGGTTTTATGATACGAGGACTGGAGGCGGGAGTGATCGTAGCTCTCATCGCTCCGCTCATCGGGATATTTCTCGTTCTGCGCCGATATTCTCTGATCGCCGACACCTTGGCACACGTTTCGCTTGCCGGTATCGCCCTAGGAATGATTCTCGGTGTTAATCCGGTATACACTGCCATAGGAGCAACGGCGCTTTCTTCCATCGGCATCGAACGCTTGCGAACTTCAAAAAAAATATACGGAGAATCAGCTCTTGCCCTCTTTCTCTCCGGAAGTCTTGCACTCGCTATCGTTCTTTTAAGCCTTGCGAAAGGTTTCAATACCAATCTGTTGAATTATCTTTTCGGGAGCATTGTAACCGTAACCGCGAGCGATGTCGCTGTTATATCCGTTCTTGCGGCTATCGTTTCTGTCGCTCTGATTTTATTCTATAAAGAACTGGTGTATATTTCCTTCGATGAAGAGTCTGCAAAAGCAGGTGGCATTCCCGTCCGCTTCATCAATTTTCTCCTTATCCTTCTTGCGGCGTTCGTTGTTTCTCTCTCGATCCCGATTGTCGGAATATTGCTTATTTCCGCACTCATGGTTATTCCGGTCATCACGGCGCTTCAATTCAAAAAGGGTTTTGCCAAAACCATTCTTTTTTCGGAAATCATTTCCGTATTTTCCGTCATCTTCGGCATTATTTTCGCCTTTTACTTTGATCTTTCTACGGGCGGCACGATCGTCCTTACCATGCTTGCCATTTTCGGAATGACGTTATTCGCACTAAAGAAAAGCTAAATTTTAATAATTTATAATAAACATAAACATATGGTAATAAAAGAAAAAACCGCTATTGTTACTGGCGTCGGCACAGAAGTCGGAAAAAGCATTGCGCTCGCGTTGGCGAAAGAGGGATACAATGTCGTAGTGAGCGATCCCGATTATGCGAAATCCGGAGCGGTAGCAAATGAAATAATCGGACTTGGACAAGAATGTCTCGCTGTCAAATGCGATGTTGTCAAAAAAGAAGAAATGGATGATCTGATAATAAAAACCATATCAAGATATAAAAAGATTGATGTTTTGGTGAACGGAACCGAGATATTTCCTTTCAATCCATTTGAAAACATCAGCATTACCGATTGGGAATTGCTTATGAATACGAATTTAAGAGGAACATTGCTTACTTCTCAGGCTGCCGTCAAAGAAATGAAGGATGGCGGAAAAATTATAAACATTTCCTCAATCGCCGCCTCGGTAGGATTCAGCGGACTGGTTGCTTATAGCGCTTCGAAAGGCGGACTGGAAGCGATGACGCGAACGATGGCGCTTGAACTTGCCACAAAAAAAATAAGTGTGAATGCCGTTTCAGTCGGTATACTCGATCTTCCCGGAGGCAATGCTTCATGGATGAACGAAGCCGCCGACAAAATGGTCACCACTGCACCTGACAAACGACTGGGAAAACCGGAAGACGTCGCCGGAGCAGTAGTATTTCTTGCTTCCGACAAAGCCAACTATATAACCGGACAAGTGATTACCGTCGATGGAGGATATACTCTGCGATAACGAACGTGAAAGTAGAGAATTGAAAATAGAAAATAGAATACGGACACGGACGTCGTTATTCTATTCTCAATTATCTATTTTCTATTCTCTTTATTTTCTTATGGACGGACTTTTACGCTGTTCCCGATACGCTTTCGGACCAAATCGCTTGCACTATTGCGGACCCGATAAAAACCGCGAGATTTTTTCGTACATCGCCGAACAGGAAAAAGACGCGGGATTGGTTGATCTGCTCACGAAGTTCGAAACGATGTATCCATATCTCTGCCACATTGCTGAAGCGAATAAAATAAAAGATCCCCTGAGCGACCGCGTGGTGGAAGCCTACTGGATCGGCAATCCCCTGCTTGACCGCGTGCCGAAACAAAAACTCTACGAACATTTGCGCGAGGGACTAAAGCTGAAAGACAAACTCGGTGCGAAAACATTTGAAATGATTGCCAAAAAAGTAGGACGAGGCGCTCTTCCACATCATTCTTTTCATGTTTTGGATATTTGGAAAAGAACCGGTGCAACCGAACGCGAACATTCCTTAGAGAATATCAGCGAATGTTTGGTCAGCGTCGGAACGATCGTGTCCGTGTCTGGTCCGTTCATTACCGTAGAAACCGAGCCTCTGTTGTACCGAAACGGAAAACTAACCCTTGGCGCGCCAACACCAAAAAAACTTTTGCGCCAACTTGAATCGGACTACGATATTGAACAACTGAAACCGGGCGACTTGGTGTCTATTCATTGGAGCGTGATATGCGAGAAGATAACGAGGAAGCAGGCGGAGAATTTGAGGAAGTATACGAAAAGACATATTGCGCTGGCGAATGAAACGATATAATAAAAATTTCTAATATCCAATTTCTAATTTCTAAACGAGCGAGAGAAATGGAAGTCGCAACTTACATTTCCGAGCGAGTGAAAGAAATAAAAGAGTGAAACTGCTTTTATTTCTAATGAACGACGACCGATTTTTAGACATTTGAAATTAGACATTTTATTAGAAATTAGGAATTAGATATTAGAAATTTATGCAAATATATATTTTCGGCAATCCCGACCTAGAAATAGATTCTCTCCCCATCCGAATCCTGCCGGAGCTTAAAATTCGTTTTCCCGAAATAGATTTCGTTATTCTCGACCCGAACGAGGAATGGAAGATTCCTGAAGAAATGGTCATGATAGACACTGTCGTCGGGATTAAGGAACTGACCGTTTTTGACGACCTCAAACATTTTATAGAAGCACCGCGCATATCGGTTCATGACTTTGATGCATTTTTCAACCTCATTTACCTCCAAAAACTCGGCAAGCTCAAAAAAATCAAGATATTCGGCCTTCCGCCGGAGATGTCGGAACATGAAGCCGGCGATAATTTGACAAAAGTGATAAATAAGTTGTATAATACAAACAGAATTGACTCACAGGAGAGCAATAATGAAGAAAGCAAAAGATAAGATATATGGTCACCTAGAAACCGTGCATCTTGAAATTCCGGAAGAAATTAAAAATCTTCCTCAAGATGAAAAATGGCTACATGCGATGTGCACGGCACCCATATGGAAAAAAGATGAATATATGGCCCAATCCTTTGCATGGGCAGATGAATGGTTGGATACAATTCTTGAATGTCCAGCCGAAGATTCGGAACCGGATTATCTGAATTGGTGCAACCCACTCGCAAGAGCGTAGATAACAAAGGCTCGACCACAATTGTGGCGGGCCTTATATTTTTTAGTCGGGATTGACTAAAACATCAAACTGGGCTATTGTCAGGGCAGATATATGAGTTGTTTTACAATACAAAAAGGAGGGTAGAATGATCACGCGAGTCTACAATAAACAAGTCCTGATTCCTATTACCGACGTTCCCATAAAAATACTGGGAAAATATGTGGCTGAATATCTTGCTAAGATTTTACAGCCCAATGAACATATTCTTCGTCATTCCATCAATAATGTAAAAGACGGAGATGCCACGGTTGAAATGGCGATTGCGGAAGCAAATCGTCCGCTTTCAGAAGAAATTCATCCGACATACGAGCATCCGAAAGGAAGCAAAAAGGTTGTCGTGCATATCGTTCCGACGGGCGTTCGCGCTTCAATCGGAGGATATATCGCTGACGCAAGTCCCGCGACAAACCTACTCGCATCGGTAGCAGACTACTGCATTACCAACCCGAATGCAGTAAACGCGGCGGTCACGACCTACATGTCGCCTAACGTTCTTTATACGGAAGGTCACACGCTGGATAATCTTTTCCAAGGCCGCGTCGTACTGCGTCCGGCAAAAAAACTGAACCGGATCGGACTTATCCTTGACCACGGCGAGAACTGCGAAAAAATTCATCGCTTCTGTTTCCAAACAGCGGAAATGTGCCGTTTGGCAGGCGGAATTGATCTGGCACATTATGTCATTACCGAGGAACATGTGCTGAGCCGTTCATTCCAAAATGAATCTGGTGCAATTACCGGCGAGATCGGCAGACCGCTCACACTTATCAAAGCGATGGAACAACTGCTGAAAAATCGTGCGCATGAAATAGATGCATTCGTTGTCGGTACGCAAATCGCGATTCCGCAAGGAGCTCTTGATCTCTATCACGCAGGAAAAACTCCCGATCCTCATGGCGGTTTGGAGGCGGTAATTTCCCATTTGCTTTCATGGCGTTCAGGAAAAATGGTCGCACACGGACCTCTCTTGTACGAAGAAGAGATCGCCGACCTTCTTGATCGGAAGCACATAGATGCCCGCGCTACCGGCGAAGTTATCGGCAGTATCGGTTATCTCGGATGCGTCATGCAAGGACTTTCCCGTTCTCCACGGATTCATTTCTTGAACGTGAACGCGAGAGAAAATCTTTCTCCCGATTGGATCGGACTCGCTGATGTCGCCGCAATCGTCGCTCCATGGAATTCGCTCGGCGGATTACCCATGCTTAAGGCGGTAGAAAAAGGAATTCCCATTATTGCGGTCAAAGATAACGATACTCTCCTGAATGTTTCCAAAGAAACGCTCGGTTTCGGAGATTCTGTTATTGAAGTAGAAAACTACCTCGAAGCCGCGGCTCTCGTTAAGCGTATCGTTGAAGGCGGAACCTATCGCCTTTCCGAAAAAGAAAGCGCAAAACTCCTTTCCGAAGGATACGAGATTGCAGAAGCCACCGGCATGGCACTCGAATCCCTCGGCCGTCCCGTCGTTCCATTTGAAATCTTCGCAAAAAGCTGAAATTAGAAATCAGTTTTTATCCAAAATCCCGTACGGTTCGTCCGTACGGGATTTTTTTTAATGAGAACTGAAAAACAATGACTATATACACGAGATGGGATTTTTGTCTTTACAATGTAAACGAAACAAGAAAATAATATTGTCATCAAGGCAAAGCTTTACCTCGTAATCGTAATATTATCCCAAGTCGAAGCAACTCCCGCACTGTACGATCCATAGGAAACGTTATTCATCATGACCTCACCAACCTCCCAATCTTCGGGGTTAAGCGACAAAGAAGAGATTAAATCCTCATATAAATTACGAGAAAAAGAAGATGAAGGCGTGAGAACAATCTTTGAACGACAAGCGGATGTTCCTCCTGTGGAGGGAAAACCCGAGGAACCGGACATTTCATAAGTAATGAAAGAGAATGGAATCAGATTTCCGTTTTCTAAACATAGTGGTTCCCAATTGTGCGTATTGAATACAACCACCACTTCGGATTTTGTAAAAGCGGTTGTGGTTGAAGTGATGGAAAAGTCTGTGAACGATAAATTGGTAGTCGGGGTAACCGGTATGGAAAAATTTCCGCCGGAATAAATAGTATGATACAGATAACCGTTCGAATTTCCCGGAAAATGACCGAATTGTAATATTTTTCCGGGAAGATTCTCTATGGAAGATATGGGCGAACCGATGGGGGCATTATCCGTTACTATCCATTTACCGCTGTCGGCAGTAAAAGCACATACGCCATTACCGGATATGTACGGAGAAGCGTCTTCGCACAACGGATGGCCGATACTCATACTCTCCCATCCCTCAAAGAATGCGATAGTGTTTTCGTTCGTTTCGCAATTGAGTCCGACTTGCGAATCGCAAACGGCGTGGTAGGCGTTTAATCGCGGACCGATGGGCTGGTCGGTTTCAATCGGATCGGCGGTGCGGATGAGGATTTGCTTGATTTCTGATGGAGTAAGTTCCGGCTTGATGGCTTTCAAAAGACCGGCGACGCCGGTGACGAGAGGGGTTGAGGCGGAGGTGCCGGAGAAATTTGTGTCATAATTTGCCGTACCAGTACCCAATTCTGGAAAATCGCCCTTTCCTCTGGGGGCGGGCGCGTACAGAGATAAGCCCGGTGCAGAAATATTTACTGCGCTTCCGTAATTACTGTAACTCAATCTCGTGTCATCAAAAACTGTTGACCCGACGGTTATTACATTATCAAAATTATCGCCATAATTTGCTGGTGTCTGCAATTCTGCGGGAAGGTCGTTATTCCCGGCGGAAACAACAAACAAGATGTTGTTTAATTTTGAAAATAAAGGTCTATACCATACATCGTGATATCCTGGAGTATATATCGTTCCGCTACTGAAGTTGATGATATCAACACCCTCTTCAACAAGTTCTTCTGTCTTAAAAAATACATTCCACACTGCCGGCGTAAACTCAGTGGTTGGAAATAACGATGATGGCGTTCGCATCTCCAAAGTATAATTTAAATTTTTTACACCGCTTAAAATCCCATTCATTTGAGGGTGTTCGTAAGCATCAACTCCATTGGCGGATATATTGTTCGCTCCGATAATACCGGCAATCTGTGTGCCATGCCCAGCCGTGGCACCGGGAATATCCGGCAGAGCAGTATCAGTTTTAGCATCAGTTGGGGTATTTCCCAAATTTACTCCGCGAAATTCCGGATGCCTTTCTCCTAGTGCATCTAAACCAGAATCTATTATTCCGATTTTTACAGACCGAAGAGGAGTAACGAGGTTCATTTCTTCCCACACCTCCTTCATTTTTATTTTATTCAACGGTTCAAAGAAATTGCTGTTTGTCTGCACTAGATTCAAAAAATCAACGGAAAAGTTTTCTGCGGCACTTACTTGCGCAAAAAGAAGGAAAAAAGTAAACAGAATTATGTATTTATATGATGTTTTTCGTTTCATAATAATTAATCAAGGTGAGAGAAGATGATATCTATACACATTAACAAAAAAATTATGACATTTATTGCGTTGAAACGAATTCCGGAGTTGATGTTTGTCATTTGAACTTCATCGTTTTTAAACCTTCTTTTTAAGTAATAGCCAGTTAAGAATAATAGCGGACCAAGAAAAATCATAATCCGTGAAAAAGCTATGCTAGCTGAAGCCCCTGTAACATCCTCAAGATACTCCGATAAAACACCAATCATGGGGGGGTTGAGAAACAACAGAACGAACACGGAAACAATTAAATATACTCCTGATGTGTTTGCAAGTTTTTTCATAGTTATTGATTTAGTTAAACACAAAATTTATCATAACATCTTGAATAAACGGGCTGTTAAGTGCCTTGAGCTTGGCAACCGATCGATTTAGTTCCGAAACATTTGAGGAAGGAATTTCTATTTTAACCATTCGCAAAAGTTCCATATATCCGATTATTTTTCCATTTACCATTTCAGCAATTGGCTTAATATCTCCCATTGTTGCTGTTTCAGAAATTCGCAGAACAACCTCGTTGACAACAAATCTTTCCCCCGGATTACCGACGACTTTATCTTTATTGGAATCTTTTGAAATATTTTCCCTTCTGCTCGCAATAAAATTCCTCCCCACCCTCGCCTTCCTCGCAAGAATTTGCCCTCTCATAGTTGAATCCTTCCCGATAAAGACATTCGCCCTCGGCGCAATCAGTGCAAAATTCAGGAATGAATTTTTCCCGAACACAATCGGTCTGCCGATTTTTTGGTTTTGGCAGTCTGCTTTTTCGTTTTTATCAAGAAATGCCATCACTTCGCTTTCGTCGTCCTGTTCCATTGATCCATTGTTCCCTTGTTCTTTCGTTCTATCGTTCCGTTGTTCATTCCGTATACCGACATAATTAATATGCAGATCTTCCGGTTTTGCGTTTTGTCCGTTCAGGATGGAAACATTGTCGTACACGCGAAATTTGAATTGAATGTTGAGCGTTGTTTCTGCGGTGAAAATCAGAGTTGAGTGCTCTTTGAGATCAAGAATGTTCAGATTGTAGATACCGCCGGAGAGTGTGAGAGTGGAGTCCTTTTGCAGAATGATGTTTTGGTAGTTTCCGGAAGGAAGAGTGTTTGTATTTCCGCTGAATGTTTTGTCTTCCGTTCCAATACTGAAAGGTTGAACGGTTGGAAGGTTAGCGATGGGAAGCGATGCAGGCGTTGTTTTTGTACCGAGTATTTCGCCTTTATTGGTAAGTTTGTTGTAAGTTGCGTTGCCGTTTACGGTTGTGTTTTTATCCAAACTTATCTTGTCGGCGAAGATATTGCCATTTACCGTCGAATCTTTTCCAGCCTCAAGATTGCCATTCGTCCCAACATCTCCGCTTGAAACCGTCGCACGATCTTCAAACGAAAGCGATTGTTCCGCAAAAAGGACGAACTGGCTTGTGTTGGCGAGAAGTGGGGGTTTTGGAATGTGGTGAACAGCAGCAAATGATACCCCGCCAAACATGAGTGCGGTTAATATCGCGGGGGTTTTAGGGTGTTTGCGAATTTTTGAGAGTTTTTCTTTCATGCAGTAATTATACATCAAAAAAAAAATGATTATGGTGGAGATGTCGTGTGGATAACCAAACTTAGACAAAAACCGCCCTTGCAGGCGATTTTGTTTTAAGTGTTCATCAAACAAAACTTTACTTTAGCACACGAGATGGGATTTTTTGACAAAAAGGGAAAGTATGAAAACCATAGGTTTTCATCCGCCAGTTTCCAAACTGGCTCCTACACCCCAGCGAGCCGCGCGAGCGATCATCCAGATAGACGGCTCGACTTACACCCAATTCACTTTCAAAAAGTGCGCCCCGCATGACATACACGGATCATACGCTCGTATGAGTTTCTCAATCTCCATCGGTATTTTATCTTCCGTCATTCCCTCCGCGAGCAGTTTTTCTACCAATCTTCCGATGTCTTCTTCAATATTGACCTGATTCTGTCCGGTCGGCACAATCACTTCCCCTTCTTTGATGATGCCGTCGGCGCCGAGAACGACTTTGTGATAGAGTGTTCCGCGCGGAGCTTCCACTACCCCGATACCGATGGCATCACGATTCGGTTTTTTAATGAGTGGCTCGGGAACAAATGTGTTGTTTTTAAGAAGATCGAGCGACTCGTCGATAGAGTGTAAAATTTCTATTGCCTGAGCAAGATTATTGTGAAATACATCGGTCGAAGGAAAGAGCGCAAGTGCTTCCGCTGCAGATTCTTTCGTTTTCGGATGAAGATTGTCTTTTGCAATGTTTAAGCGAGCAAGCGCTCCGACGAGGTAACTTTCTCCTTTATATTTATAAGCACTGGCTTGCGAGAGCGGCATGACGGTGTGTTCCAAATGTCCGCGATATTCCGCTTCGGAAAATATCTCGCCTCTGCTTGTATGAATTTTTCCGTTGATGTAGCCGAACCCTTCGTCGGCAATAAGTGCCATGTAGTGCGTTTTTCGGTCAAAATGATTCGGCGCGTCTTTGAAAACTTTTATCAAACGAAGAACGGCTTCTCGAACGGATTCCAATTTTTGCACCGCCTCGTCGACTCCTTCTTTGGATGGAAAATGCAAGAAGCCGCCGATGACCGGATACATCGCGTGCACAGAACGTCCGGCAACCAGCGTCGCCAGATAATTCCCCGCCGCTTTTATATCAAACCCGTCATGGAGCATTTGGTGTTGTACTTCGTCATTCTCATCAAAATCTAAGAACGCGTCTTTTCCAAAAAGATCCGGCATGGAAAAAAGATAGAGGTGGAGCGCATGGTCACGAATAATAAGCCCATGCATCGTGAGCGCTCGCAGTATTTCGGTCTGTTTGGTCGGCTGAATATCAAGCGCATTTTCGCAAGCCTCGATCGCCGCCATGATGTGAGCGTTGGAACACGTCCCGCAAATGCGCGCGAGATGCGCCGGTATCGCCATGATCGGTTTCCCTTTCATCGCCTCAGTAAAAAATCGCTTGTATTCAGTAATGCCGAACTTCACTTCGGTTACCTTTCCATCTTCTGCATGAATAGAAACAGCCGCATCGCCTTCGATCTTCGTAATATGATCCATTGATAGGTCTACTTTGTGCATAATTTTCGGATGTTATTTTTTAATTTTTTATTTTTAAATCCTTATTTTGATCGTAACAGATAGTCTTCATACGCAAGTTCCGATTCTTCTATTTTTCCCATTTTTTTCAAAAGTTTGGATAAATGCAAATATGGATCGGGACGGTCCGGTTTCAAGGAGATAGCCTCTTTAAATTCATTTTCCGCTGCGTTGTCAAAACCGCCGAGCCGCACTAAAGACAGTCCGAGACCGAGATGTGCATATGAATCCGTCGGGTGAACCGAAATGGCTTTTTCAAAAGTTTCTTTCGCGCCCGAAACATCATCAAGACCAAGAAGTGCCTCCCCGATACCATCATACGCCAAAGAAAATTGGGGGTTGAGCGCGAGAGCCTTTTTGTATTCTATGATCGCCTCCTCATCACGACCAGAGCGAAGAAGAGCATATCCGAGATTATTGTATAAAAGAAGATGTTTTGGAGAAAAAGCGAGCGCTTGTTTGGATGTTTCTATCGCCTCTTTATATTTCTTTAATTTTATAAATGCGCTGGTTGTATTGCTTAAAAGTTGAACTTGCTGTCCTACTTCGGGCGGGAAAAGCGTGATATATTGCCTCTGTCCTTCTTCCACTTGAGGGAGTTTCTTGATATATTTTATCCCTTTAATATCAAACATGAGTCCACCGATCTTGGGGTTTTTTGAAAATGACACAATATCAGCAACCGTAAGTGGTTTCCCTTCTTCGTTTACCCCTTCCAGCATGTCATCGCTCAGTTCTTCGTTGGCATCCGGACTCAGCATATCGTGCCAGATAACCTTGCCGTCGGCGGTAACCAGAAAAAGAAGGGAATGTTCGGGTACCGCACCAACTAAATAATTAATGCCGGCTTCAGAAAGGAGCGCTCCGCCAAGAGTGGAGGCACCGACGCAATTGATGTATTTTTTCTCAATAATATCCGAAGGATTATTTGCATTTGACCGGTATGGAAAAGACCGAACCGCTCTCTGTATTTTTAAAGCTATTTCCGATTCCTTTAATCCTATACTCGCGATATCCCCGCTTTCTCGAACCTCATTCATTTCTTTTTTCAAAGTAGAAAAGTGAAGCGCTTCAATAAGTTTTTCTTGTGCTCCGAAAAATGACGCGGTCGTCTTTTTTCCAAAGAGTTTTTCCATATATACTTCCGCGAGGCACACCAATTCTTTGCTCGTAGGACGTTCCAAATTCTTTAACAAGTTTTCCATTCCGCGTCGGAATATCGCGCTATCAATCTCCCATTTTGGTTTTTCCGCTTCTTCTTGAATAGACTGCTCCACTTTCTTCAAAAAGGCGGAGTGGATGGGCGTCGTATCATCCCACGGTGTTGCTTTTTCTTTTAGTTCCGACAGTTCCCGATTTTGAAGGACGAATGCTTTATCGGCAATGCGAAAAAATTGGGCAAGCGTTTCTCTTCTTTCTTCTTCCTTTTTTTCTTCATCCTCAATACTTCCCATGCGCGAGGCAGCGATATTTTCGCCAAAAAGCCATTTTTCCGCTTCCTCCGTTTCTTCGGGAGAAAGGTCTGCTATATCATCCCCTTCTCCTCCGGCAAGTAATTTTCCGTATGAGTAAAACTCATCTGCCATCGCTTCGGCTATTCCCTCTCCTTCTTTTATGGATCGCGATCTCTCTCTGATGTAAGTACCGACGTTCTTGAACATTTTTCCAAGAGATTCCATTTCGGCTTTTTTTCCTTCCGATTTTTTGGGATTTTCGGCAAACGTATCTTTATCTATCTCTTCCATTACTCCGACCATTTCCCACAAATGCAGATCTTTCGGCAAAAAAAGAGTCATTCCTCCTGTTGTTTTTTCACGGAAAGAACCTTTTTCTTTCTTCTCTGCCCATTTTTCGCGCTCAAGAAATTGTATTTTCATTCCGTCATTTATCTCTCCCCATTTCCGAAGAAAAGCCTGCGCGGAGAGAGAATCAAACGGAGTTTGTTCTATTATCGGCTTTAGATTGAATGTTTCTTGTTCTCCTTTGGTCATAAAAACTTTGCTACGTATCTTATCCTTGCGGCCGCAACTCTTTCACGAGCGCGTCTACCGCCTTCAAAAACATGTCGGGATTCATCGGACAGCCGGGTAATTCCATATCGACTTTTACCACATCGGAAACTTTGAGCACTTTCGGAAGCGCGCCGAAACGATCGATGAGAAATTGGATTTCCGCCATTTGCGCTTCGGTAAACGTATTTCTCTGCCCTGCGGGAAGCCCGACACAGGCGCACGCGCCGACAGCCACCAGCTTTTTCGCTTTGCTCCGAATTTCTTTCACTTTCTCTTCCTGGTCGGGACCGGCGATGGCACCCTCAATGAATGCAACATCGAATTCGTCCATGATATTATTGGTTTTGAGTACTCTCGCGTGTCGGAAATCAAAGAGCTTTTTCCAGTCCTGCCAATGTTCGTTCATTATTTCCGTCATCACGATAGTACTGTCTTCGCAGCACGAGAACGAAAACCACCCCAATTTTATTTTTTCTTGTGTTTCCATGGTTTTTTAATAATCTGTTAGTAGTGACATTATAACAAAAAGCCCCCGCCTTAGAAAGATGGGGGCTTTAACTAAATTTAAGAAAACCTTTTCATGATCCTATCAAAGGCCACGCCGACGCCGCCTTGATGTCCGCGGATAAGCATGACTGAGGCGTCCACGTGCTTCGCGAGAAGTTCCGGGATATTTCCCATGCGGATTTGGTCGAGAATGTGTGGAGAAGAAGCGTTGATGATGACTAATTTGCCTTCTTTTTGGAAATTCGCTTCTTTGACAATCGCCATAATGATCGACTTTGAGGGAAGGATCTTTATATCTTCAAAATCGGCAGCCACACACTCTACCGCAGATAACAATTTCTTCGTCATATCGGGAACGGAATCTTTGCTTTCCGTCGGCACGACCGAGATAAGTTTCATTTTTGGATGAAAATGTGATTTTACCGCGGAAAGAACCTCTTTTGTCAGAGGAAGATAGGGGTTGTCGCAATGAAATTCTGCGGCAAGAAGCACTGATCGCACCGGCTGAGGATTTTTGACGAGAAGAAGGTCAATCTTGGTTTCCCGAAGGATGCGGTCGATCTTGCCACCAAACACGGCTCCCTTCGTCGAAGTATACCCGTCCCACGCCACCAAAAGCATATCGCAATCTTCCATTTTTATAACCTCGAGTAGACAATCGACGGTATCGCGTCCGACCATCGCCAAACTATGAAGATTGATGTCCTCGTCATCGGGCTTTTTCTTGTTGAATTCCTGCACCCACTGTTTCAGATTCTCAAAAATATGCTGGTCGTGGATCATGGTCGCACCGTCGAGAAGCGTCAGCTGGCGGGGAATGGTGTGCACTTTTACCGCCAATATTTCTCCGTTGTGCTTGCTGGCGATCGCAAAGGCGATCTCGGAAAGATTTTTCAATTCTTCCACCGTCATCTGCGAGGGGATTGGCATGAGAATGCGATGATTGGTTTTCGGTACCACGCGCATGGTTTGCTCATAGGCGATCTCTCCTTCAAAACTCTCGCGCCCCTGATCCTGTGCGTAACTGAAATAATTTACCATACCGATGAGAGACCAGAAAATGGTAACGATCCAAGCAATGGGGCTTACCTGAAGCATGGTAAGAGCCAAAAGGAAATAAAGGAATGTCGCAAGGATCGGTATGAACGGGAACAATGGAATATGATAGTTCCACTTCGTGTTCGGGTACTTGTAGTGGATCATTATTCCGGCAATGTTAAGCTGCAAAAACAGTAAAACAAAGAGAAGAGATGCGGCGGAAGCAACGCTGAAAAGAGGAAGAGTCATGACCATGATGGCAATGAGCACCACGGAAACGATAACCGCCAGGTGCGGAGTGAAATTTTTCGTGTGAATTTGAGAAAGGCGCCTCCAAAAATTCTTATCGCGCGCGAGAGCAAAAGCCACATGGCTGGACGAGAAGATCGTCGTGTTCAAAGCGGCAAGATTTGCGAACAGTCCGCCAACGGCAAGAATAACCGCTCCGAAAGGCATAAATAATCTTGCCGATTCCACAATCGCTCCTTCTTTAAAGCCGCCGAGCATTTTCCATACTGGCATGCCGGCAGAGGTCGTTGCACCGATGATAATAATACTCAAAATAACGTAAATGGCGGAAACAACAGCCCATGAAGTAAAAAGACCAATCTTTATATCGTGCGCGGGATTTTTCGTTTCTTCTCCCGCCTGTACTTGAATTTCTGAACCTTCAAAAGCGATATAGAAAAAACAGGTTGCCGCAAAAACACCGATAAATCCGCTCGGGAGAAAAGGATGGAAATTCACAAACGGATTCGGAATAGATGCCATCTGATGAATGCCAAAATAGGCATAACCCGCCAAAATGACTAAAAGTGCAACCGTAATATAATTTCCGATGCTTCCCGTCGCTTTCGCTCCGCGCCAGTTGATATAGCCAAAGAAAATGATCATGATAAGCGCGCACATTTTTTCCCCGGAAAAGAAACCTGATTCTGCAAAGAAATTGATCCCCAGCATATTGAGGATCCATATGGCATAATATCCGAAAGAAAGCGCATACACACCGCATGCGGCTGCGTGTGCGAACCATGAAAGCCAGCCGGCAAAAAATCCTTGAAAATTACCTAATCCTTTTCGCACCCAAAGATACCCGCCGCCGGCTTCCGGAAATGTGGTGCCGAGAGCAACATACATTTGAAGATTCAAGAACGCCACAAATGCGCCAAGGATCATCGAGAGAAACAGTCCGGGACCAACAAGCTGGATAGTGGGACCCAACAAAGAAAAAATTCCTCCGCCAAGCAACGAACCGATGCCGATAAATATGATAGAGAATGGTCCAAGCGTGCGTGCCATTTTTACTTCATACCCCTTGCCATCAACGTTATGATTTGTTGTCATGCGAAATATTATATCAATAAATACAAACAAAAGAAAAGGAATACTCTCCTCTTCTTTTAGTAACAATTATGTTCAGCGCACCTCGTTTGTCGTAGCAAACATGTCTTTATGCGCTTCAAAATAGCGGGCCGAAAAAACGACCCCAAGCAGCCCGAAAGCAATAACCCCCAAAAATCCGAAAAGGAACTTAAAAAATGATTTATTAAAAATGGGGCTCATGGTTATATTATACAAAGAAGGTAGCGGAATGGCGAGGGAAAGAGTTTAAAAATTTCTAATTTCGAATTTCTAATACCTAATGAGCGACGTCGCTTTTTGAAATTTGAAATTAGGTATTTTATTAGAAATTAGAAATTGGATATTAGAAATTTTTATATTATTTATCTAGGTTCCTAAGCAGAAATGACTATATCAACTCAAACTCCCGAAATACATTCTCGTATAATCTGATAACCTCCTTCGCCTGGTGCTTTGAAAGCAAAAATGAAGATCCTTGATGCGCGATAAAATTTCTTACCTTATGCGCCTGCCATGCATCATTCAAGGTGGTAAAATCTGATATCTCTACTTTTTTGAGCATTTCACCGAGCGAGGCTCCGCCATAACCCATCTTCTTTACCATTGCCTCAAGCATGGCATCGGCTTCGATCACTGCCAACTTCCATTCAGCGGGATTATCGCTCGCCATGTGCTTTTCTACTACCTCCCAGCGTTTTGATTTCGTCTGTTCAAGCCGGATGCCGCGCGCAACCGTCTCTTTTTTGTTCTTCTTGCGCATTTCTCCCGTTTTTATTACCAGCAAAACAATCCCGATAAAAAAAGCGGACGAAATAAAAAATAAAAAGAATTGAAACATCAAAAAGAAATTACTTGACGCAAAATCATACCAAAGAGCTGACGGATCATGAATAACAGAAAGGGCGCTCGCGGAAAGAGGAGAAAGATCTACAGGAAAAGGAGGAAGGAGAGAATATTGAACAGAGTTTAAAGGCATAATTCGTCAAAAAACATACTATGCGATTTCCCGCCCGATACGAAACATCGCTTCTTCTCCAAAGTAAGGTGCGATCAAATGAAAACCGAGCGGGAGTTCTTTCTCTCCTTCTTTCACCGAACCTGACGGGACTGAAATAGC
>Ga0172379_10004628_pt1 | contig 20016 bp, 16 predicted proteins | sample GrowelOW334metaG_FD_119756 | JGI IMG/M metagenome (GOLD analysis project Ga0172379, IMG submission 119756) | Groundwater microbial communities from an aquifer near a municipal landfill in Southern Ontario, Canada - Groundwater well OW334 metaG | ecosystem: Environmental > Aquatic > Deep...
GATAGGAACGCGCGGCCGCCTCGAGAACTTGGGGCTCCAAAATCAGGCTTGCCGAAAAAAAGGCTTCGCGTTCCATATCGAAAAAATAACCGGGGTGCAGGCTCAGGCCTTTTTCGCGCAGAATCCCGAGGGCTAGCCCTTCTTCCGATTCGAGACGGGGCGACTCGATGAGGGCGCTCCAGCCTCCCTCGCAGCGCAGAATCCGATGAGGCGACTCATTTCCTTCCAGGACAGCCTTGAGAGCCGCGAGGTTGAGCGCGAGCCGCGAGCCCAAGCCTTCGGCGAAAGCGGGTGCGAACTCGAGCCATTTAGGAAGAGCGCGCATCGCGGGCGTTCCGGCCGAGAGATAGGCGTCGGCGATTATTTCTAGGCGACCAAGGGCATCCGCAAGCTCCGCGGGAGGCCCCGAGGCGGCTATCCAGCCGAGCTTCATCTGAGGCAGGCCGACGAGCTTGGAAAGGCCATCGAGCGTGAAGGTCAGCACCCGGGATTCCCCCGCCAAGGAAGAGCGCGGACCGGCCTCGAGGGGATAATCGAAAAACACCTCGTCGGCGATTATGGCTGCGCCATATCGATCGCACAACGCGATTATAACCTCGCGCTCGGAAGCGCCTATATAGGAGCCTGTCGGGTTGTTCGGGTTGATGAGGACTATCGCCTTGGCTCGGCCTTGGCCACGGCCGTACGCGCGCCCGGCGACATCGGCGTCGCTGAAAGCGCCGCGGCCCTCGCGTCCAACAACGGCGCCGTCCGGAAAGGCGCTGCCCGGAACTGCGCCGCCCGGAACGGCGCCACCACCGCCCCGGAGGGCCGCTTCCACCGAGTCCAGATCGATGCGCCAACCCGCGGGGTGCGAATACTCCAGGCGGTAGGGCCTGGCCTCTACGGCCTCGAGGCCGGCGAGATAGTCGAACAGGGGATAGCCAGGCTTTGGAACGAGGACTGCCTCGCCGGGGTCGCAGAGCAGCTTGAAAAGCCAGGCGTAGGCTTCGGAGGTGGATGCGCAGAGGAAAAGCCGCTCGGGGCCGATCGCGGCGGCACCGGGGAAAAGCCGCGGATCGCGAGCGGCTTTCGACGCATAACGCGCCGCCAGGGCCTCGCGGGGCTCGACGAGGCCTCGAGGATCGGGCCGGTACGAGAGAGAGAGAGGGTCCCTCAGTGCGGCCAGAATTCCCTCGCCATCGACATCGGGCAGGCCGACGCGGGTAGGATTGGATTCCGAGAAGTTGACCACGGGAAGGCCCGCTGCTCGCCGTCCGGCCGCGAGCAGAGCGAGGGCGTTGAGCGCTCCAGCGGAGGGGATTCGGGAGGAGAAGGATGTTCGCATCGTCGACGCCTAGCTCTCTCCGCGCTTGATCTTGTCGAGTTCGTCGCGGATGAGCGCGGCCTCCTCGAACTCGAGGCGCTTCGCGTGCTCGAGCATGCGCGCTTCCAGAGCTCGCACCAAGGCTTTTTTCTGGTCTGGCACCAGAAGATTGTGCCCCGCCTTGATCAGCTCGATCTCGCCCTGGGCGTTGATCTCGCGCTCCTCGTGGTGGCGTTCAAGTATGTCGCGTATCGCCTTTTTGATGGTCGTCGGCGTGATGCCGTGCTCCTCGTTGTATTGCACCTGTATCGCGCGGCGGCGCGAGGTCTCGTCGATCGCCGTGCGCATCGCGTCGGTCTTCTTGTCGGCGTACATGACGACGGAACCGGCCGCGTTGCGCGCCGCGCGGCCGATGATCTGGATCAGGCTGGTCGCGGAGCGGAGAAAGCCGATCTTGTCGGCGTCGAGGATGGCGATGAAGGAGACCTCGGGAAGGTCGATGCCTTCGCGCAGGAGGTTTATGCCCACAAGCACGTCGTAAAGCCCCTCGCGGAGCTGTTTGAGAATTTCCACGCGCTCGATCGTCTCGACCTCGGAATGAATGTAGCGAACCTTCAAACCGAGGCCCGTGAGGTATTCCGTGAGCTCTTCGGCCATCCGCTTCGTGAGGGTCAAGATCAGGGATCGTTCGCCCAACGCGTTGCGCTTGCGAATTTCCGCGTAGATGTCCTCCATCTGCCCCTCCGAGGGGCGGATGATTATCTCGGGATCGACCAGGCCGGTCGGCCTGATGAGCTGCTCGACCGGCGGGCCGCATCTCTCGAACTCCACCGCGCCGGGCGTCGCGGACACGTAAATGGCCTGCCCGACTAGGCTCTCGAACTCCTCGTATTTGAGCGGACGATTGTCCATCGCCGATGGGAGGCGAAAGCCGTAGTCGACGAGATTCTGCTTGCGCGCCCGGTCGCCCGAGTACATCGCGCCGATCTGGGAAAGCGTTACGTGCGATTCGTCGATGAAGGTCAGGAAACCCTTCGGGAAATAATCCAGAAGGACGGACGGAGGCGTGCCGCGGTCCCGGCCGGAAAGCGGCCCCGAGTAATTCTCGATGCCGGGGCAATAGCCCATCTCGCCCAGCATCTCAAGGTCGTACTCGGTGCGGCTCTTCAGGCGCTGGGCTTCGACGAGCTTGTTCGCGCGCATGAGCTCCTCATAGCGAGCGTCGAGCTCCTCGCGTATGCCGGCCAACGCGGCGCCGACCTTGTCCTCGGGCATCACGAATTGCTTGGCGGGATAGATGACGGCCGAGTCGAGCTCCTCGAGCACCGCGCCGGAGACGGCGTCGTAGCGCCTGATCCTGCGAACGCGATCGTAATCCAGCTCAATGCGGTAAGCCTCCTTCGCATAGGAGGGATAAACCTCGACGATGTCGCCGCGCACGCGGAAGCGGCCGCGTTCCAGCACGGCGTCGTTCCGCTCGTATTGCAGGGACACGAGGCCTCGCTTGAAAACCTCGAGATCCAAATCCTCGCCGACCGTCGCCTCGACCCTCATCTCCTTGTATATCTCCGGCGTCGCGAGGCCGTAGATGCAGGAGACGGTCGCGACGATTATGACGTCGCGGCGCTCCATGAGGCTGCGCGTGGCGGAGAGCCGCATCCGGTCGATTTCATCGTTGATGCTCGAGTCCTTTTCGATGTAAAGGTCGCGCGAGGGGACATAGGCCTCGGGCTGATAATAATCGTAATAAGAAACGAAATACTCCACCGCATTGTCGGGGAAAAAGGCCTTGAACTCGCGGTAGAGCTGTGCCGAAAGGGTCTTGTTGTGGGAAATGATGAGAGCGGGCCTCTGGGCGGCCTCGATGACCTTGGCCATCGTGAAGGTCTTGCCCGATCCGGTGACGCCCTTTAGGGTCTGGAAGCGCTTGCCCGCCTCGAGCCCGGCCGCCAAGGACGCGATGGCCGTTCCCTGATCGCCCGCCGGCTCGTAGGGCGCGGATACTCTGAATGTCTGCATCGCCTCACTCGTCCTTCATATATTGGGAGCGATCGGCGAGGAGGACCTCGACCTGGACCTTCTTGCCGTTCCTCCAGTACTCGACCTGCACGCGCTCGCCGGGCTTGTTGTCCTCGAGGGCCGAATAGAGATCGGCTATCGTGGCGACTTTCATCCCGTCCACGGACACGATTATGTCGCCCCCGACGTAGAAAACGGAGCGGCCGTAGCGGACGGCGGTGGCGCCGCCGCGCATTCCCGAGCGGTCGGCATTGCCGCCCTTCTTGGCCTGGGAGACGAGGAGGCCCTTGTCGACGGGCGCGGTGAAGCCGTTCTGCTTCATATAGTCGACAAGTTCGGGGAATAGCTGGATGGCTTCCGCCTCGATCCAGCCGCGCCTGACCCGCCCATCGCGTATCAAGTCGGGGACTATGCGTTTCGCGGTGTTCACGGGCACGGCGAAGCCGATGCCGACCGAGCCTCCCGAGGGGCTGTAGATCATCGTGTTGACGCCGATGAGTTCGCCGCGCGAGTTGAGCAGGGGGCCGCCCGAATTGCCGGGGTTGATCGACGCGTCAGTCTGAATCATGTCGCGGATAACCGTTTTCGCGTCCTTTTGGACGGGTCTGCCGGTGCCGGAAACTATGCCGCGAGTCAGCGTGCGTTCGAGGCCGAAGGGATTTCCGATAGCCAGGACCTTCTGGCCGACCTTGAGACGCCCCGAATCGCCATAGGGGATTAGGGTCAGGCGGAGCCCCTTGGGCGGTTCGAACTTGATGACGGCCAAGTCGTTCTCCGGATCGACGCCGACGACCTTGGCCTCATAACGCGAGCCGTCGGCGAGATTCACGAAGAGCTTATAGGTATCCTTGACGACGTGGTTGTTCGTGAGCACATAGCCCCTCGTATCGATAATGGAGCCGGAGCCGGTGCCGCCTTCCTGGGGAACGGGCTCCATAAACCAATTTATGGCGACGACTTCGGTAGTGATGTTGACGACACCCTCGTTGAGGCGTTCGTAGACGTCGATGTTTTCGCGCTCGTCCTGGGTGTATTCGCCGACGAGCTGGGTTTCGCGCAACAAGGCGGAGGAACTCGCCGCGGAGGACGGGGTTTTTAGCGCGGTCGCCTCGCCAGGCTGAGCCGATACCGAGACGGCGGAATTCGCCGTGGATACCGCCGTGGAGCCTGGAATTCGAAGCAAGCCGAAGCCGAAGGCTAGGAGGCAAGCGAGGGCCGCGCCTCCGATACCGAAAGCAAGGACCTGTCCGCGACTATAGAGCCTCATGGATACCTCCTCGAACGATAGAAATATACAAGCGCCGAGCACCGCTTGGAAAGGGCGGAGACTCGGTATATCTTGCATACATGGCGGCTCAAATCTCGCATATCATCGCCGGGGAGGAAGCGCTCGCCTCCGCCGATCCCGGCCTAGCCGCGCTATACAAACGCGAAGGACGTGGTTCCCGGGACGCTGCGCCTTGGTTCCGGCTCGGCTGCCAGGGCCCCGACATCTTCTACCATAACCAAAGAACGAAGCCATCGGGCCTCCATTACGGAGCGCTCGCCCACCGCAAAAACTTCGGCCTTACCGTCCAGGGAGCGCTCGCGTCGATTTTGGAAACGGAGGCGAGCCTCGACTCCCCAGCCGTGGCTTGGATCCTCGGCTTCGCCACCCACGCGGCCCTCGATCGGGCCACGCATCCCTTTATCGTCTGCTTTTCCGGCTGGGCCGATCCTGCCCTGAAAGGCTCGGAACGCTACCGCTCCTGCCACCCATTTCTCGAGCGCCTCCTCGACCTGGGCCTTCTTGCCCAGTTGCGCGGAATTTCGGGGGCCGATTTCGGGCTAGCCTCGAGCTTGCCATCGGAAGAACGACTCGACATCGAAATCCCGCGGCTCGTGGGTATTCTCGCGGCTGGACTCAGATTCGCCTATCCGCGCTCCGCCGGAACCGATACACTGCTCGAGCGCAGGATCGCGAATGCCTTCTCCGACTCGATGAGTTTTTTCGCGGCCACGGACCCGGCTAGAACCCGTGGGGCCGGTCCCGAGTACTTCGGCCGACTCGAAGCGGGCGCAAGCCCGCGCTCCGTCTCCCTCATCTATCCCGAAAGCCTCCCCGAAAACCTCGATTTTATGAATAAACGAAGAGAGAGCTGGCCTCATCCCTCGGGCGACGGACGCGTATACGACTCAGGCTATCTCGAACTCTATGCCCAGGCGGTCGAGACAGCCGCTTTCGCCATCGGGCTCGTTCTCGATTGCCTTCGCGGAGGCGCGCTGCCGATTGGCATTGCGGCCGCGATAGGCAATGGGGGACTCTCGGTAACCGATCCGGCGGGGATACCCTTGCCCCCGCGAATCTCTAAGCCCTTGCCTCTTTCCGCTATCATGGAGGCCGAGTTTGCCCGAAGAAAGCTCCTGATCTCTTCGCCGCATTGACCCTCGGCACGGCCCGAGCTAGGATGGGGTCATGAACATGAAGGATCGGCTCAATCAGGCGTACAAAGGCGCCAAGCCTCCGCTGGCGGACGAAGCCGAACGAGAAGCCACGAAACGCCGCGGCCCAGAAACCCCGCGACCGGGCAAGCAAACACAAGCTTCCGCCTCCGCGCCGCGAAGCCGATCTTCGCCCGCCTCTCTTTTTGAGGACAAGGGAATTCTGGCCCCATCGAGCCCCAGACCGAAAGCGGCGAATTCGAGCCCTCCGGCGGCGAAAGCGCAAACCCGAAAAGCCAATTTTTCCGCCCTTCCCTTGCCCAAGCCGGAAGCGCGCGAAGGAGGCCTCCTTAAAACAGGCGGCGACAGCGGCCTGTCCAAGGCCGCGAAATTCCTCCTTTTACTGGGGGCTGATGAGGCCGCCAAGGTCATTTCCCATCTCTCTCAAGCGGAAGTGGAACAGGTCTCTCGCGAGATCCTCGGCGTCAAAAGCATAGACGCCATCGAGGCGAACGAAATACTCGCCGAATTCGGCTGGCTCGTCCAAACCAAAGGTTATTCGATCGAGGGCGGTCCCGAGACGGCGGAAAAGATGCTCACGGCCGCCTTCGGCCCCGAACGGGCGAAAGAGCTTCTCAGAAAGGCCTCGCCCGGAGCCCTCCGGCCCTTTCGCTTCCTCAACGACTTCGAGCCCCGCGAGCTTTTCCTCATTTTGAAGGACGAATCACCGCAGGTCGTCGCGGTCATCCTGCCCTACCTCGAACCCAAGCGAGCATCCGGACTCATCGAGCTTTTTTCCGAACTGCTTCGCATCGATATAGTGAAACGCATCGCGCGGCTCGAAAAGGTCAGCCCCGACATAATTAGGCGCGTCGAGGAGACTCTCAAGGACAGAATCCGTAAAATCGGCAATGTCTCCAGCGACGACATAGACGGAACCCAGGCCCTCGCCGGAATCCTGAGGAATGTCGATCCCCGACTAGAGGAAAGCATCCTCGCCGCCCTGGACGAGGAAAGTCCCCAGGTTTCTCGCGACGTCAGGGAGCGACTTTTCACTCTCGAGGACGTATTGCGCGTGCCGGGGCGCGACCTTCAAAAAGCCTTGCGCGAATTCCAGGATCGCGATCTCGCCCTCCTCCTCAAGGGAAGGGCCGAGGATTTCAAGGATAAAATACTCGGCTCCGTCTCCGCCAACCGCCGCACCCTCATCATGGACGAGTACTCGATACTCGGCGCGGTACGGCGCGAGGACGCCGACGAAGCGGCCCGGGAATTCCTCGGTTACCTGAAGCGCGCGTGGGAGGACGGCGAGCTCATCCTCGATGGCGAGGACGAGCTCGTGGAGTGAGAGGCGCGGTCGATGCGCATGCCCTTCATCTCCGTCGTGATACCGGCTTATAACGAAGCGGCTAATCTGCCCGCCATGGTCGCCCGTCTCCGGGCCGTGCTGGAGCCGATCGGTGACTGGGAGCTTCTCTTCGTGGACGACGGCTCCTCCGACGATACCCTGGCGCTTTTGCGTCGGCTCCGTTCGGCCGACGAGAGGATTCGCTACCTTTCCTTTTCGCGCAATTTCGGCCATCAGAACGCCCTCAGGGCCGGCCTCGAACGCTCTCGCGGCGAGCTCGTGGTGACGATGGATGGCGATCTGCAGCAGCCCCCGGAACTCATACCCTCGATGGTCCAAAAGTACCGCGAGGGATATCAAATCGTGAACACGCTCAGGCGCGGCGAAAAAAACGTCGACGCGCTCAAAAAGCTGACTTCGAGAGGCTTCTACCGCATGATCAACGCCCTCGGCGACATCCGAATCGAGGACGGCGCGGCCGACTTCCGTCTGATTTCGCACAACGCAAAGGACGCGATGCTCTCTTTCGGCGAGCAGGGGATCTTTTGGCGTGGTGTCGTTCCCTGGGTGGGTTTCAGGCAATGCGCCCTCCCCTACGAGGCCGCGCCCCGACTCCACGGCGAAACGAAATACGGCTTCCGCAGAATGCTCGGCCTCGCCCTGGACGGGATCACTTCTTTCAGCGTCAAACCTCTCCAGCTGACCACGATAGCCGGAGCCGTCTGTTCCGGCTTCGCCTTCGTCTACGCGGTATACGCCCTCGCGATGCGCCTTTTCAGCGACGCGACCGTGGCGGGCTGGACTTCGCTTCTCATCTCCGTCCTTTTCATCGGCGGCATCCAGCTGCTGTCATTGGGCATCATCGGCGAATACCTGGGAAAACTCTTCATGGAGTCCAAGCGGCGCCCGCATTATATAATCGCGGAGGAATCCGAATGAATTGGTATATGATAGCGCTCGGGATGGCATGTTCCGCGGCGGCCCAAACGATGCTGAAGGTCGCGACGCGATGGACCGCCTGGTCGATATCCTGGATAGCGTCCATGGCCTCGGCCGCGGCCCTCTACGGGCTATCCTTCGCCCTGTATTCGTTCATTCTCAGGCGCGGAGCCCTCTCGCGAATCGGCCCCGCGATGACGGTGGGCGTGGCGGCCCTCGTGGTGGTGGCCGGAGTCCTCGTTTTCGGAGAGCGAGTCTCGCCGCGCCATGGCATCGGCCTCGCCTTAGGCGCCGGGGCCGTGGTCCTCTTGCTTTCCTAGGGGAAAGCCATGATCGGCGCGAAACCCCTGCACGAAGCCTTTCGCATCCCGGCGGTCCTTTTATATTTCGCGCTTCTGTACGCAATACTCCTCTCGCGCTTCGATCTACGGCTGCTCTTCACCGACAGCATTTTGACCGGCGGCGATTCCGCTTCGTGGTTACAGCCGCTAAAAGCCCTCAAAGAGGAATACCTGCCTCGATTCCGCCTTTTTGGCTATAGCCAGTCCAATTTTTTCGGCTACCTGGAAGGACAGCATTATTTCATACTCCCCTTTCTCTTCGCGGCCTTCCTCGGCTGCTTCATGCCCCTCACGATAGCCCTCAAACTGGCCACCTTCGTCGGCATCCTCGCCTTGCCCCTGACCACTTTTTTCGGCGTACGCAAGCTCATTCGCCGCGATTGGCCTGCCCTCGCCGCCTCGGCCTTTAGTCTTCTCTTCCTTTTTAACGAAAGCTACACGATGTTCGGCGGCAACGCGCTTTCCACCTTCGCCGGGGAGTTCTGCTATTCCTGGGCGATCGCTATCCTACCTCTCTTCGTCGGAACCGCGTGGGAGGAGCATCGCGGAGAAGCCTGGTCCCTCAAATCAGGGCTGCTGCTTGGCGCGATTGGCCTCTGCCACTTTTTCGTCTTTATGGTCGCCTTCTTCTTGCCTTTCTTTTTCGCCTTCAACCGGAAGAACCTCGCAGCTCCCCGCGCAACTCCTCACGTCGCGCCCCCTAGCCCTGCCAATAGCTCAGCCGACGCCACCAGCGCCGAACCGCTCCGGGGAGCCGCTCCGGAAGCCCTCGTGCTACGAATTCCCTTCACCTATATCACCGCCTTCCTCCTCATGGCTTTTTGGCTTCTTCCCATGATCGCGACAAGAACCTGGACCCAATCCATCTCCATGATATGGCGCTTTTCGTCTTTATACGATTTCGCCCGCCAGACGCTCGCGCCGGTTTGGATCGGCGCGCTTTTCCTGGGGATCGCGACCATCCCGCGCGCCCGTCGTTGTAACAGGCTCGATACCGCGCGGGCGGTGAGGTTCTTGCTCTACGGCCTCGGGGCCTGCGCTTTTCTTTTCCGCGCGGCTTCCGTCCTCGAAATACCCGATATCCGCTTCGTGCCCCCCGCCCTCATCCTTTCTTTATTCATCGGGATCGTCTTTCTCGCAGATCTCGTGCTGCCGCCAGGCAAAAAAACCGAGCGCGTAGCGGGCACTCTTCTCGCGCTCCTCGCGTTAATCGCAAGCGCCGGAATAGTTCCGATTATCGGCCGCAACTCAGGCGCATGGTTCGCCTGGAATTACTCGGGCTACGAAACGAAGGCTCAGTGGTCCAACCTGCGAAAGCTTTCGGAAAACTATCGCGGGGGAATCGACGACGGCAGGCTACTCTGGGAAAAGCAGAACCAAAACGACAACAAGGACTTCGGTTCGGAGCGCGGCTTCGAAAATTTGAGATTATTTTCGGGAAGGCCGAGTACCGAGGGAATCCATTATGGCTCGAGCTTCATGGCGCGGGCCGCGACCTATCTGCAAAGCTGTTATTCCCTAGATCCCGTCGATCCGGAAGCCTATAGGCTCTACTCGAACGTGGATGCCCTCTCCTGGCCCTTGCGCTTCAGGCAAGTCAACGCGAGCCACATAATCACCCACTCCCTCGAGATTACGAAGGCCTTCGCCGAACACAAGGATTTCCGTCTAGACGGGAGATTCGGCAAATTTTCCGTGTTCGCCCATCGCGATTTCAGGCGCTCCTACGTCGAAATACTCGATCCGACCAGGGTTTCGATCGTCGCCGATTCCCAAAATGGCTTCAAAAAGGATTTCTACCGATATTTCAGGGACTACGAGCTGATCCAAAGGCCCTTCGTACCGGCCTCGTTCGCCGACGCGAAGCTCGAGTCGAGGATAAAAAAACATTATGCGAATTACGATGCGCTGCGCGAGGTTTTCCGCGAGAGCGAGGAGTGGAGGGAGTACGCCTGTTCGCCCTCCCCCGTAGTCGGCGCGGCCGCCCCGGAGGCGGTAATCCAGAATGAAACGATCGGCGACTTCGAAATTCGCTTTACGACGACGCGCGTGGGTTTACCGCATCTGATAAAGTGCTCCTACGCCCCGGGCTGGCGATCGATGGCAGGCGAGCGTGTCTATCCGATTTCGCCCGGTTTCATGCTGCTCTGGCCCGCGACGGAAGAGGTGCGTCTGGGTTACGGACGGAGCGTCTGGGAATGGATCGGCATCGCCATGTCCCTTTCGCTCCTCCCCGCCTTAGTCTTTCAGAAAAAAATCGCGACGCTTCGCCTGAAGCGGTTCAGGCCCCTATTTATCGCGGCCCTTTGCCTGTTCCTATCCATGGCCGCCGCATTCGCGACGCTTTCGATGACGGGTACGGCCCGGATGATACGCGACCTAGAAAAGGCTCAAAACCTGGCATACGGCGACGAAGTCGCGCGCGCGCGCGCCGCGGCCATCGCGGATCGTTACGCCACGCCAGAATACCTCGAACGTTATGACAACCAGCTCGCTTTCGACGCGTATAGGTTAAAGGCGGATCTGCTCGCGCGGGAAGGCAAGGCGGAAAGCGCCGCATCGATTCGCGCTTCGCTCAGGTCGAGGTTCCCTCATGTCCGAGCTTCGGCCCGATTGCCCTAAAATAAACGCTCGAATCAAGGCCTCGCGATCTTGCCGGCTTCCATGAGAAGCTCGGAATAATAACGCGGCTCTATCTCGGATGCGCTCACGCCGGATCTGGATAGAATACCCCGGATCTCCCCTTGAGCCAGGGCGAGACCGGCGGGCTCTTCGTCATCGAGCAGCGCCTCAATCTCGATAAAATGCCCCAGGCCTTCCACTTCGACAAGCTCGACCACGATCGGCCGCGAACCGGCCTTGGCGCTTTCGTCGATAGAATCCGACACATTGATCTCATAGCGCTTCCCGGTCTTCCGCTTCGTGTAAAAAGGCTCGCAGCCGAGGCGCTCGATGAATTCCACGAAGGCGGCGGGCTCAGAGACGACGAACTCGCGCTCCCTGTTTATCTCAATGCCGCCTTCACAGCGCTTCGATTTGAACGTAACGGTCGTCGTGTCGCCCTCGGCGCGCATTCGAAAGCCCCTCGTGCCGCGCTTCAAGCGCCAATCCGGGCCATGCCAATAGGCATCGAGCTTATCGATGGCGCAATCGAAACGGGCAAAGGATGCCACGGCCGCTTCAACTGCCTCGGGATCGCCGACGCGCGCCTTGAGCTCGACTTCGATCATGCTCGCGGCGTCCTCAAGCCTTCATTCTGAGCACCGACGCATCGTAATCGGCGGGTGGAATGAAACCGAGCAACTCTATGCAGGTAGCCGCGAGACTGGAAATGCCCAGGCCTTCTTCCTCGCCCCGCAACTGGGGAGCATACTCGCCCTGGCACTCCGGATCGTACACGACGCAGGGCACCGGATTGAGGGAGTGGCTGGTCTTCGCCCTGGGCGTGCCATCCGCTTTTCTGACCACCGCGCCGCTCTTTTTATCGTGCTCGAACATATCGTCTGAATTGCCGTGATCCGCGGAAAGAAGCAGAATGCCGCCCGCTTTTTCGAGGGCTTTTCGGAGCCGGCCAATCTGCAGATCCATGCCTTCGAGTCCGCAAACGACGGCTTCATAATTGCCCGTATGGCCTACCATATCGCCGTTCGGAAAATTGAGGCGGATAAAGCGATATCTGCCGGATTCGATGGCTTCAATGACCTTGTCGCTTATCTCCGCGCACTTCATCCAAGGGCGCTCCTCGAAGGGCACGCGATCGGAAGGGACTTCGACATAATCCTCGAGAGCCTCGGAAAACTTGCCCGTGCGGTTTCCATTGAAAAAATACGTGACATGCCCGTATTTCTGGGTTTCCGATATGGCGAGAAGCTTTTGCCCCGAGGCGACGAGGTACTCGCCCATGGTGCGCTCGATCGAGGGCGGAGAGACGATATAGTTCTTCGGTACATGGGCATCGCCATCGTATTCCATCATGCCCGCGTATTCGACGCGAGGCCGGCGCTTGCGATCGAATTTATCGAAAGCCTCTTCTTCGAAGGCCGCGGTAATTTCCAGCGCTCGATCTCCGCGGAAATTGAAATAAACGACGGAATCGCCGTCCTCGACGCAGCCAATGCCCTTGCCTCGGCCTTCAGACAAAGCGCCTTCCAGCGGGGCTCCGTCCTCGATCACAAACTCGCCCAGATCCTGGTCGATTATGTGCGAAGCGGCTTTCCGATAAGCCTCAATGGCCGCGCGCGCGCTCGGGAAACGCTTGCCGATGCCCAGGACGTGACAATCCCAGCCGCGTCTGACTTGCTCCCAGTTGGCGCCATAGCGATCCATCGTTATATACTGCCTGCCGCCGCCCGACGCGATCCGATAATCGACGCCTTTTGCGTTGAGAGAGGAGAGAAAGGCTTCGAAAGGATCGACGTATTCCAAGGCGCTTTGCTCGCCCACATCGCGACCGTCCAAAAGGATGTGCACTCTCGCCTTTTTCACACCTTCCTCGACCGCCCTGGAAAGCATCGCTTTGAGATGATCGATATGGGAATGCACATTACCGTCGGAAAAGAGCCCGATAAAGTGCATCGCGCCGTTGGATGCGAGAACGTTGGAAACGAGCCGCTTCCAGGTCTCTCCTTGAAACATCGCGCCGCTAGCGATCGAGCGCGTGACGAGCTTGGCGCCTTGCTCGTAGACGCGGCCACAGCCTATCGCGTTGTGCCCTACCTCGGAATTGCCCATATCCTCGTCGGAGGGTAGGCCAACGGCCGTACCATGGGCTTTGAGACGGGTATGCGGCGCTATTTTTTCCAGCGCTCGAAATTGCTTGAGCTTCGAATCGGCCACCGCGTCGCCTTCAGCGTACTTGCCATAGCCGACGCCATCCATGACGACGAGAACGAGCGGACCTCGACGTCCCTTCCATGCGTTATTTTTCGTAAGGGGTTGAATCATCCTGTTCTCCTTGATACGGCACTAAACCGCGGGAAAGCCAAGCAAAAATCAGCGTGAAGGACAGGGGCTTGCCAATCGCTTAAAACGGGCTTCCCGAGGCCTCACTCGCCGAAATATTCTATTAGGGTGCGGACGGGAAGACCGCCTAAAGCGCTCGCATAGTCGAGGAAGGGCAATCCTATTACGGCAAAAACGCCTATCGGTTCCGCGCCACCCTTGATCAGTAGATCGGCGGTCGCTCGCACGGTACCGCCGGTCGCGATTAGGTCGTCGATGATCAAGACCCTTCCGCCGGCAGGAATATCGTCGGCATGCATCTCTATTTCCGCTTCCCCATACTCGAGCTCATACTTTATCGAAAGCGTGCGGCCCGGCAGCTTGCCTTTCTTGCGTACCAAAAGGAGGGGAATGCCGAGGCGTTCACACAGCGGAGCCGCGAAAATAAAACCTCGAGACTCCACCGCCGCTACCGCATCGAGAGCTTCGCCCTTGTACAGGCGATACATCGAATCGACACAGTATTTGAATGCGTCCGGATTAACGAGAACGCTCGTTATATCGTAGAACAGAATGCCTTTCTTAGGAAAATCGGGAACCTTCCTGACGGCATCGTCCAGGTTGAAGCCTTCGGCCATGGGTACCTCGTCGAGGATAATGGTTTAGTCGAGTGCGCGTATCCACGCGGCGATGGAGGATTGGTCGGGTTTTGGCTGAACGAAATCCGTGCCAAAGAAAGCCACTTCGGAATCGCTGCATATACCCCGAAGCCATGCCACGGCCGCCCCGGATGATCCGAAAAACGCCGCTCTTCTCCCGGCCAGATTCACTCCGGCAAGGAAGCGTGCCATTTCTTCATAAGCATCGCTGTTCGGGGCATCGGTTCCTAATAGATATATCTCGGCGGCGAGCATTTCTGGAATGGTCACAGAGGAAGCCGCGCGAAGCCTGACCTCGTGAGTTTCGGGGTCGAGCCGTTCCGCGGCACTCCGAGCGATCCGCTCGAGCTCAGGCTTGCCGTCTTCAAAAACAATCAATGTGTTTCTTTTCATCATCCCAACCGCCTTTTCATACTAGTCCGCGCTTGTTTCACTGTCAAGTTCGCTTTAAGGCGGACCGGCCGAGGGAAGCGGAAATCCATTCCCCTTGGCCGGTGCCGAATCAAAGCCTTCATTTACAGCGGCTTTAGCGGCGGCGGGCTTCGCGGCTTCCGCTCGACGAGCGTCGCGGATTAGGCGAAAAACAACGTCGAGAGCGGCGACGAGCATCGAGGCTCCCGCGGCGATGCCGAGCCTCAATATCCGCTCGGATTCCGCCGGCTCCATCGAGTATTCATCTCTAAAGGGCCAGGGAGCGTATCGCGCGTCGAACCCCGAACCAACGAAGGTCACAAGGTCGAAACCAAAATTGGAATAGAGAAGCATCAGCGGAAATGAGCCGACGGCTATGATCTCGAAGCGGCCGAAAAACGATTCCGGAGGTGGCGGGCGATACGCTTCGGGGATAATGCCGGGAACGATCGGCGCTAGATTCGCTTGCGGTACTTCTTGCCAAACCTCGGGTATATCCTCCGAAGTCGCTTCCGAGGGAGTCTCCCCGGCTTGCGTAGTAGCCGCGGACTGAGCTTTCGCGCCGGGCGCGAATACCGCGGTCCAGAGGAGTGCCGAAAGCAGCGAAGCTATAGCGCGCCGTGGCATCAAAGCGGAAACCTATCGCCGAAAAAGGCGCTGCCGATCCTAAGAAGGGTGGCTCCCTCCTCGACGGCGATCGGATAATCATTGGTCATACCCATGGAAAGCACATTAAAATCGGCATCGCGCATGCGTTCGGCGATGCGCTCGAAGGCTCCTCGAAGAGCCCGAAACGAGGCGCGAATGAGCTCGCTATCCTTTGTAAAGGGAGCCATGGTCATGAGGCCTCGGAGCTTGATCGGAGCGACGCCGTGGCCCGCGGCGGCCAACTCACCGATAAACTCAAGGGCGCGCAAGAGGGCTTCAAGATCCGGGAAACCGGATTTCGATTCTTCCCCGGTATGGAACTCGAAAAGAACCTCGAGAGAAGCCGTCGCTTCCCTTGAGGCGATTCTGGCTGAACGGCGTTTGGCCAGCTCTCGAAGGATTTCTATCGAATCGATGGACTGTATCCGGCGAAATAGGCTTTCCGCCTTCTTGGCCTTGTTGGATTGCAGGTGCCCGATCAGCTCAAGGCTCGCATCGGGATGCGCGGCGAGAAACGCGGGAAATTTCTCTTCGGCTTCTTGGACCCTGTTTTCGCCAAAAAGCCTTATCCCCGCGGCGTACGCCGCCTCGACCGCGGATAGCGGATGAAATTTCGTTACCGCCATGATTTCAATATCGACGAGCTTACGTCCAGAGCGGGCGACCGCAAGCTCTATTTCTTCGCGCGCGCGCAGAACGCGCTCGGCAACGAAGCTATGCCCAAGCTCCTCAGACATCAGAAGAACTCCCGCAGAGATTCGTCGATACCTTTGCGGACCTCGAACCAGAAATCGAGGGCGGCTTCCTTCGAATCTGTCTCGAACTCGCTTATCCAGCGCGCGAGTTCGGGATTCGTGTCGCCATCGACATCGCGGCGCCGCTTTAAGAAGCTGCGCACGAATTCGATATCCGCCTCGCTCTCCCAATAGACGGCGGCATTGCGGCTGTTGATTCGACTCGCCGCGACAGCGATGGCTGAGAGATACTGGTCCTTGAGTCCATACACGGAACCGATCGCCTCGGCCATCATTTCCTCTCCCCATCCCCGATGAAAACGGCAAAGGCCCGCATTGTCCATGGCTAGCTCTTTTTTGAGCCGCGCCGCGCAGGCTCGCCCGAGCTCGCGGGGCGCTAGGAATTCGGCCCCGTAGTGCATGTAATATTTCCCCATAATGGCCATCGGGGCGAGAACCCCAGGTGTCCAATACTGGTTCGGGACCATCCAGCCTTTCCGACCGTGGGCCGTATAGATAAAACGATCGAGCACCCGCACGCCTCGCTCTCTGCGAATCTTCCGGCCCCACTTGCGCGGACCCTCCGAGAAATCGAGGATGCCTCGCTTGGCCAATATGGACTCGATAAGCTCGATGCCGAGATCCGCGTTGTGCGACGAATCTTTTTCGGCGTCGAAACCCTCGAGATTCCATCTCGGCTTGCGCGTCACGCCCAGATCCTCGGGCCTAAGCTCGCCGCGGTCGAGCTCGTCCATGAGCCAGGCGAGGAGGCCGCCCAGCGAAATGGCGTCGAATCCGGCGGAATCCGAAATCCTGTTGAGACGCTCGGCGGCCCTTTGGTCAAAAATGCCGCATAAGGGCCCGAGCGCTTGATAGGGCTCATAGTCCTTCTTGAACTCCCCGCGGAGTTTCTTGCAGACGGCCGCGCAGGGTTCGCCGCAGGTCGCTTGACTCTTGGTCGCGATGGTTTCTTCGTTAAACTGTTTGAGGTATCGGCCCAGGATGAGCTTGGTATGGAGATCCACGCGCTCCGCTTCGGACCAGGAAGAACTACGATAATTGAAGGCGAGAAGCCGGCCGCCTATCGTGGCGTAATTCACGCCGAGTGTGCCTCCCGTCTCGAACTTGGGATCGAAACGGTACTTGGTAGTAGCCTCGAAATCCTTTACCGCTAGTTTTTGCTTATACTTCGACTCGAACCATTCGTCGGCGACCTTACGGTCGCGAAAATCCTCGTCGACGACGGTGCCGCCATATATCACGGCGGCTATTCCGTGCTCCTGGAGCATTTTCGAACCGAGACCTCCGCGCCCTGCCCAAGTATCGACAGCGCTTGCTTTGCCGTCTTTTACCGGAGCGGAAAGAATACCGGCAAAATCGGTGGCCGACGCGGCAGGCCCCACGGCGAGCGCTCTATATTCGGAGGCATAGCGCGGGCCGAATCGGCTCAACGCGTAATCCATTAGGGAATATGCGCCAGTCCTGGAATCCAAGGCCGCTTCATCGCCGCGACGGCCTTCCGGCCATCGCTTCCATGCGTTCGCTAGGTCCACGGGCGCTATCTCAACCTCGATCTCCTCGCCATGGAGTCGGTTCAGGTAGAGGATGGAGGGACTGTGGGCCTTGCCGACAAGGCTCACCATATTGATTCCAAGATTGTCGAAAATGAGACCGGCGCCTCCCATGCTCGATATATAAAAACCTCGCCAACAGGGAGAAAAGCCGGTAAAAATAAGCCGATTGGAGCCAGGCAAAATCGATCCCGCGAATAGTCCAGTACCGAAATTGAGGCTCATTTCCCTTCCGGAGATATGGAGGCCCAGGTCTACCGGTCCAAAATAGTCGCCCAACTTATATCTTTTAACGCGATAGAACCCGGTGGAGGCATCTACGAAAAGGACCTTTTGACTCATATCCATTTCAGCGCTCCTTGAAAAACACTCTAGTCGCCGCTTCGTCTATTTTCAAGGCAGGCGCCGCGCGAGGAGAGCCATGACATCTCCGAATCCGAAGGCCTTGGCGACCCGATCGAGAGGCGCTTTAAGAAATTCAGGCTTTTGCCCTAGAGCCCATCCGCCCCACGTGCTCACGCGCTCGAGGCGAAAGCCCTTCTTTTCAAGAAGCCGCTCGAGCGTACGCAATGAAAAAAGGTAGAGGTGATCGTAGATAACGCTTCGCCATCGAGGGCCGAGTATTCTCGCTTGCAGTCCATCGGCGTTGGGCGTCGTGAGCGCGAGAATGCCATCAGGAACGAGCACGCGCGCAACCTCGTCGAGAAAATCGGCGGGGTCGTTCAAGTGTTCGATCAGGTGGGAAGCGTGCACCGCCTCGAAAGACGCCGTCTCGAATTTCGCGTCTCCGAGTGTCGTATAACGCGCATCGAGACCGAAATGCTCGCGAGCATACGCGGCCGCGGGCTCGCAGGCCTCTACGCCGACCGTGGACCATCCGCGTGATTTTAATTCCGCGAGTAGCGCTCCTGTCGCGCAACCGACATCGAGAATTTTCGGCGATCGACCCTCCGCTTTCGCCTTGGCGAAATAGTCCACGCAGGCATCCTCGAAACCGATATCCTCAAGCCCCAGGAGCTCCAGGTCGCGATACATGAATTGTCGGGGCACTTCGTATTCGAGATACTCCTTGCCGTAGCGAGAGAGCACGGCCGAGGCGAGGCTCTGAGGCTCCTGACGTATCAGGCCGCAGGAGGGGCAGCGCTTGAACTCGAAATCGCCGAGATTCCAAAGTTCCTTCGCGTCTTGCCTTCCGCAAATAGGGCATGGTTTCGCGGCGACGGGTTCGGCGCGAGGCTGGGTCGCGTAGGTTTTCATTCTATTACGACCGACCACGCGAACGATCTCTCGTTTCCGGCATAATCGCTGACATATACCTCCACGAGCGCTTTCCCCCGATAGAAAAGCCGGGATCCCAGAATAATCCTCCCGTCGGAATGACGATAGGCGGCATAATCCTTGGGGATGGAGGAAAACAGCGATAATCGCCCGTCTCGTTCGCTGGCGATGTCGAAAATGAGCTCAACAATCTTTACGCCATCGACGACGAGCCTGATAGAATATGGGGCTGACGGGCCCATGCTCCAGGCAGCGGATGTCGGATCGAAAACGTCGATGGCGACCGAATACGTACCCTGGGGCACTGGGCGGCTATCGCCCAGAATCCATGTCCTCGAAGTCCCTACCAGCGCGGCGGAGCGGACTATCGGCGGCCTGCTTTCAGCTAACTTCGGAAGCAGAAGAAGGGGATTTACCCAACGCGCCGCCTTCCTATCGAAAACCGAGAAATATAAGCCTTCACCGTCCATTGGGCCCGATGCGCCGGTCCTTCCAAGCAAATCGCCAGGCTTAACTCTTGCTAAATACGATGATACGGTACCGCCCTCCATCCCGGCATAAAGACCGATCATTCCGCCCTCGTGCTCGAGGGCGACGAATGAGCCGAGGATAGAGGGCAAAGCGCTCCGCTTTCGGTTTTCGTCAGCGGCAAAAATTATCTCGCCGGCACTCGAAGCGCGCACGAGACCATCCGTCGCGGCTAGCATCACGCCGGTGGTGAAACGGTTTCGAGCGGGCGTTCCGAAAGAAGCGACAAGCTCCGCCATCGAAAGCGGCCACTCCAAGGCGGCACTCGTCGAAGCCACCGCGCAAAGGAAAAATAGCGATATTCCCGCGGCGCGTATAAAGCTCAAAATTCCCCCGCGTCAAGCCTGAGGATAGCGCTTTCTCCGTCTTTATCGCCCAGCCCGACGAAAATAGAATCGCCGAAAATCCTCAGAGAGGCTTCGACGGCGGAAAATTGCGCTCCGATAATTCGCGCGCCGCCGGAAAGGGCGAGGAGAAGCCGTGGTTCCGCTCCTCCTTCGAGAAAAGCCAAAATCTCGCGCGAGTTTTGATATGCTCCGAGGCCGGAAACATCGAATGCCGGTAAAAAGCTCTCGCGTCGGTTGCGAACATCATAGATGCCGGCTCCCGCTCCTTGTTCGTAAAGAAGGTAGCGGCCATCGGGGGAAAAGGCCATGAGAACCGAGCGCCGAAACTCGGACTCAAGGTATCGGTGATAGGTAACGCGATAATCGGAGGAACGTTTTTCCAGCACTACGAGACGCTGTCGATCAATGCCCGTTACGCTGGCGACGGTCAAACCGTCGGCGGAGACGGCGCAGCCGTATACGCAGGCTAGACGGCTCCCGCCGGGCGAAAAAGAAAAAATCTTCTCGCCTTCTTTCCCGACTCCC
>Ga0172379_10004629_pt1 | contig 20014 bp, 26 predicted proteins | sample GrowelOW334metaG_FD_119756 | JGI IMG/M metagenome (GOLD analysis project Ga0172379, IMG submission 119756) | Groundwater microbial communities from an aquifer near a municipal landfill in Southern Ontario, Canada - Groundwater well OW334 metaG | ecosystem: Environmental > Aquatic > Deep...
ATTCGTAAAGTTTCCAGCGAAGAAGGATGTCTTTCCGTGCCTGGGGTCTGGGGTATTGTTAAACGCCACTCTAAAGTGAAAGTTAAGGCTCTTAATCGTTTGGGCGAAAAAGTTATCATAAAAGCCAGCGGTCTTGAATCAATAATCTTCCAACACGAAATTGATCACCTTGATGGCATTCTATTTATCGACAAGGTGGAAAAAATCACCCGCGGCGCTAGTTTGTAAGAATTAAAAAACACCCCGGAACAAACCGAGGTGTTTTTTGTTTTACTACTTCTCAACAAGCTTATTAGTAATGTTCTTTTCTGGATAAAAAGGGTAAATTTTTTCAAGAATCATTCTTTCGATTCTACTAAAGTCTCTGGCTGTTTCTAATTTTGATAGTTCTCTATTAATTTCGTCTGCCAATTCGCTATATTCTGTTTCAGGTAGTTCGTTTGGCTTAAAATTATTTTGTGCCATTAAATCCATAAGCAACCTTCCTGTCAATCGTTCTTCTTGGGACGCTTTTATGACTCCAGCAAAAAAGCTACCGACCTTTTCTCTATCTTCTATAACAACTTTATCTGATGCGCCGGAAACAAAAGCGTCAACAGATTCTTTAATTTTTTTAACAATCCGCCCATTGCCTTGCACTCCGGTTCTTTCTGAGACTCTAATTAAAGAGGTTATCGTATAATCATAATTTTTCGCAATCTGCCCACCGAGTTTTTCTACACCTTGACCAAATCGTATATCCTCTCCGCCAGCTAGTGGCGGCATACCGCCAACTTGTGCCCAGACTTTAGCCGGAACAGCCATATTGGCTCCAGATTGTAGAGTTCCTTTTGTTTGTAATTGAAAACTTGTTTCACCAGAATAATCTCTTTTCGGACCATCTTTACCCATATAAATATCAAAGGCACGCTGGATAAGATCACTATTTGATAATTCTGGGTCGACTTCAAACTCCAAGTTTCCAGAAACGCCAATAATTTTATGTTCACCAAAAGAACTGATAAGCGACTGGATATAATTGTTTGAAAAAACACAATCACAATCAGTTATTGCGACCACGCCTTCAGCGTTCCCCGAAGACTTCATAAACCTATCAACAATCTCTGCCCCCGCCCGATTTCTCGCTGTACCAACGTTGTTTTCTTGATCCGAGACCTCGACAGAAGATTTATCAATTACGTTTATAATTATCTTTGCTTTACGAATTTTTTCTATTTGTTCTAATTGCTCACTCGTTAAGCCCCCTGGAATTTCTTGAGATTCACCATTGATAAACTTTATTAAATTAATTGCTTCCTGGTTTGAAAAAAAGGCTTTAGTTTTTTGTTTGGCGTCTGTTTGACGGTTATTGACGATCAAATCAATCTCAAAAAACTTTGGATCAACTGCTTCTTGTTCTGACAATGAAGACAGGGAACGCAATATGTTTGAAGTGTTTTCATTGTAAACGGGAATTAATACGGCAACTTTGCAGTCTTTATTCATTTCTCGAGAAATAAATGATTCCGATTTTTCATTAGCCAATGTTCTGTTTAAATATTCTAAAATTATTTTTTCTGCCTCAAGACGCTCAAAAATTTTTTTCTGATCCATTATCAGATTGACCCTAGCATCTACTATGTTTTGACGAATTTTATTTTTCGAATCTTCCGATAACGGCTGATCAAGCTCCGCCTCCAGTTTTTGGAGTTCTTTCTGATATTCTTCTTCCGCTTTTTTTTGAATCTCAACGATTTCTGCCTCTGTTACTGGATGGTCAACAAAACTAGCTAATTGTTGATCAATTAGTCTTATTCTATCTAATCGATGCTGTTCGGGCGAAACTGAATTAACTACTTGCTCCGCTTTAGCATCTAACGGTTGTTCTTTTTTTATTTCTTGGTTGGCCATAAATCAATTGTTTAAACATAAACTGTAATTTTGAGTATTTTAACAATTTTTTCCAAAAAATGCGAACTCTTGTTTGTTTTTTATTTTACTTAAAAGCAATTATCTGATAGCCAAACTTTTCCACTTCTTCCGGCGGGAAAAGGTGTACCTCTTTTGTTTTCAAAACATAAGTCACTTCTTTTTCGATTGTTCGCCCGGTGTAATCTTTGACAATTGGATCCCATTCGCGCAAAACCAAAGTGTCGCCAGGACCACATTCCCAATCAGCCAAACGAAGCTCGAAAGTTTTTTCGCCAGACAAAACTTTGGCAAAATATTCCGGCCAAATTTTCTTTTCAATAATCATATTGTTAAAAAAAATTATTTTTTATTCCAATCAATCATTGTCCCGCCGCGCCTGGCCTCTTCGATGGTAAAGCCATTCGGAAAACGCTTTTTTAATTTTTCAACGTTCTCGTTTAAAACCTCTTGTATATCCCAGTCAAAAAAATTACAAATCATTGCGGCGTACCAAAGAGCATCGCCGATATTTTCTCGAATGCCGGCGCGCTGATCATTATCATGGGCAAAAGTCTTTTTGATACAAGAAGCGACATCGCCGGCTTCCCCGGTAATGCCCAAACCCCAAGTCATAATTTCCTCCTTAGGTGTTTCAAATTTTTTGGCCGAGGCCCGACATAACAATTGATATTCTTTTAAAGATAGCTCGTCTGACATAATTTTTAAAATAAATTTGTTTTAATTATTTCTTGACAAAATTTTCTTTTTTCTTTAAAATAACGCGTCACCTCTGGGGCATCTCCCTATGTGCGAATCGGAGGAATTCATGGCCAAGCTTCAGGAATACTACAATCTTCGTCCCAGGCTTTCTCCCTTCTCGGACGGCCACCTGCTTGGTCTGATGGTGACCTTCTGTCAGGCCGTCACTTGCGACCCCGACAAGTTCCACCGCCTGCCTCGTACCACCGTGCTCGGCCCGAAGTCCGAAGCGGCTCTTGAGGCACTTAGCGCTTACATCCAGAAGCAGACCGTCGCCCACATCTCTGGCACCCTCGGCTGCGGTGTCGTGTACGACGGTGATAAGGTCTTCCTCATCAAGGCCGACGAGAAGGAGCCAAGAGAAGCCGGCACCACCAACCTCGGCATGTGGATGCAAGGACCATCTGATATCGAGGCAGTCGTGGCCGGCGAGTACCCCTACGCCGAAGCGTTCGCCAGTCTGCAGGAGGCAACAGACAAGGCCCGGGCACTTGCCCACCTCTTGTCTCGCCGCGAAACGAACAAGGGGCGTGCGCAAAAGGACAACAGCGGTCGCCGCGTCGGCTCGCCGATGTACTTCTACTGCGAAAGCTGCGGCCAGGAAATCGTCGTTCCTGAAGAGCATTTCAACTCCCCGCGGCCGAGGCTCTGCCGGAAGTGCAAGATCATGAAGAATCGCGGCTGGCTCGAGTAGATCTCGTGGTCCCTTTCCGTTCGAACAGTGTTTCGGACGGATTTTTTAATTAGTCCTTATTAAGTATTCTAACATCTACATTTTTTTAACAAAACTTATGTTATTGCCGTGATATCGTGCGCGCCGCTTTCTTTAAGACCGGCATTACTGATACGAACGAACTCCGCGTTCTGTTGCAATTCAGCAATCGTGTGCGAATTAGTGTAACTCATACCAGACTTCAAACCGCCGATAAACTGATTAACAAGGTCTTCAGCCGAACCTTTAAACGGCACAATTGATTCCACACCTTCGGGCACGACTTCTTTTAATTCTTTTTTCTCTTGTTCCAAGTTCTTTCGTTTGCTGGCCTGAGTAAAACTAGCGCTGCCGCGGCAAATTTTGAATTTTTTGTCGCCCTTGTTCATGACAATCCCCGGGCTTTCGGTAGTACCGGCAAGAGTTCCACCAAGCATAACTGTATCCGCTCCACCCCCGAGAGCTTTAACAATGTCGCCGGATTTTTGAATACCACCATCAGCAATCACTGGTACACCATAGTCGCGGGCGACTTTGGCTGCTTCCATAACCGCAGTAAGTTGCGGCACGCCGCAGCCGGTAACTAAACGAGTAATACAAGTAGTGCCTGGGCCAACCCCGACTTTAATGGCATCAATTCCGGCTTCACATAACTCTTTGGCGGCTTGAGCCGTGGCAATGTTGCCGGCGATCAGTTGAGTATCACCGACAACCTCGCGCAACTTGATAATGGCATTAAACATTAAATCAGAATGTCCGTGGGCAATATCAATTACCAAAACATCAGCCCCGGCCTTAACCAAAGCTTGTGCTCGTTCCAAATAATCGCCGTGCACACCAACGGCCGCGCCCACCATCAAATGTCCTTCAGCATCACGATTGGCCAACGGATAATCAATAATATTTTTAATGTCATCACTGGTAATTAACCCAACGATTTTATTTTCTGTGTCAACCAACGGCAACTTCTCCACTTTGTGGCGAGAAAAAATTTCTTTAGCTTGTTCAAATTTTGTATTAGCATCACCAACCACCAGCTTTTCTCGCGGGGTCATAATTTCGCTCACTTTTTTACTGTCATCATCGGCAAACAAAAAATCTCTTCGCGATAAAATACCTAACAACCTTTGATCACCATTAGCCACAAAAAGTCCGGACACCCCGACCTCGGCAATAAACGCTTTTGCCTCGGCAATGGTTTTATCCGGATGTATGGTGTAGGGCTGGTGAATAATCATGTTTTGCGCCCGTTTAACCTTTTTAACTTCCTCAACGTTGTCTTCGATCGACATGAAACGATGTAGGATTCCGATGCCGCCAAGTCGCGCCATCATTATCGCCATTTCCGCTTCGGTTACCGTATCCATGTTGGCCGAAACCAGCGGAATATTGATATCAATCTTTTTGGTTAGTCTGGTGCGCGTGACTGCTTCTCGTCGCGAGGTAAAAGTAGACCGCCGTGGAACAATTAAGACATCGTCGTAAGTAAGTGCGAGAGGAATTTCGATCATAAAGACAGTTTTTAAATAATATTATTTAACATCGATCAAAATGGCCTTAACTTCTTCATCAGAAACAAATGTTTTGGTGACTTGTTCCCGTTGTTTTTCGTCAAAAATTGTTACCACAACATAAGTTCCCATGGTTTTATTATTGCCTACGGTATATTCGGTTATCACACATCTACCATAAGCATTCCAATCATTGTCTCGCAGATCCATTGGGACATTAATTTGATAAAGTCGGTGTTCGTTTTTAGCAAAGTTGTACTTTTTACCAATTTCAAGTGGACTAGGAAGGTCTTTTGCGTCCATTCTTAAACAGGCTTGTAGCAGAAACGGATTTCCCATATTTTTTATTTAGAAAAAACTCTTCCCTTCCGGGGTATCGTTTTTAGTTGCCAGCACCATATATTCTGGATCGTAAAATTTTATTATTTTAAATTTACCAGAAGTTTGATCACCATTCGTGTGGATCGTTTGTTCGGTAACTAGACAATGACCCCAATTGATCCATTTTCCATTAATTTCTTGAACCAAAAAAACTCGAGTTGGGGGAAGACAATAAATTCTCGGCAATGGTTTATTAAATTCGAAAATTTTATCTTTCCAATCCTCGATTTTATAGGGTGATTTTAAATGTGCGTTTACGTCTAGCTCCAAAGGAAACCCTTGTTCGTTAGTAAGTTTTAAAGTGTCGTTTATTTTAATCATTTTTTTCATATTTTTTTATTTAACTTTCTTCCCTGCCCATCCCAACCAAAATAAAATTCCTACCAAAAACGATGGCCCGGCAATAATGGACAAATATGTAATCATGTAAAACCGCAGATAACCTTCGCTTGTAAAAGCATCAAAAAGTATCATTCCAACATAAAAGAGCCCAGCTCCGATGAAAGCAATGGCCCCGACGATTTCGTACTTCCAAGAAATCCACAATAGAATTACCAAAATAATCGCCGGAATATTGTGCATGAACAGCCCGACAACCGTGCCCCAAAAACTGTAGTTTCCATCAAAAACATCCAAAGAAAACGTCATCAGAAACAAGACAAAGAGGATACCGAGGACGCGCGGTGTCCAATAAATAAATTTATTTTTGTTTTTCATAGTCCCTTAACCGGTCTATTTAGTGAATTTAAAAGTCGGGAGAACGACAGAACAATTTTCAGCGCTACCTTCGATTAAATAAACTAGGTTATCCTTGAGAATCGAGATTTTTTTCATGGTTTTACTTTCAGAATCGCCAACTGAAACATAAGAGACTTCTGTGGCGGAATTACCATCTACAGTGATTGTTGTTTCGGTTATTTTATCCGGATCAATTCCTCCCGGCGGCGCGGCTTTTAAATCATCAAGAGTGTAGGTCGATAAATCCCAAACACTTATGGAAAAACCGGAAGTGAAACCAACAAAAACTTTTTCACCCAGCGAGGACATAAGACTTCTTGATTGTGTCTGCCATTCTTTTGGCGGTGTGAAGGTAAAACCGTAATCCTGATTTTGATATGCTATTGAATTACTATCAACGTCAGTTTCCGGAACAGAAGTATTACCGGTTGGTTGGTTTGCGGGCGGCAAGGTTGTTGGCAAGGTCTGACCCGGTTGTAGTTGGTCACAGCCGGCTAAAATGACCACACTTAATAGAGCCAAACTTAGCAGAGTTATTTTTTTCATAATTTTTTGTTAAAAATTGTTTTACTTTTTTAAAAGCACTTCCTAAATCCTACCACCTGCTAAGCGTTATGAAAATAGCTTTTTGTTGATACTTTTTATCTTTGACTTTCTTTGGATCCGGTGCTTAAATATTATCCTGGCTGGTTTGGAGGGAACATGGGGAAAAGACACGTTTTCGTTGCCTGCCGCGGACGCGACGCTGAAGGGCACGACGTCCTGGGCTCCGAACTCCGCATCCTGGTGCACCTGATCCGTGACCGTGGCGCGAACCGCGTTTCCGTTTCGCCTGAAAGTTGCCCGTGCAGCACCGGCCCACGAAGACAGTGGTGCCGAGCCACAACCGTGGGCAACCCGGAAATCAAAACGGGCATCATGTGTCCGTTCCACTTCAACTTCCCCGGGGCCGCCCTTGTCCCCGGCTGGACAATGCCGGAAGAACTCGCAACCGCCGTCAGGCAGCTGTGGGAGGAAGGAACCACCTAAACGCCCTTTGATAATATTCTGGCAGCGTCACGTGGAGGGTTCCCATGTCCCCTGAACAGTCGTATCAGTCCAAGGCCGCCGAAATCCGCGCCATCCTCCAGTCTCTCGGGCTCGAGGACTTCGAGGCAGTTGGTGTGTTAATCAATTTTATTGGTCAATACTACGAGGTTGGCCGGGAAACAATGATGCTATCGGAACTCTGTGCACTCCGTGCCAGTGGTCTGGCCGCAAGATTGGGGGTTGATCCAAGATCGATCCACTCGACAATCACCATCATGTTCGATTCCCTCAAGATCGGTTCCGTCAACAAGAACGGTTCCTTCGACTTCGAGTCGGCCCCGGATCTACGGTCAGCTCTTCTGTGGCGAGTTGCGACCGGGGGCGGACCTCTGGATGGCATCAAGGCCTTCGACCCCGACGAAACAGCCGAAGAACTAAAAAGGATCAATCGACAACTGGACAAGGATATGGCCGCTTTCTTCGCTCCTTGGTTCTATTGCCTGAGAACCACCCTCGAACGATGCTCGCTCTTCGACGACAGCTGGCACAGATCATCAACCATCATGTGGCGCGTTGCCACCCGCGAGCTTGGATGCGAACATTACGGATACTGGTTCGGCTCGGTGCACTATCGCGACAGGTAGACCTGCTCGCTCCGCTCGAGGAAGGTTCCGAATCTTCCTCTTTTTTGTTTCAAAAAATATATCTACTTCTGCTTCACATGATATTCGCGCATGATCCGATCGTTTTCTGCGATGTCTTTTTCAGAAAAATTTTCCTTAAATATAAACCTATTAAAAATTTCAAGAGTAGCTGGCCATATCTTCATTGACGCCATTTCCTTTTGAGTAAAAAACCCTGCGTCTTTTAGCTCTTCACCATCCATGGAGAAATCATAACCATCTACTTCGCAAACATACCACGAAGTTTTTTGATCTCTTACATCTCCCATAGTGTCGGTTATCTTCTCGGCACCGGTCACGTTTAATTTCAATTCTTCGTCTATCTCTCTTTTTAATGCAGTTAATTCATCTTCGCCGTCTTCGACATGGCCAGCGGGCGGATAATAATAACCCGTGTATTCATCAAAATCTCGCTTAGAACTAACGAGTAAGTATGAGGGTGGGTTATCTTTTTTTATTATTCCTACAACTACATGTGTCATATTTTTCTTTTTAATGTGAAATAACATCAGCACTTGATTGCTTCTTATAAGTGCCGGATTCGGAATAATTTTGCTCGGCCTCTGTATTCAGCAATAAAAAAATCCCTTTCACAATTTTCATACCCGGATATATTTTGATCGGACTTTTGCCTATGTTGCTGATCTCAAGCGTTTCATGACTTTCCGCTTGACCAGGCTCCACAAAAGTTGATCCCTGAAGAGCATTGAGTCCGATTCGTGCCAGCGAGGTCCTTGCATCCAGAATACAGGCGAGGCGCTGGCTGATTGATAGTTTTTCTTTTGTCTGACCAAGTAGAAAGTCACCTGGGTTGATTACAAAACCAGCCTCGCCGATCTCGACTTTATCGAGCTCAATTTTTGTGTCTTTGGCATCGATAATATCCTGTTGCTTTGGAATAAACAAAACATTATTCAGCGTGAAGGTGTAACTTCCACCTTTAATCATAGACTGGTCAAGTGGATCAATTTTTATATCACCACTTGAAAGAAATTTTTTTATGTCGGAATCTGATAAAACCATAGTTTTTAGGGTTACTTTGTATTGAGTATGAGAGCAAAATTATTCATCATTCCATCTAACAATATTGCACATTTCTCCAAAAAACGCTATATTTTAGCCGAACACCAAGCCCTCACGAAAACCTTAACGCCTTAATGCCCCTCGCCAAGCCGAAGTCGAGCTTAGCTCGACGAAGGCTGGTTAAAACCCTTATGCCCCTTAAAATCGTCTTCCTCGGCACCCCCGACCTCTCGGTTCCCTTTCTCGAAGCCCTAACCAACGAGCCTGATTTTGAAGTTACTGCTGTTCTCACCCAGCCCGATCGGCCAGTGGGGCGAAAACACGAATTAACAGCTTCGCCGGTAAAACAACTAGCTCTTACAAAAAGCATCCCCGTCTTTCAACCAGAAAAACTAAAAGACCTCAGTCCCTCAGTATTTCAGTCCCTCAGTCCTGCCGATATCTTCGTCGTCGTCGCTTACGGCTTAATGATTCCCCAAAAAGTTCTCGATACGCCACGCCTCGGGTGCATTAACGTTCACCCTTCCCTGCTTCCAAAATATCGCGGTCCGTCGCCGATTCAAAGCGCGATTGCCAATGGCGATGCGGAAACCGGCATCTCAATTATGTTACTAAACAAGGGCATGGACACTGGCCCGGTTTTGGCACAGGAAAAACTTTTGCTCGATGCCGACGAAACGCAAGTAACTCTTACAGAAAAAATAAAAACAGCCGGGCCAAAACTCTTGGTTGATACTTTAAAAAAATATTCAGCCGGGGAAATTAAACCAGTGGCTCAAGACGATTCATTAGCCACGGTAACTAAACTTCTCACGCGTGAAGACGGAAAAATTGATTGGTCTGAGCCGGCCGAAAAAATCCACCAAAAAATCCGCGCCTATTTTCCTTGGCCCGGATCTTGGACGGAAATTGAACACAACGGTGAAACGCTACGAGTTAAAATTTTGAAGACTGCTTTAAAGGACGGCCATTTGGAAATTTTAGAAGTTCAACCCGAAGGTTCTTCGGCCATGAATTACGATTCTTTTGTTCGGGGCTACAAAAAAATTATTTAATGCCCCGTATCGAGCACCCGAGACATCCGGCTGAAGCGGCCGGTTCCGTAGGTCGAAAGGCGAGCTTATGTTTGAGCGCAGCCGACAAGTCGAGGGGTGGGCTATTTCTGCTCGACGCTGTCGGCCAGCGAGTTAGCGAGCCAGGCCGCTGAAGACGGCTCGACAGCTTTTGTCGAGGGGCGCAGATATAGGGGCAATGTTTCTTTTGTAACTTTTCTTTGCGCCAAAGAAAAGTTTATGAAAGGCACCAAAAAGAGAATAAACCCAAGCCCCAACGGATGATTCAGATAAGGCGAAAAGATGTGGGTGGCGTAAAGCATAAATAAACCGGAAACCAAGCCGATCGTCAGCCATGCCGGTCGGCTTTTATCCACCTTCGTCGAGCTTAGCTCGACTTCGGATGGATTCCGTTCGAGGCGAACTTCATCTCTCAAAAGACCCTTCAGAAGGCCGTAAAATAGCCACAGGAAGGCCAAGGGGCCCAAGAGACCCATCTTTAGCCACAAATCCAGCCAGCCCCACTCAAAAGCGTAGGTGGTCCAGGTGCCGTCTGGGGAAATTGATCGAGCCCGCGGGTCATCAGTTTTGAAAGTAACTTCCTCGCCAAAACCACTGCCAAGGAGTGGCGCGGTTTTAATTTCTTCCCACATTTCTGGGAGAAGATTCCAGCGACTGGAAATTGCCACGTCACCAAGGTCGCTGGTGCGCGAAGAAAAAAGCCAGGTTAAATCAGTTAACGAACCTAAACGATACGGAATTGGAAACAAAGTAACAACTGCTAAAATAATCGTCGCGGCAATACCGGAAGTAATTGCCAGTCCGGAACTTGAGGCAAAACGTTTTACTGTCGGTTTCAAAAGACTAATTATCAAAACAATAAATGGAACAGCTGCGACAATTAATCCCACCCAAAAACTGCGCGATAAACTTATTAAAGCCACGCTGATTAAAAGAGCAAGAATGAAGACAAGGTGGATTCTTGTTTTTTTAGAAATTTCTTTTAACCACAACCACGGGGCAATCAATAAAGCAAAAATAATTGCGGAAAATTGCGCCTGCAAAAAGATACGAAAAATTACGCCACTCATGCGCGTTAGCTCACCTGTGCGAGTGTCGCGAATAAAACGGTAAATGCTAACCAAGGCTTCGCCGGAAAGGTGGGTGAATAAATAGAGGAGACCCAAGGTTAGAGCGGTAACCCAAATCGCGGCCGCGGCCATGACCTGAAGAAGCTGCCGTTGTTTTATCAAATCCCATTTCACCGAAAGAATCGGGAAAAGATACGCTAAATAAAAATAACCATTACCATCATTAAAGGCCTTCCCTGCCTCGTTTTGTGCAAAGCCGACAGCATAGCCGATAACTATCGCTAAAAATAACGGCAGAAATATTAAAATTCTATTGTCTTTTATTTGTAACTTTGTTTTTCTGGTGACAAGAAGAACCAACCAGCCCAGCATGACCCCAAGAAAAATAACTTCGCGCAGCGATAAATCAAAACCAAAAACTTCAGTCGAAACTAAATGTCCGTGCGAATTGGCAAAAAGTTCGGCAAAGGCCGCGAGCAGTCCATATTCCAGTCGCCAAATAGTCAGAGCCAAAACCCCAAGTCCGGCCACGGCTAAAAATATTCCTTCGCCAAGGTTGTGAAAAACCGCGATCGATAATAAAAACCCGCCGACTAAAGCGCCAAGGGTGAACCAAAAAGGTTTTCCGAACCATTGATCGAGCATAATTTTGTTCAAATTGTTCACATGTTCAAATTGTTCACTTTTGGGTTGGCATTGTTCAAGTTCGGAAAAAAATCGATCCGATAATGAACAAGTTGAACACTTGAACAGCTTGAACAATTACTCTAACCCATGCTTCTTAGCAATAATTTCCTTCGCCTCCTCATATTTGCGAACCGAGGATGGCATCCAACCAAAATATTTCCAAGGAATGTGATAAAAAATCTTTGGCCGCCATTTGGAAATTCCTTGTCGCCCACCGGCTTCGATAATATGAAAAAGTTCTTCATCCACAAAAAAACCAATGTGGCCTTCGCGCATCATGGTTAACCACAGATCCCAATCTTGGAAACGTTTGATAGTCGGGTCAAAGCCAGGAAAATGTTCACGACGAATTAAGGCTGTGGTGTGAACAAAATTTAATTTGCGAATGCGGCCAACATCAAAAGGAAAACTGGAAAAAGCCTTCCAGCCAAAACGGAAACCGCTGTAGGCGTAACTGGCTTCAGGGTGGGCTTCCAAAACCTTACACAATTTTTCCAGCATGTCGTAACGCATGACCACATCAGCGTCGCAGAAAATTACAAAATCGCCGGTGGAAGCGGCAAAGCCATTATTGCGCGCCAGCTGACCGCCTAAATTTTCTTGATTGATTATTTTAATTTTTCCTTCGTATTTTTTTAAAACCTCAAGGGTGTTATCGGTTGAACCGTCGTTAACAATAATAACTTCACTCGGTTTAAGCGATTGGGTGAAAACAGCGTCAAGACAACGCGCAATTGTGGAAGCGTGTTGATAGCTGGGGATGATAACTGAAATTGATTTCATATTTATTCTCCCTCCCTCGTATGACCTCATACGGGGGAGGGTTGGGGTGAGGGCCTTAAATCCACTTCCGTAATTTTTCAAATTGTTTTTCCGCGACAAATTCTTCAAATACCCTTTTTTGTCCAACCGCACCAAGTCGTTGGCGTTCTTCAGGATTACTCCACAGGCGTAAAATTGCCGCTTTTAGCGCTTCAGCATCGCCGTCAGGAACAAGAATTCCGGTTTGACCATTAATAACTGCCTCGTCAACGCCCGGCAAATCAGTGGCAATTGAAGGCAAACCATGGGCTGCAGCTTCCAAATAGACTGTGCCAAAACCTTCACGATCAATTTGATCAGCCACGGTCGGCATAATAAAAATATTGGCTTCGTCGTAAGCCTCGGCAATCTCCGTATCAGTAACTCGACCGCTTAAACGAACAAGATCGTAAATCCCCAATTCGTTAGCCGCGCGAATAATTTCACCCAAAGCCGGACCATCACCAAGAATTCGATAACGAAGGTTGGGAATTTTATATTGTAATTCAGCCATGGCTTTAAGAACTCGAGTGTGGCCTTTGCGTGCGACAAGTCTGGAAACAGTAAGCAACGTAAAATTGTTGGCCGGCAAAGATTCGGCGGCCCCAAGTTTGCGATGTAAATTTTTTAATGATGGATAAATGACCTCGGTATTCTTTACGTCAAAATCTTTTTTAATTTCTTCGGACAAAGCATGCGAATTCGTTATCACTACCTTGGCCCCACGTAAAACCCTACTGGCCAACCAACGTTTGCGCGACGAAAGAAGGGTCATGGAAACATCCTGACCGTGAACAACAACAATATATGGTTTACCGGTAAAAAATTTCGCCAGCCAGGCGGCCGCCCCCAAAGGCAAAAGATGACTGACGATAACTGTCTCGTAAGTTTGCGCTTCCTGAATCAAAAGATTAACCGATTGTAACCAACGCGGCCAAAAAACTTTATAAAGTAACTCTCGTCGTTCAACCGGAAACGGCGCGGAGACATCAAAAACTTCACAACCTTCTTCTGGAATCGCGATGACCTTAATATCATCTTTAAAAACCGAAGCCAAGGCCGCCAAATATCGGGCCACCCCGCCAGTTCTAGTTGGAAAGTCTAGTGTCAATAGGAGTAGCTTCTTCATATTTTTTACGCAAAATTATTCCGCGTAATTCTTTCAGCTGTTCCAGCTTAACTGATTTAGTAACAAAAAGCAGAGAGATATAAACAATGGCCGCGGTTGGCACAACCGCAATAAACCCGAGGGTTGGCCGCAAATACATGGTCGCAACCGCCATTAATACCCCACTAACCATAATCTTAACAAAAAGCCAGGATAAATACTTCCAGCGCGGATTGGGGATAATTTTTGGCACAAAGTAAAGACCGGCTAAAAACATAAACCAGAAACTTACTTCAGCCGCATATGCTGCCCCGATTATTCCCAATTTTGGAATAAGAATAGCGTTCAAAACCACATTAATGATCATGGTAATACCCATGATCGCGGTTTTGGTTGTTTGTCTATCAGCCGCGTTAAGCAAAGAGCCGATGGGAAAATCAAGAAAGAGCGGAATAAGAACAAAAATAAGGGCCCGTAAAATCGGTACGGCTTCAAGATATTCTTTTCCGGTTAAGCGAACGACATCAGGAGCGATCGCAAAAATTCCAAAAACAATCGGCACACCAATAATCAATAAATACCAAATTGACTTTTCAAAAAGTTCGGATAATTTTTTGGTATCCTTACCAACCAAAGCGCTCATACCAGGATATACCGCGGCCACGAAAGCCATTGGTAAAAACTGAAAAGCGTAAGTCATTTTGTACGCAACAGTATAAACACCAACCGCGGCCGTACTAATAATAATCGAGAGCAAAACATAATCAACGTAAGAATACATTTTGGAGAAACCGCCGGCTAAAGCAAAAGGAATCGAGGTTTTGAAAAGTTTTAAAGTTTCCGGGCCGCCAAGTTGCGGCCATAAAACCTTCCAACCCAACTGTTTAACCACCTGAAGCGCGGAAAAAATGGCGTTGAACAGACTGCCAGCAACTAAAGCTAGAATCAACAAAATCGGCGATGGATAAAACAATAAAGACAGGCTTCCCAAACCGCAAATTATTATTTCGCCAATAACCATACCAAACGATTCGTAACGCAAAACATGCAGACCGCGCAAAACTCCAAAATACAAAAGTGAAATAGCGTCCTCGGCCATAACTAGCGAAGCCAAAAGAACCAAAAGTTTTACTTCCGAGCTGTAGCCAAACAATTCAGCGGCCAAAACCGAACCAGCCATGCCTAAGACAATAATCGGCAACTTCAAACCCAAAGCTCGTCGCACCAACGATACGGCGCCTTCGGGATGTTTGGCTACTTCTCTAATGATCACTGGGGTGATTCCAAAGTCAGCGACTACACTAAAAATAGTGGTAATTGAAAGGGCGAGAAAATAAGCACCGGTCTGTTCCTTAAGAAAAATGTTAGCTAGAAAAAGAAAATAAAAAAACGCGATAATTTTTTGACCAATTGTCGCGGCCGTCAAATAAAAAGCGTTTTTAGCAACAGAGGCAGCCATAATTATGGTGGTATTGTACTAGTTTTGATTGTTTTCGTCTAACCGAATCGAGCCAGGTTAGAAAAATCCCCGACCTTTCGGCCGAGGACTTTTTGTTTGGTTCATGCGTTCAATTGTTCAAATTGTTCACATTTGTTTTGGTTTCGATCCAACAGTGAACATATTGAACACTTGAACAAGTTGAACAACGATTAACGCTTGGACCACTGTGGTGAACGACGGGCTTTCTTGCGACCGTACTTCTTACGTTCCTTAACACGGGCATCACGTGACATGTAACCAAGCTTTTTTAAAGTCGCGCGAAGTTCGGCGTTTTCTTTAACCAAAGCGCGAGCAATAGCTAAACGCAAGGCGTCAGCCTGGCCACGGACACCGCCGCCTTTGGCGCGGGCCGCGACATTGTAATTCTTTTCCAAACCAACGGCGACAAACGGAGCGCGCACTAAATCCTGCCACTCAAAATGCGGAAAATATACGTTTAACGGTTTACCGTTAACGGTTATTTCCCCGCGGCCCGGAGAAAGTTTGGCTTGAACCACCGCTTCCTTGCGACGGCCAAGGGTTTTTGTCGACAAATCGATTTCCATATTACTTCTTAACAGTTAAACGCTTAAGACGCGGCGTGCGATGAGTATTTTTTGGCAACATGCGCGAAACCATACTTTTAAACAGTTTGGCCGGATCTTTAGCAAACAATGTTTTAAGACTGGCAGTTTTTAAACCACCCTGATAACCGGAGTGGGTGTGTTTAAAAGTTGAGTCAGTTTTTTTACCGCTGAAAACCATTTTACCGACGTTTTCGACATCGACAAAATCGCCAACATCCATGTTGGGGGTAAAACTAGCCTTGTGCTTACCGATTAACATCGTAGCAACTTGGCTGGCCAAACGGCCGGCAATAATACCGGTGGCGTCAATTTTTTGGTGAACGCGAACAACTTTAGGCTGCATATTAAACAAGTTCAATTTGTGCCATATCGGCGGCATCATTTAAACGATGACCGAGTTTGACAATGCGGGTATAACCGCCTTTACGATCTTTATAACGTGGGGCCAATTCTTCCAAAATCTTTTTGACCGGCAATTCTGAATGGAACATGGTCATAAGCTTGCGGCGAGCGACCAAAGACTGACCTTTACCAGTAGTAATGGCTTTTTCCACAAGCGGTCGCACGATTTTGGCTTTGCCTTCGGTGGTTTTGACCTTCTCGTACAAAATGATACTTTCGGCCAAAGACCGTAACAAAGCGCGGCGCGGCGCGGCTTTACGACCTAAAATTTTCTTGCTAGAACGGTGTTTCATAATTTTATTCAAGCGGGGCCGCTTCGGTGGCTTCAGTTTCGGCTGAAGGAAGACCGGCGCTTGGAATCAACAAATTAAAATAATCAAGTAAAATTTTTGCCGTTTGTTCCACGGCGTCTTTTGGATCAATCGTGCCATCGGTTTCGATGGTAAGAACCAGCTTGTCGTAGTTAGTAACATCGCCGACACGAGTGTTTTCCACGCGATAACCAACGTTACGAATTGGGGAAAACAAAGCGTCAATGGCGATCATGCCTAATTCTTCTGGTTTTTCTTTACGACTTTCAGTGGCGGAATAACCACGACCACGTTCCACGACAGCTTCAAGTTCAAAATCGGCTTTAGCGTCGGTCAAAGTGGCAATGACTAATTCTGGATTTACAATTTCTACGTCAGCGTTAGGTTCAAAATCAGCAGCCGTGACAATCTTTTCGCCGGTCGTACGCAAATGAAGCTTAATTGGAGCATCGGAGTGCATTTTTAAGCGTAAACCTTTAAGATTCAGAATAATTTGCAGAACATCTTCCTTAACGTTAGGGACAGCCTGAAATTCGTGCGTTGCCTTTTTAATTTTTACCGCAGTAACCGCAGCACCGGGCAAGGAGGACAGAAGAACGCGACGAAGGGCGTTTCCAACCGTGGTGCCATAACCGAAAAAGCACGGTTCCATAACCAGTGTGGCCACGTTTGGCCGATCGGTTGACTCCACCGAGATTTTGGTGGGAAGAAGGATCTGCTCCATAGTTTGTAAAAATTCCATTTTTTAAATTATCGAGAATACAATTCGACAATCAGGGTTGGATCAAAGACTGTTTGCAAATCTTCACCTTCCGGCAAACTTACCACTTTGCCTTTTAGATCAGCAGGCGTGGCATGCAACCATTTTGGGGCGGCGGCGCGAGCCATAACTTCCCGTACGCCTTCAGTCATTTTTTTGTTAACCTTTGTGTCCTTAATCGCAATTTCGTCACCAATTTTTACCGCGAAGGAAGGAATATCCACCGGTTTCTTATTAACTGTAAAAAATCCGTGGTTAACCATTTGTCGAGCTTGGCGGCGAGTCTTGGCAAAACCGAGACGATACACGGTGTTGTCCAAACGCAATTCCAACGAACGGATTAAATGTTCAGAAGTGTTTCCGGTTTTACTGCGAGCTAGATCAAAGTAACGACGAAATTGACGTTCCATGATGTTGTAAAGACGCTTGGCTTTTTGCTTTTCACGCAACTGCAAGCCATAGCCGGAAAGCTTTGGACTTTTTTGTGTCGGACCATGTTGACCTGGCAAAGAAGAACGGCGTTTAAGCGCGCATTTTTCACGACCACAAAGCGACACGCCCTCGCGTCGACACATTTTACAAGTAGTTTTTAAAGTCTTACCCATAATTATAGTAGAAATTTACAACTAGATTCGACGCGGACGCGGCGGACGACAACCGTTATGCGGCAAAGCTGTGACATCTTGAATTGACAAAACGTTTAAACCATTAGCATTTAAAGCACGAACTGAGGCATCGCGGCCAGCGCCAACGCCACGGACAAAAACATTAACTTCGTGCAAACCGGTTGGAGCGGCTTTTTCAGCAGCCGCTTTAACGACGATTCCAGCGGCGTAAGGGGTGGCTTTCTTTGGACCCTTGAAACCGCAATGACCGGAAGAAGCCCAAGCAATGGCGTTACCATTTAAATCAGTCAAAGTAACGATGGTGTTATTAAAGGTTGCTTGAATATAAGCTCGACCATGCGGCACTTGACGCACGATTTTTTTCTTAAGTCTTTTGGCCGGCGCTTTAGCCTTGCCTTCGACAACCTCTTCGGTTTTTTTGACTTCATCAGCCATATTTAGAGTTTATAGTTTAGAATTTCCGAAAAAATTAAGTCTTAGCCAAAACACGACGTCCGCTACCCATGGTGCGACGAGTATTACCGCGCACAGAGCGAGAATTGGTTTTGGTACGTTGACCACGAGCCGGCAAGTGTTTAATATGGCGAGTTCCACGATAACAACCGACGTCTTTCAAACGCTTAATGTTACCCATAACTTCGCGACGAAGATCGCCTTCAACACGATGGCCTTTTTCGACCAATTCACGAATTTTGTTGGCTTGATCATCAGTCAAATCCTTGGCGCGAGTGTCTTCGCTGATGCCGGCGGTTTTTAAAACCTTTTTGGCTGTGGATGGGCCAATGCCGTAAATATAAGTAAGCGCGATGACAATGCGCTTATTAGCCGGAAGTGTAATACCTGCGATACGTGCCATAGTTTACAAATTTTAACCCTGTCGTTGTTTATGACGCGGATTTTTACAAATAATAACCACGCGACCCTTACGACGAATCGCTTGGCAATCGCGACAAATTTTTTTGACGGAAGCTCGAACTTTCATAACTAAACATTAAAAATGCGCAAACGTCATCGAATGAGACATTCGATGACGCGAATAATCTTAGAATCGATAGACAACCCGGCCTTTAGTTAAATCGTATAAACTGATTTCCGCCTTAACCTCATCGCCCGGCAAAAGTCGAATGCGATTCATGCGCATTTTACCGGAAAGATGGCCGATAATTGTTTGGCCGCTTTCTAATTTAATTTTGAATTTCGCGCCGGGTAAAAGTTCTTCTACCTCACCGCGAACTTCCAAGTAATCTTTTGAGACCTGGTCGGTCATAGTTCGACATGCTCACCATGACCCTGAGCGGGGCTCTCCGACTTAAATGTCGAAGGGTCATAATTTGTGCCAAAATTCTATCAAATAAGCCAGAATTTGCCAAGCCCTTTAAAGAAACCAAGGCGGCAATATAGTAGGCTTTTATGTTTAATATGTCAAGAAATATTGGGGGAAACAATTTTAGAGTTTAAAATTTTACTCTAAAATGGCTTTAATTCGCCTAATTCCCGCAGCAACCGCTTCTTCTTTTAAGATTTTGAAATGCCCCAGCTCCCCGGTGTTTTCCACATGGGGTCCGCCGCATACCTCACAACTTACCGGGCCGATGGAATAAACCTTGACCTTGCCACCCAACTTTTCATACTTAGCCTCAAAAACTCCAATGGCCCCGGTTGTCTTGGCTTGCTCCAAATCTAAAGTCTGGCAAACAACAGGAAGTTTTTCGGTGATAGCGCGATTAACAATCGTTTCAACCTCAGTTAGCTGTTCCAGAGTCAATTTATCAGGATGAGAGAAATCGAAACGCAAACGCTCGGCCGTAATGTTAGAACCGCGTTGAAAAATATTCGTTCCCAAAACTTGACGCAAAGCCGCCTGTAACAAATGTGTTGCTGTATGAAGTTTTGTGGTTTCTTCGGAATGATCAGCCAAGCCGCCGGCAAATTTTTGCTCGGCGCCGGTGCGCGAAAGGTCTTGATGCTTTTTAAATTCAGCGGCGAACTGCTCGCGATTGATTTTTTGACCACGTTCCTTGGCCATTTCCTCGGTCAATTCAACGGGAAAACCATAAGTCGAATAAAGAACAAAGGCTTCTTCGCCATCAATCTTAGAATCGTCTTTAAACATCTTTTCAAATTCACGTAAACCTTTTTCCAGAGTTTTACCAAATTTTTCCTCCTCGGTTGTCAAAGCTTCATAAATACACGAAGCATTTTTTAACAACTCGGGGTAAATTTCGCCTAAATCAGCCACGACTACGGATGAGACCTCGGCTAAAAAGTTTGTTTTAATATCTAAATCTCGGCCAAAACGAACAGCGCGGCGAATTAAACGGCGTAAAATATAGCCGCGATCCTTATTAGAAGGCAAAACACTGTCGTTAATCATCATGGTCGA
>Ga0172379_10004630_pt1 | contig 20008 bp, 36 predicted proteins | sample GrowelOW334metaG_FD_119756 | JGI IMG/M metagenome (GOLD analysis project Ga0172379, IMG submission 119756) | Groundwater microbial communities from an aquifer near a municipal landfill in Southern Ontario, Canada - Groundwater well OW334 metaG | ecosystem: Environmental > Aquatic > Deep...
AGCAATCCGATATTGCTTGAGCCGGTCATGAAAGTTGAAGTAGTTGTGCCGGAACAGTATATGGGCGATGTTATCGGTAATTTGTCGAGCAGGCGAGGGCATGTGGAAGAGATGGAATCGGCGCTTGGGGTTCAAACGATAAAAGCTAAAGTTCCTTTAGCGCAAATGTTCGGTTACTCGACCGACTTGCGATCACTGACCCAGGGAAGAGGGAATTACTCGATGGAATTCTGTGAATATCGAGAAGTTCCAAAAAATATTTCGGATCAAATCATAGAAAAGGTACAGGGAAAAAAGAATGGCTAAACCAACAAAACAGAGGATCAGGATCAAGTTAAAAAGTTATGACCATCGGGTCCTTGATCAATCCGCATTAAGGATCGTCGATACCGCCAAAAGGGCAGGTGCTCTTGTTTCCGGTCCGATCCCTTTGCCGACCGATAAACAGATCTATTGCGTTCTCCGGTCGCCGCATGTCGATAAAAAATCGAGAGAACATTTTGAAATGCGCACGCATAAAAGAATGATCGATATCTTGAACCCGCCGCCGCAAACGGTTGAAGATCTTATGAAACTGGATCTTCCGGCTGGGGTCGATGTCGAAATAAAGATGGGATAAAAGAAAATATGTTAGGTAAAAAAATAGGAATGCTGCAGATCTTTGATAAAACCGGCGAAGTCGTCGGCGTTACCGCTATCGAAGTCGGTCCTTGTATCGTTACGCAGATAAAAACGGTTGAAAAAGACGGCTATAGCGCAGTTCAGCTTAGCCTTGGAAAGAAGAAAAGAGAGTTTGAAATATCAAATCCGGCCGAGTATAAAGTGGGCCAAGAGTTAAAAGTCGATGTTTTTAAAGCTGGTGATGAGCTTAAGATCTCAGGCACAACGATCGGTAAGGGGTTTGCCGGCCGAATTAAGAGATGGCATTCGCACCGCGGGCCAATGTCGCACGGTTCAAAATTCCATCGCATTATGGGATCAATTGGTTCCGGCTCAACTCCAGGCCGAGTCTGGAAAGGGAAGCCGATGCCTGGAAGAATGGGAAATGTAAAGGTCACATTGAAAAATGTACAGATCGTTGATGTATTGCCGGAAAAGAATTTACTGCTTATTAAAGGATCGGTCCCGGGAAAAAGAGGGAATCTGGTCCTATTAAGGAAGAACGCATAATGGCGAAGTTAAAAGATAAAATATTTAATGAAGTACTAAAACAGAGCGTAGTGCATGAAGTGCTGCGTTGGTATCTTGCATCGAAGAGGCGTGGCACCCACTCTGCAAAAACCCGGTCTGAAGTTTCCGGCGGCGGTATCAAACCGTGGAAACAAAAAGGGACGGGGCGGGCCAGGGCTGGAAGCATTCGTTCTCCTTTGTGGCGAAAGGGCGGCGTCGTGTTCCCTCCAAAACCAAGAGATTATGGTTATGCGCTTCCGAAAAAAGTCAGGAAGCTTGGCTTAAGAATGGTTTTGTCGATGTTCAATAAGGACGATAAAGTTAGAATATTGGATAACACTTCAGCTGTTGCCGCAAAAACAAAAGAAGGAGTGAAGTTCTTTAAAGAGTTGGGTGTTAGCGGAAAGATCGCCGTGATCGTAGAAAGTAAAGAAAGTAATTTCTCCAAAGCGGTCAGGAATATTGACGGGGTCTGCATCTCTGAATTAGATGATATGAATATTCATGATCTGATGAAATCTCAGTGGTTTTTAGTCGAAAAAAATATACTGGCAAAATTAAATGAGAGGGTAAGCTAATGGACCTTGAACAGATCATTGTTAAACCGATCGTTACCGAAAAATCTGTAACGCACCGCCAGAAGGGCGTATATGTTTTCAAGGTATTGCTGGACGCTAATAAAATTCAGGTCAAGCAGGCTGTTGAAAAGATGTTTAAAGTAAAAGTTAAAGGCGTGAATACGACCTTTATCCGCGGAAAAAGAAGGGTTGTTGGACGGTCCGCCGGGACAACTTCCCGCTGGAAAAAAGCTTATGTAACGCTTGAGAGCGGACAGAAAATTCAGGAGATTGAAGCATAATGGGACTAAAACAATTTAAACCCAGGTCGCCTGGGACAAGATTCAGGATCTCGGACGATTACTCGGATATAACAAAAAATTATCCGGAAAAAACTCTTATTGCTAAATTGAACCAAAAATCCGGGCGAGATGCGCGCGGGTTTGTTTCAATGCGGCATCGTGGCGGGGGAAACAAAAAGAAATATCGTATGATAGATTTTGTCAGGAGTAAAGATAATATCGCCGCAACGGTTGTGGCTATTGAATATGACCCAAATCGGAACTGTAGAATTGCATTACTAGAATATGCGGATAAAGAAAAGAGCTATATTCTTGCGCCATTAGGCCTTGGGGTTGGCGAGATCCTGCATTCTGGGCCGGAAGCCGAAATTAAGACCGGAAATGCCCTGCCGCTCCGCTCGATCCCGACGGGAACTCTGGTCCACAATGTAGAACTTGAACCGGGCCGGGGTGGAAAACTTGCAAGAGCCGCCGGAGCCGGATTGACGCTGCTGGCAAAAGACGGGGAATATGCAATTGTTAGAATGCCGTCAAGCGAACAAAGAATGATAAATTTAAACTGCCGGGCGACTGTCGGGCAGATCGGAAATATTGATGCGCATAACGTTGTGATGGGTAAAGCAGGTAAGAAGAGACATCTTGGCAGACGGCCGGAAGTCCGCGGTGTCGTAATGAATCCTTGCGATCATCCGCACGGCGGAGGCGAAGGAAAATCGGGTATCGGACGCAAACATCCTGTGACGCCATGGGGCAAACCGACCCTTGGATACAAAACCAGAAAACCGAAAAGGCGCAGCGAGCGCTTTATCATAACCAGGAGGAAATAATTTAAATGGGGAGATCTGTTAAAAAGGGCCCATATGTCGATGAAAAGCTTTTGAAGAAAGTTCAGAAAATGAAGGCTGGAAAAGACCAGAAAATCATCAAAACTTGGGCAAGAGCATGTACGATCGTGCCGGATATGATCGGGATCACTTTTGCAGTGCATAACGGAATTAAACATATCCCGATTTACGTTACCGAAAATATGGTTGGCCATAAATTGGGCGAATTTTCGCATACAAGGGTTTTCAGAGGGCATAGTGCGCCAACTGATAAAACGACAGCATTAACATGAGTTTAGTAGTAAAAGCAAAAGCAATGTGGGTAAAAAGCGCTCCGCGTAAATTTATGCGGATCATGGATCTTATGCGGGGAAAAAATGTTTTAATTGCCCTTGCGCAGTTAAAGTTTCAGCCGCACAAGGCCGCCAGGATGCTTGAAAAAACGATCAAATCGGCGCTGGCAAATGCCGTTCATAACAATAAAATGGAAGCGGGAAGTTTGATCATTTCAGAATTATATGTAAATAAGGGAGTAATAATGAAACGAATCCAGCCAAGAGCCAGAGGAAGGGCGTTCCCAATTAAAAAGAGATCAGCCCATGTAACGGTTTGTTTAAGCTCTGGCGCCAAACAAAAGACTGGCACGGAGGGAAGCAAATAATGGGACAGAAAATCAGCCCGAAGGGGCTTCGGATCGGGATCATTGAGGGATGGGATAGTTTTTGGTATGCGGAAGACAGGAATTTTGCCAAGACCCTTGCAGAAGATATTACATTAAGAAAATACTTAAAAGAACATTTGTTTAAGGCAGGCATTGCGCGGATAAAAATAACCAGGAAAGCGAACCAGCTGGAAATTGATATCTATTCCGCAAAACCGGGTCTTATTATCGGAAAGGGCGGAAAAGATATTGCGATCATTCGGGAAGAGTTGACGAAAAAAGCAGGGAAACCGATCCAATTAAATGTTCATGAAGAGCCGAATCCGGAAACCTGTGCGGTCCTTTTAGCGGAAAATATCGCAATGCAGCTTGAACGCCGCATTTCTTTCAGACGGGCGATGAAGCAGCTGGTTTCAAGAACGCTGCGCGCCGGAGCAAAAGGGATAAAAATTATGTGCGGTGGAAGATTGGATGGAGCTGAAATTGCGCGCAGTGAAAAATATAAAATGGGAAGGGTCCCATTGCAGACTCTTCGCGCTAAGATCGATTATGGTTTTGCCGAAGCTATGACGCTGTACGGAAAGATCGGCATTAAAGTTTGGGTTTACAAAGGCGACGTTTTACCGCAAAAGAAGGAGAAAATCGAAAGTGGCACTAGTACCAGCCAGAACAAAATATAGAAAGCATCAAAGAAGAAGGCTTCGCGGCTCGGCTGCGACCGGAAATACTTTGATGTTCGGTGAATTTGGACTGCAAGCAATGGAGACCGGTTTTTTATCGACCAATCAAGTAGAATCGGCCAGAAAAACTCTGACACATTTTTTCAAAAGAGGCGGAAAAGTATGGCTGCGGTTGACTGCCGATAAGATCGTGACGTCCAAAGCCCTTGGAACCAGGATGGGAAGTGGAAAAGGGGCGCCTGAAGGATTTGTTGTTCCGGTAAGAAAAGGACATATTGTTTTTGAAGTTGCAGGTGTTTCAGCGGTTGATGCCAGAGAAGCTTTTCGTTTGGCCCGGTTCAAACTTCCTTTGACGTTCCGCTTTATGGAGAAAGTATGAAAATAAAAGAATTTAAAGAATTATCGGAAAATGAGCTGAATAAAAAGCTCTCCGATCTGCGCAAAGATCTTTTAAAAGCAAGGATCGCGATGGCGAACCAGCAGCTAAAAAATCCGCTGTCGATCAGAGTGCTTCGCAAAGATATTGCTCGCATTATGACGGTCAAAAGCGAGAAAGGAGCAAAAGTAGTTGAAAAATAAAGTAGTTAAAACCCGCGAGGGAGTTGTGTTAAGCAATAAAATGACAAAAACCGTTATCGTTGAGGTGCAGGAAGTATTCAGGCATCCTCTGTATGAAAAAGTAATGCGAAAATCGAACACTTTCAAAGCGCATGATGAAGCAGGGACCTGTAAGCCTGGCGATAAGGTGACCATTGTTGAAACTCGGCCAATATCCAAAGATAAAAGATGGCGCGTAGTTCAGAGGGGTGAGAAGTGATCCAACATAAAAGTATATTAAGGGTAGCTGATAATTCGGGAGCAAAGACAGTTCTATGCATCCGATGCCTTGGCGGATCGAATCGGAGAAGTTCCGGGATCGGCGATATGATAGTTTGCGTATCAAAGGATACGGAGCCGAACATGACCGTAAAAGATGGCGAAGTCTGTTTTGGTGTGATCGTCAGGACCACAAAACCGATCAGACGGACAGATGGATCTTATGTTAAATTTGACGATAACGCGGTCGTGATCGTTACTAAAGAAAAAAATCCGCGCGGGACCCGCGTGTTCGGGCCGATCGCGAGAGAATTGAGGGAAAGGGGTTATATGAAAATTATTTCATTAGCGCCGGAAGTCGTATGAGCAATTTAAGAATTAAAAAAAATGATACGGTAATTGTTCTTTCCGGAAAAGATAAAGGGAAGAAAGGGAAAGTGCTTAAAGTATCGCCGCAGGATCGCCTAGCTACGGTTGAGGCGATAAATGTCGTTAAAAGACATCAGCGGGCGACAAAGGCATTTCAGGGCGGGATCATTGAAAAGGCTATGCCGATCGCAATGCACAAGATCATGCTGGTCTGCCCAAGATGCAGCAAGCCGACCAGGGTCGCGATGAAAAAAATAAATAAAAAGAATGTTCGCTCATGCAAAAAATGCAGCGAACTGATCGATAAGGTATAAAAATGGCAAGTTATAAAGAAAAATATTTAAAAGAGATCATTCCGATGTTGATGGAGAAAAGGAAATATAAAAATCCAATGCAGGTCCCTCACCTGGTAAAAATTGTGATCAATCGGGGAGTGGGAGAGGCAAAAGAAAATCCAAAAGTTATGGATATTGCCGCGGCCGAACTTATGGAGATCACAGGCCAGAAGCCATTGATCGTTAACAGCAAAAAAGCGATCTCGGCTTTTAAATTAAGAGCGAATATCCCGATCGGTGTTAAGGTTACTTTGCGCGGGACCAAGATGTTTGATTTTTTAAATAAGTTCGTCAATCTTTCTCTTCCCAAGATCAGGGATTTTAAAGGGGTCAGTCCGAAGTCGTTCGATGGAAGAGGAAATTATTCACTGGGCATCAAAGAGCAGTTGATCTTCCCTGAAATTGATTATGATCGGGTTGATAAACCGAGGGGAATGGATATCACTTTTGTAACTACGGCAAAGACAAATGACGAAGCAAAGGAACTTTTGGAAGCATTCGGAATTCCTTTCAGAGCAATAGGGTAGGCTTAAAGGAGAGTTTATGGCAAAGACTAGTTGGCTGGAAAGATTAAAACGCGAACCTAAATTTCCTACACGGAAAATAAACCGATGTGGAATATGTGGGCGAAGACGCGCTTTTTATCGTAAATTCGGGTTATGCAGAATTTGTTTTAGAAACCTTGCACATAAGGGTGAAATTCCCGGTGTGACAAAGTCGAGTTGGTAAAGGAGAAAATATGGACGTAGTTGGAGATCTGTTGATCAGAATAAAAAATGCGATATCAGCGGGCAAGGATGGCCTGGACCTGCCGCATTCGAGAATGAAAGAGTCGATCGTAAAATTATTATTCACCGAAGGATATATCAGCAAATACGATTCGTTCAAAAGATTGAACAGAAGCTTTTTAAGGATCGCGCTGAAATATAATGCGAAGAAAAAAAGCGTTATTCGCGGGATCAAAAGGGTAAGCACGCCGGGAAAAAGAATATATATCGGAAAAGACCGGATGCCAAGGGTACAGTCGGGATTTGGTACGGCAATTGTTTCAACATCTAAAGGGGTCATGACCGATGATGAAGCTCGCAAGAATAAAGTTGGCGGAGAGCTTCTCTGTCTGGTCTGGTAAGGTAATATGGCAAGAATAGGAAAAAAAGAGATCACGATCCCAAAAGGGGTAGAGGTCAAACTCGATGGAAGAAAAGTTATGGTAAAGGGACCGAAAGGGAGCCTTTCCCAGGAATTCGTATCTATGATCGAGGTTAAACTTGAAGAAGGAAAAGTATTTGTCCTTTTTAAAGGGAACGGAAAAAAACCGATCGCACTTCAGGGATTATACAATCGCCTGATCACTAATATGATCGCCGGAGTTACAAAAGGGTTTGAAAAGGAATTAGATCTAGTCGGAGTTGGCTACAGAGCTGTCTTGCAAGGAAAAAAACTTCAGCTCCAGCTTGGTTATTCGCATCCGGTTGAGATGGATCCGCCGACTGGGATTGATTTTGAGGTCATTGGCGGGAATAAAATTAAAATTAAAGGGATCGACAAGCAGATAGTTGGACATATTGCGGCTGAGATCAGGTCCTTTCGAGCAGTTGAACCATATAAAGGGAAAGGGATCAGATATACCGGTGAAGTTGTGAGAAGAAAAGCGGGTAAGGCGGCTAAAGCATCGTCCGGCGGAGGGGCAAAATAAGATGGCTAGGAAAAAAAAGATAGTAGGGACCAAAGAAAGGCCAAGGATCTCGGTATTCAGAAGCCTTAAAAATATCACGGCGCAGATCGTTGACGATGTGAATAGCAATACATTGTGTTCGGCTACGACGATCAAGAAAACGAATAAAGGGAACAACAGCAACATCGCGGCCGCGATTAAGGTCGGCAAACAGCTTGCTGAAAAAGCTCTTAAGCTCGGGATCAAAAAAGTGGTTTTTGATCGCGGAAAGTTTTTATATCATGGAAGAATTAAAGCGCTCGCAGATGCGGCTCGACAAGGAGGCCTTGAATTTTAATGGCAAGAGAAAGACAATACGATAAAGATCAGGAATTTAAAGAAAAAGTTGTAGATATTCGCCGCGTGTGTAAAGTTGTAAAGGGCGGAAAGAAAATGGGCTTCCGTGCGGTGGTTATTGTAGGGGATAAAAAAACTAAAGTAGGGATGGGGATCGGCAAAGCGGCCGAAGTCTCGTCCGCGATCCGTAAAGCCGTTGAAGCGGCAAAGAGAGCCTTGATCGAAGTTCCGTTAACTTTCGGAACTATTCCGCATGATGTTGAAGGGAATTATTCGGCCTGCAAAGTTGTTATGCGTCCGGCTGCAAAAGGAACGGGCGTTATCGCTGGCGGATCGGTCCGCACAGTGCTTGAAATGTCGGGGCTTAAAAATATTGTTGCCAAACTGATCGGCTCAACCAACGCGATCAATGCTGCAAGAGCGGCTATTAACGGACTGCTTTCTCTTAAACGGGCCGATGAATTTTTAGCGGAAAGAGGAAAGGAAGTAAGGATTAGATATGCTGAAGCTGAATGAGTTAAGCCCTGCAAAAGGGTCTAAGAAAAAGAGAAAAGTGGTAGGACGCGGGACCAGTTCCGGACACGGAAAAACTTGTGGACGCGGACATAAGGGCCAGACCAGTAGGTCAGGCGGCACAAAGGGAAATCGTTTTGAAGGCGGACAAACACCATTATACAGAAGACTTCCAAAAAGAGGCTTTAAGAATATGCCGTTCATGACCAAATATGATGTTTTCAATTTGGATGATATTGAAAAGATCAAAGATGCAACAGGCCTGATCAAGGTCTTGGGCGATGGCGAATTAAAAGGACCAGTCACTATCAGTGCGCATAAGTTTAGCAAAACTGCACTTAAAAAGATCGAGGCGGCAGGCGGAAAAGCGGTAATAATAGATGAGTAATTACGTTTCCGGTCTATTTAAAATAGCGGATCTAAGAAAGAAGCTGTTATTTACGATCGGGATCGTTGTTTTGTTCAGACTTGGCGGGCACATTCCGGTAGCGGGCATTGATACAGTAAAACTTGCCGCGCTTTTTTCACAGGGGAATATCCTCGGGTTCCTTGACTTATTTACTGGTGGATCATTAATGCGATTTTCCGTCTTCGCGATGGGGATCGTTCCGTATATTAATGCTTCAATTATAATTCAGCTTTTAACGGTCGTTATTCCGCAGCTGGAAGAGCTATCGAAAGAAGGGGACTCGGGAAGGAAGCAGATCGCTTCTTATACAAGGTACCTGACGATCGTGCTGGCTTCATTCCAGGCTTTTGGAATGGCGTTTTGGCTTAGAGGAGTAATGCTGACGGATTACAATTTTATGCTTTTTCTTTTTGGAACGGTCGTTTCACTTACGGCCGGCACAGCGATCGTTATGTGGTTTGCCGAATTAATTACGGATAAAGGGATCGGGAACGGAGCATCCATGCTGATCTTTGTCGGGATCGTCTCCCGCATACCTTCATACATCGGCCAGACGGTTACTTTGGTGCAAGGCGGCGCATCGATCATTGGAGTGATCATTCTTTTGATCTCATTTATACTAATGATAGTTGCGATCGTTTATGTCCAGGAGGCGCAGCGAAGGATACCGGTTCAGTATGCGAAAAGGATCGTTGGCAGAAAAATGTACGGCGGCGGATCGACTTATATTCCTTTAAGGATCAACCAGGGTGGTGTGATCCCGATCATTTTCGCTTCTTCCGTGTTGTTTTTTCCAGCGACGATCGCGCAGTTCATCCCAAATCCGTTCATGCAAAATATTGCGAATATGTTTTCTTCCGGTCCGCTGCATATGCTGTTTTATTTTGTTTTAATTTTCTTTTTCACGTATTTTTATACGGCAATTACTTTCAATCCGAAAGAGCTTGCTGAAAACATAAAAAAATATGGTGGATTTGTTACCGGAATAAGGCCGGGGAAACCGACGGCGGATTATTTAGAGAATTCGATCTCCAGGCTGACTTTTGTCGGTGCGCTTTTTTTAGCTTGCGTGGCGCTTGTTCCGACAATTGTGGAAGACATAACGCGCATTACTTCATTTCAGGGGCTTGGATCAACGGCGCTTTTGATCGTAGTTGGTGTTGCGCTTGACCTGGTAAGACAGATCGAGACGCATCTAGTGACCAGGCAATATGAGGGGTTACTAGCATGATCTTAGTATTTATCGGGCCTCCGGGATCGGGTAAAGGGACTCAGGCCAAAATGCTGGCAGAAAAACTATCTCTTCCGCATATTTCTGTGGGAGATCTGCTCCGAGATGAGATCCGAAAGGGATCTGATCTGGGAATTAAAGCGAAGAGTTTTATGGACGGTGGGAATTTAGTCCCAGATGAGCTTACGATCCAGCTTACCAAAGAGAGAATTGCCAGGCCGGATTGTGGCAAGGGTTTCATAATGGACGGTTTCCCAAGGTCCGATATCCAGGCGAAAGCTTTCGATAAAATGCTTGCAGAAAGCGGCTTGGAAATGGATAAAGTGGTTTATTTTAAAGTCAGCCAGGAGGAAGTCGTAAAAAGGCTATCCGGCAGACGAAGCTGCAAAGATTGCGGCGCAGTATTTCATATAGATAATAAACCATCGAAAAAAGGTGCAAAATGCGATATTTGCGGCGGGGATCTGATCCAGCGCCCGGATGATTCGCCGAGTGTTATTGCAAATCGCTTTGTGGTGTACGAAAAACAGACGAAACCGTTGATTGAACATTACGAAAAAATGAATAAAATACTTGAACTCGATGCTTCCAAGCCGATAGATGAGATATTTTCTCACCTTGATCGGCTAGGGTCTAATGCCCAAGCTCTTTGATGGGAAGCGTCAAAATAAAAAGTTCCGAAGAAATTGATAAATTAAGGATCGCAGGTAAAATAACTGCGAATGTCCTTGAACAAGTTTCTAAGGAAGCCGTTGAAGGAATAACGACGGCGGAACTCGATAAATTTGCTGACAAACTTGTTCGCGGGTATGGGGCAGAACCGGTTTTTGTAGGATATCGCGGCTATCGGCATGCTACATGCATTTCGATAAACCACGAAGTTGTGCATGGTATCCCGGGAGAAAAGGTCCTTTGCGACGGGGACATTGTTAGTATAGATATCGGGGTAAAGATAAACGGTTATTGCGGCGATAGCGCGGTCACGGTCCCGGTCGGAAAAGCTTCGACCAAGGTCCAGAAGCTTCTTCGGGTGGGAAAAAATTCTCTTCGAGGAGCGATCAAACAGGCGCGCGCCGGGAATCATTTGGGCGACATTGCTTATGCGACCCAGCGGGAAGCTGAAAAGCATGGGTATTCAGTCGTACGCGAGCTTTACGGGCACGGGATCGGCAGGGAGCTGCATGAAGACCCTTTGATCCCAAATTTTGGAAGGCCCGGTGAAGGGATAGTTCTTAAACCTGGAATGGTTTTTGCGATCGAGCCGATGGTAAATATCGGCGGCTGGCGCGTAAAAACACTTTCAGACGGTTGGACGGTCGTTACCGAAGACGGGAGCCTGTCCTGCCATTTTGAACATATGGTATTGATAACAGAAGGAGAACCGGAAGTTTTAACTTTATGGCAAAAGAAAAAGATGTAATTGAAGTCGAAGGAGTAATTCTGGAGGCGCTTCCAAGCGCATTTTTTAGGGTGAAACTTGAAACCGGGCAATTGGTCCTTGCGCATGTGTCGGGAAAGATCCGGAAACATTTTATTCGAATTCTTATGGGGGATAAGGTCAGAGTTGAGCTTTCCCCATATGATCTGACAAGAGGCCGAATAACATATCGGTTAAAGTAGGGAGAAAAAAAATGAAAGTAAGATCATCAGTAAAAACGATTTGTGATAAGTGTAAAGTGATCCGCAGGCGCGGAAGAGTGCGGGTCATCTGTGAGAATCCGAAACACAAACAACGACAAGGATAATAAGGAGATAAAATGGTCAGATTAGTTGGAGTTGATTTGCCGGCAAATAAAAGGATCGATATCGCATTAACATATATATATGGGGTCGGGAATTCGTTAGCAAAAAAAGTTTTGGCCGCGGCAAGGATCGAGCCGGAAGTCAGGGTTAAAGACCTGAACGACCAGGAAGTTGTTGCTATGCGAAATGCCTTGAAAGATTATCAGATCGAAGGCGACTTAAGAAAAGATATTTCATTAAGCATTAAACGCTTGGTTGATATTGGGACTTATCGCGGGACAAGGCACCGAAAAGGTTTGCCGGCCCGCGGACAAAGATCGAAAACAAATGCCAGGACAAAAAGAGGAATGAGAAAGACAGTCGGCCTGGGCAAAAGAAAAGAAGAAAAAACATAAATAGGGAGTAAATATGGCTGAGGAAAAACAAAAAGAAGTCAAAGAAGTTAGCGAGGTCAAGGAAGCTGAAAAGGCGCCGATAGTTAGAAAGAGAAAACTTAAAAGAAAGGTTGGCTCGATCGGAACTGCGCATATCAAAGCGACATTCAATAATACGATCATTTCAATAACCGATCCGCAAGGCGGCGTCGTTGCCTGGGCATCTGCCGGAGCATGCGGCTTTAAGGGTACGAAAAAAGGAACTCCATTTGCGGCTTCATCCGCGGCTGAAAAAGTTGCGGCAAAAGCGCTTGAAGTCGGCGTACGAGAAGTAAATGTGCTTGTGAAAGGTCCTGGCGCAGGAAGAGAGACGGCTATCCGTTCTCTGCAATCGTCAGGTTTAGAGGTCTTATCAATTAAGGATGTAACACCGATCCCGCATAACGGTTGCAGACCTCCAAAAAGGAGAAGGGTCTAATGGGAAGACATATTGATGCAAGCTGCAAACAATGCCGCAGGGAAGGGGAGAAACTTTTCCTTAAGGGCGAGAGATGCTATACCGAAAAATGTTCATATTCCAGAAGATCTTTTGCCCCGGGACAACACGGGAAGCTTCCAACAAGAGTTTCAGAATACCAGATAAGGCTGCGGGCAAAACAAAAAGCAAGAAGGATCTATGGGCTGGGCGAACGCCAATTTTCTTCATACTTTTGGGAAGCTTCGCTGCAAAAAGGCGATACAGGAGCGAAATTGCTTGAGTTTTTGGAAAGGCGGCTGGACAATGTTGTTTATCGTCTTGGATTTACAACTTCAAGGCAAAGCGCCCGCCAAATGGTAAAACACGGCGGGATCTTTGTAAATCAGAAAAAGGTGAATATTCCATCTTTCAGGGTAAAACAGGGCGATGTAATTCTTGTTTTGCCTAAAAGAGAAAAGATGGCAAAACAAGCTTTGGAAAAATTCCCCGATCGAGTTACGCCTCCGTGGCTATCTCTGTCCGGTGAAATTGAAGGCAAAGTCGTAAGCGTTCCAAAGCGGGAAGAGATCGAATCGAGCATTGAAGAAAATCTTATTATTGAGTATTATTCCCGGTAATTTTAAGGAGGTAAAAGGATAATGGTAACACTTGGAGAAAAGCCCTGGGTCAGAGTCGGAGAGATGAGCGATAAGTTCGGGAAGTTCGTGGTTGAACCGCTTCCAAAAGGATACGGATCGACCCTGGGGAATCCTCTTCGCCGAATTCTTTTATCTTCACTTTCAGGTGCGGCAATAACGGCCGTAAAGATCGAAGGAGTCTCGCATGAGTTTTCAACAATGCCTGGGATCGTTGAAGATGTTCTGCATATTCTACTTAATTTAAAAGAGATCGTTATTAAATCCCATTCTGAAGAGCCCAAAACGATCATCTTAAAAGCAAAAGGCGAGGGCGTTGTAAAAGCCGGAGATATTGAACATGACGCCGAGATCGAGATCGTAAATCCCGATCAAAAGATCGCTACGATCGACGGCAATGGCAAATTAACGATCGAAATGATCGTCGAAAGAGGGAAGGGCTACGTTACTTCAGAAAAGAACAAGAAAGATAGCCTCCCGGTCGGTTTTATCGCAACAGATTCAATTTTTACTCCGGTCCTGAAAGTAAACCTTGGGACGGAAGAAGTCCGCGTCGGACAGGAAATTAATTACGACCGGCTTGTCCTTTCTGTTTGGACCAATGGGAGCATTAAACCGGATGAAGCGGTCAAAGAGAGCGCAAAAATATTGGCGCGGCACGTTGACCTATTCATTCATCTTGGGGAAAAGATCGATAGCAGCGGCGAGGAAGGCGAAGGAAAAGAAGAAGCGGCTACTTCTGTCCTTGAAATGTCGATCGATGACCTTGAGTTCTCATCAAGATCGCTTAACTGCCTTAAAAAAGTAGGCGTAAAAACGGTTAAGGACCTGATCGGCTATTCCGAAGAGGAACTGATGAAATTCAAGAACTTCGGATCAAAATCGCTGGATGAAGTCAGAGAGAAATTATCAGAATACAAGTTAAATCTAAAGGGAGATAAGGTGTAATGAGACACAGGCTTGGAAACCGAAAACTAAGCAAACCGACAGACCAGCGGCTTGCGATGTTAAAAAGTATTTGTAGGTCGCTTTTCATATACGGAAAGGTGAAGGTAACTGTAACCCGTGCTAAAGAAGCCAGGAAAATGGCGGAAAGAATTATCACGGCTTCCAAAGAGAATACGCTTCACGCCCGCAGGAAAGTTGAATCGGCGCTGGGTGATCGAAAGATCGTCACCCTTATTTTTAAGACGATGCCGGAGAGGTTCGAAGGCCGTCCCGGTGGATATACCCGGATCACTAAAATTGGGCCACGCGTAGGGGATAGCTCTCCTATGGCCTATTTAGAGTTAGTATAAGAGGACTAATAAAATGAAAAAAAGAAAAACAATATTTACGTTCGAAAAAGTTAATAAGAAATGGTACAAGGTTGATGCAACCGATAAGGTCCTTGGAAGATTAGCGTCAAAGATCGCGATCTATTTGATGGGCAAACATAAACCGGTATTTTCAAGGCAGGTTGATAATGGCGACTATATTGTCGTTGTTAATGCCAGCAAGGTAAAAGTTACCGGAGCCAAAGAAAAAAACAAGACATATTTTACCCATTCCGGTTATCCTGGCGGAGATAAGACGACAACTTTTGAAAAACTGCTGGCGGTCCACCCTGATAGAGTAATTCGTTTAGCGGTCAGAGGGATGATCCCGCACAACCGCTTGGGAGATAAATTAATAAACAAGTTAAAAATTTATAAGGGAGAAGCCAAAGAGTATGATAAACTTCAGGTGCTTGAGGTATAAAAATGATAGAAGATAAAAAGACAAAGGCTGTAAAACCGAAGAAAACAAAGGAAGCGCATGAAGCACCCGCTGTTGAAAAAGAAGCGGCTGTCGTTCATCCTGAACCAAAAGCTGCCCATAAACCAAAAGCGCATAAAGAGATGATAAAAGCTAATCGCGGGACCGGAAGACGGAAAGAAGCCGTTGCAAAAGTAATGCTTTTCCCGGGGACCGGAAAAATAAAAGTGAACGGTAAAGATTATTCGGTATACTTTTGCAATCGAAAGTTAAGCGAATATAAAGTAAACCGCCCTTTTGTCGTTACAAATACGGTTGGAAAATTTGATGCTGTGGTAAAAGCTTTTGGGGGAGGGGTCTCTTCCCAGGCAGGCGCGGTATCGCTCGGGATAGCCCGTGCGCTGGTCGAGCTTAACCCGGAATTAAAGACGCTTCTCAAGAGAGAAAAGCTTATGACCCGCGATTCAAGAATGAAGGAAAGAAAGAAATACGGCCTCAAGCGCGCTCGTAAAGCATTCCAGTATACAAAGAGATAATACTAGGAGGATCTTATGGGACAAGAATATGATCGGCATTTTGAGGATTTTCGTCAGCCTTCAAAACATGAAAAGGGCGGTATCATTAAACTATCCGGGGCATTTTTACTTGACCATGAACAAGAGATCCTGAACCTCATTGAGAATGAGAACCAAAAAGCCATCGCCGAAAATCCCGAACATAAAGTAATTAAGGTTGAGAAAGCAAACAGCGGGATCATGGTTGAAGTTTCGGAACACAGCCTGGCTATGCACATCGGCAAATCTCTCTCCAGCGCTTTTAAAGGCAAGCATGAATACAAATTTCGTCCCGGAGAAAAATTTGTAGAAGTAGATTGGCAGAGAGACTAATTTTTGACCTTCCCCTCTCTTTTTGATAAAATACATATAGTATTCCATTAATAGTATTTCGAAAGGAGAAAGTGTATGCCACGCAAACTGACAAAGTATAACTTGATGATCCCAGGTCCGACCCCGATCCCAACCAGAGTATTATCCGCAATGAACCACGACATGATCGGCCACAGGGGGCCGCTATTTTCTGCGGTGATGAAAGAAGTGATGGAAGGCCTTCGATGGGCTTACGAAACTAAGAATGAAATATTTATTTATCCGGCTTCCGGAACGGGCGGCATGGAAGTTGCGGTCGTAAATACGCTATCTCCCGGAGATAAAGTTATCGTGCTGAATATCGGGAACTTCGGCTCTCGCTTTGCCAAGATCTGTAAGGCTTACGGAGCGGACGTAAACGATGTTAAGTTCGAAAGAGGACGCCCGGCTGATCCTGAAGTTTTAAAAGCCGAGCTGAAAAAAGGTCCGGTCAAAGCGGTATTCATGCAGCAGAATGAAACTTCAACGGGTGTTATTAATGATGTTAAGACTTTAGCGAAAATTGTTAGAGAGATCCAGCCGGAGGCGTTAATTATTGTTGACGCAGTTTCCGGAATGATGGCGGCTTCATTAAAGACCGATGAATGGGACTTGGACGTTGTTGTTTCCGGGTCGCAGAAAGCATTTATGGTCCCTCCAGGCGTGGCAGCGGTTTCAATTTCTGCTAGAGCGTGGAAGGCTTATGCCGTTTCCAAATGTGCGAAACATTATTGGGATTGGGGATTAATGAAAGAACAGGCTCCAAAAGGGCACACCTATACGACTCCGCCGGAATCGCTGATCTTTGGAATGCGGGAAGGGATCAAGATGCTGCAGGAAGAGGGGCGAGAGAACGTATTTGCAAGGCACATGGCAAATCGCAACCTATGCCGCGCAGCTGCCAGAGGATTAGGATTAAAACTATTAGCCGATGATGCTAGCGCGTCGCCGGCTGTAACCGCGATCTTTCCACCGGAAGGAATTGACGCCGAGGAAGTCCGCAAACTTATGCGGGAAGATTTTTGTGTAGAAATTGCTCCGGGACAATCGGAATTACAAGGTAAACTTTTCCGCATCGGCCACTTAGGCTATGTTGAATCGCTTGATATTATCGGGGCTTTTGCCGCATTGGAAGTGTTGTTTAAACGACTTGGCGCAAAGACCAATTTTGGCGCCGGCGTTAAAGCGGCGATGGAGTTGCTATAGAAGGGATTAGTAGGGATTTGGAGGAGTAGGAGGGATGCGAAGGGATAATGGGAAAACCTACTAATATCAAACTAACCCTCCAATACGACGGAACGGGCTTTTACGGGTATGAACTCCAGCCGGGGAGGCGAACCGTTCGCGGAGAGATCGAAAAAGCACTATTTAAGCTATATAAAAAGAAGTTCAAGCTTGTTTCTGCTTCAAGGACCGATTCAAAAGTGCACGCTCTCTGCCAAACGGTAAACTTCAAAGCTCCGGGCAATATCCCAGCCAGTAACCTTCCAAGAGCGATCAATACTAAATTGCCGGATGATATAAGGGTCATTGGGGCATGGGTCGTTGGGGCGAAGTTTAACGCCCGCTTTGACAGCAAAAGCAAAACTTATGAGTACAGTGTTTACAATGAAGAATTTATGCCCCCGCTTATCCGCAATTTTGCCTGGAATATAAGATTAAAGCTGGATATTGCCAGGATGAAAAGGGCGGCTCGGCATTTAATTGGCAAACATGATTTTACCTCTTTTTGCGCCGTAGGCGGTGACGACAAGGATTTTGTCCGGAAAATAATGAAGATCGAGATCGCAAGAGGGGGAAAGTCCAATTTAGTTAGCATAAAAGTGACCGGCGATGGATTTCTATATAAAATGGTTCGGATCATTGTTGGGACCTTGGTGGAGGTGGGGATGGGAAAGAGGAAACCAGAGACGATGAAAGCTGTTTTGGAAGGAAAAGATCGTAAATTAGCCGGTCGAACCGCTCCGCCCCAGGGCCTCTGCCTCACAAAAATAATCTACTAAAAAGCGAAATTTTTGCCAAAGTATGCCGATAATATATATGATATGGTCATAATCAGTATTTTTTTGGAGGAAATATGATATTTGCTGGAGCATCGTCGATTTTTTCATGTCGAGCTAAATATGCAGTACGTATCCGAACCCATAGCGAGAGGCGCTTGACCCGGAAAGATCTGCGCTTTTTTATGCAAGGAATTATTGACATAAACGTCAGTTGTTTTTCGGCCTTGATGAATTTTACAGGCATGTACGCTAAGGGGCGATTTACCGATCGCGGGAAGGAGATCTATAAAAGAAATCTTGTTGAGTATGCAGGCTACAGACAACTATTAAGAGCGATCGGCGTTGTGGCCGATAAAGGAACTTTGGTTAGGAGCCCCTTGATCGTTGAAATAATAAAAAAAGAAATGGAATTCCATCCAAAAGATGCCGGCTGCTACGAAGCAAGGATCGACCACTTAAGCTTGGCTGAAATGAAAAGAGCGGTGCAAAAGTATTTAGACATGACTGAATGGTCGTTTAATGAATTAGTAAAGATTGGTGAAGTCCCGGAGCAAAGAGATGCGGAGCTTGCTTTAGCATTAATAGAGCTAATAAATGTTGATATCCAAACATTTAGAACTGGTCCAGTTAGGCGTGTGGTTGGAAAGATCGGATCGGATGGGAAGCTAATAAAGGCATGCATTCAGAATCAGTCGTAGCAATTAGAGGAAAACAGTATCGCGATCAGGTCTTTTCTAGACAAATGAAGGGAAGGGCGCTTATTGAAGGATTAAAGCATGTTGTTGAGCCTGCGAAAAGAAGCACAAGTTTTTCAGAAGTCAAAACGGCCCACCGGTTCTTAATGTGGCATTTGGCGCATTGTCCTATTGGAACAGATCAGCAGGCTGTGTTTGAGCTGTCCCTGGATTTTGAAAGTTCTCTTGTGGATTTCAAAAGAAGATTTTTCGGTAATACTATCCCTCCTATGGCTATGGTGCTTGAAGCTATCCCATATTCTCCGGTGATCAAGCCGATTGGCGTCCCAAGGGACAATTTTGAAATATATTTTCATGATCCAATAATAGATCTTGAGCACGGTCTAATGATCGCTCCAGTACCAACTTATTCCTCTTTTTATTTTGATACGCAAGCCGGCCATGACCTAGAAAGTACTTATCGCCATATGGGTTTATCCATGATCTGCAGGAACAGGAGTATTGGGAGAGTAACTAATGGGATCTTGGATGATTGGCTGATGACACAGCCGCGGGAGATGGTGAGGCAAATGAGAAAGACCGGTGAATGCGCTCACATGTTCATTCTTCCCAATCGAACTGGATCAGGCTGCACCGGGATCGTATTTTATTATGTTAAAAATAATTGGCCGGTTGGGTATGCTTCAATGACATTCGATAATCGACATACAGCTAATTTTTTCTTTCATATCTTTCAGGAGATGACAGGCACAGAGAGTTCCTCGCTCTTTTTTAGGGCATCAATTCAGGCAGCATATAAGAAGCTCGGGATTTCTCGAATATTATTTATGCATAATGAGCAAATTAATATTCCACCGGAAGAAGAGGCCCAAAACATGGCCTTTTACGCAAGGCACGGCTTTATAAGAAGGGATGATTTGGATATTATGCTCTTGGATTACTCTCCAAGCTAACTATTGCCTCTGTAGCAGCTTTCTTATTTCCACCAATACGATCGGCGTTAAAGTTACCCCAAAGATCAGCAGCCAATCAAAAGCATTTAACGGCACGGTACTGAAGGCGAACTGGAAAAAGGGGAGATAGATCACGGCTATCTGCAAGCCTAAGGTTGAGAGAATTGCACCAACTAAATAGAGATTCGAAAATAATCCAATTTTAAAGATCGACTTGTCGAGCGAGCGGCAATTCATGACGTGTGCCATCTGCAGCAACGCAAGCGTTGTGAAGGCAACTGTCCTGGCTTTAACTATCCCTTCAGTATTTAGATAATAAGCGAACAATCCCAAGGTCCCAATAGCCATTAATAACCCAATTCCGACCACGCTGGATAAAAGCGCTCCGGAAAAAACATTCTCTTTCGGATCGCGCGGTTTCCTTTCCATAATAGACTTGTCATGCGGTTCTACTGAAAGGGCGACTGCAGGGAGGCCGTCCGTTACAAGGTTTACCCATAAAAGATGGATAGGGAGAAGAGGAAGGGGAAGGTTTAAGAGCATTGAAAAGAACATCGTAAAAACTTCACCGGAATTGGTGGAGAGCATATAACGGATAAATTTTAAA
>Ga0172379_10004631_pt1 | contig 20007 bp, 16 predicted proteins | sample GrowelOW334metaG_FD_119756 | JGI IMG/M metagenome (GOLD analysis project Ga0172379, IMG submission 119756) | Groundwater microbial communities from an aquifer near a municipal landfill in Southern Ontario, Canada - Groundwater well OW334 metaG | ecosystem: Environmental > Aquatic > Deep...
ATCAGAACAAACCAACTTTTCTTTCTGAAATCTGCTGTTCATCCGAAATTTATCCCGGTTTTTGTCCATACAACCGAAAAAAGAGCCGTGTAGAAAGTTTTCCTTTCTACACGGCCCCTTTTTAGTTTAATGTGATTGGTTAAATTATTCTTTGTATGCGCCTTTGTAATAAATGTTTAGCATTGAATCTGCAACATAGCCTTTCAGCCTCGGGTTAACCGCGTTATTGTTAACATAAAAGTAAATCGGCAGGTCAGCCATATCGTCGGCGATAAACATTTTTTCAGCTTCGTGCATCAAACGCATGCGTTCAGCGTTATCAGACAGTTTTTGTGATTCGGGGTACATTTTTATGAAATTAGAATTTTCCCAGTTTCCATAATTAGAGCCGCCTTTAGGCATTTGACCATCGAAGAAAGTCGAGGCGTCTGGAACACCGGCGATACTGCCCATCCTGGCAATATCAAAATCATGGTTGTCGAGTTCGGTTTGGAATACTGCCCACTCAACATTCACCAACTTCACATTAATACCAAGATTGTCTTTCCACATTTCCTGGATAGCCTCGGCAATTTTTTTGTGCCCCTCGGAAGTATTGTACTTCAAAGAAACTTCAGGGAAGTTCTTTCCGTCCGGATATCCTGCTTCAGCCAATAATTTTTTAGCCGTTTCAACGTCATTATCTTTGAAGAAGTCGCCGCCTACTATGCGGAAGTCTTCGCCGGGGTTTGCGTCCCACATACCGTAAGGAACATATGCCAGTGCTGGTTTTTGGCCACCCTTTAGTACTTTATCGATTAACAACTGACGGTTAACTGACAATGCGAACGCTTTACGGATTCGCACGTCATCAAACGGCTTCTTCTTGCAGTTGAAAATGTAATGATAAACTCCTAATTTCGGCGAAGTGTGAATATAGCCGTCTTTCTTTAGTTTTTCGAAGTCAGACGGTGGATAAACATCGCCAATATAATCTACTTGTCCGGTCAGCAACATAGTTTTAACCGAAGCCGCGTCTTCGGAAATTACAAACACTAGTTTTTCGGGTTTGACATTTACTTTGTCCCAATACTGATCATTGCGAACGCAAGTATATTTTGAATTGTGCACATATTCGGAAATCTTAAAAGGTCCGTTAAACAGCATTGTTTTAGGATCGCCGTAAGCCTTGGAATTGGCTTCACAGGCTTTTTTGCTAACCGGTTTCATTGAAGAGCCGGAACATTCAAACGGGAAAAACGGCCGAGGTGCTTTTAATACAACTTGCAATGTATAATCATCGATAGCTTTTACGCCGACATCTTCAATTTTAGCTTTGCCGGCGTTGTATTCCATTGCGTTTTTGATACCGGTGAAATCCTCGACACGGGTACTGGCAAAATTAGGAGCGATGGCAGATTTCCAGGAATATTCATAGTCGTGAGCAGTAACCAGAGAACCATCAGACCACTTAGCGTTTTTGCGTAGATAAAAGATATAAGTCAAACCATCAGCAGATACATTCCATTTTTCTGCACCTGCCGGAACGGCTTCGGATTTTTCGCTGGAATTGGTCAATCCCTCCCAAACCTGGTCGGCAATATGTATACCAGCCGATTCGCCGATCTTACGTGGGTCAAGTGTTTTCACGGTACCTTCAACCATAGTGATAGTGTTATTGTTTGCGCTTTTGCTGCCGCAACCACTGAATAGTGCTGTAGTTGCAAAAATAATCAATAAAACTAACGCCAGACTCTTCTTGTTGGTCATCCTACGCTCCTAAAACAATTTTAGCGATTGGTTTCGAAATACTTCAAAGCGACATCCGGGAAAATGGCGTATGACAAAACATCGTCAATTCGCGCTTGCGGATAGCCGGCTTCAGCGAGAAAAAATTTGATATTATCCAACTGCGGCACTATCAGGTCGGCCGGACGGCAGGTTATCGGTTTTTCGTTCGGTGCGATTTGATTGAGAAACTCTTCAGAGACCGCAGCCGGAGTTTTACCATATTTTCCAAGCGCCAAATCGCTGAATTCGCGTGGAACTTGCTTGTAACGCCCCAGTGCCACGTTGAGCGCCGCCTGTGTGCCAATGATTTGACTGGTTGGTGTTACTAACGGCGGATAACCGACATCTGCGCGCACTCGCGGCATTTCTTCCAACAGGTTCTGATATTTGTCGGCGATTCCCATCTCTTTTAACTGGTTCATAAAATTGGTAAGCATTCCGCCGGGAATTTGATATTTCAATACTTCAACATCGAAGTCAGGAGTGCCGGGAAGATTAAATTTCTCCAACAGCTCCTTTTTTACATTACGGAAATGTTTGGCAATCGGATAAAGTTTTTCTTCGTCGATGTTGGTGTCGCGGGGTTGGTCTTTCAATGCGGCGACAATAGATTCTGTTGCCGGTTGCGACGATCCGCCGGAAAACGGCGACAGCGCGCAGTCGATGATATCCACTCCGGCTTCAATAGCCTTGAGGTAGGTCATCGAGGCCAATCCGCTGGTGTAGTGAGTGTGCAATTGAATTGGAATGTTTACTGCATCTTTCAGGTCGGTTACCAAAATTTCAGCTGAATAAGGATCGAGCAAACCGGCCATATCTTTAATACAGATAGAGTTGCAGCCCATTTGTGCCAGCCGCTGTGCGGTTTCTACAAACACGGCATCGGTGTGAAACGGGCTGACGGTATAAACAAATGCCCCTTGTACATGCGCCCCTTCACTTTTGGCAACTTTAATCGAAGTTTCAAGATTGCGCAAATCGTTTAACGCGTCGAAAATTCTGATTATCGATACGCCGTTATATACCGAGCGCTTGATAAATTCACTGACGACATCGTCAGCGTAAGGGGAATAACCCAGCAAATTTTGCCCGCGTAACAGCATTTGAATCGGCGTTTTTTTGAGCCTGACCCGCAGTTTTCGCAAGCGATCCCAAGGATCTTCATTTAAGAAGCGTAAGCAACTGTCAAAAGTAGCGCCGCCCCAGGCTTCAATGGAAAAATAGCCGACATTATCTAATTGGTCAAGCATTGGTTCCATATCGGAAAAGCTCATCCGAGTCGCGGCTAACGACTGATGGCCGTCACGTAAAACTGTTTCAGTAATTCTAACTGGATTTGTATTCACAAATTAATCTCCTATAAATAAATAAGCACAGCCTTAATAGCTGCACTTATTATACTCGGAACTTGAAAAATATCAAGTATTCAACTTCTAACCTATACAATATGGCAGGCGCAAAAATGGTTCGGCGCAACTTCGCGCAATTCCGGAATTTCTTCTGCGCAGCGAGCCAGCGCATATTTGCAGCGGGTACGGAATTTACAGCCGCTGGGCGGATTGAGCGGACTGGGAACATCGCCCTCCAAAATAATCCGCTGACGGGTCTGCTCGATTACCGGATCGGGAATTGGTATCGCCGACAGCAGTGCTTTCGTGTATGGATGCTGGGGGCGGGTGTACAAATCGTTGCGGCTGGCAAGTTCTGCGAGCGCGCCTAGATACATAACCGCAACGCGATGGGAGATATGACGAACCATAGACAAATCATGCGCGACAAATAAATAGGTCAGACCTAATTCTTGCTGCAATTCTTGCAACAGGTTCACAACCTGGGCTTGAATGGAAACATCAAGTGCCGAAATTGGTTCGTCGCACACAATGAATTTCGGATCTACGGCCAGCGCGCGTGCAAAACCGATGCGTTGCCGCTGTCCGCCGGAAAATTCATGCGGAAACCGTCCGGCGTGTTCGGGATTGAGTCCGACCTGACGGAGCAGCGAATGCACCCGCTCAGTACGATCGTTTTGGCCGTTACATATCTTATGGATGATTAACGGTTCGGCAATAATATCGCCGACCGTCATGCGCGGATTAAGCGAAGCATAGGGGTCCTGGAAAATCATTTGAATTTTTCGCTTCATCGCTAAATGGTTAGCGCCCTTTAATTCAGCGTGAATGTCCTTGCCTTCGTACACCGCAGTGCCGGCTGTCGGTTCATACAAGCCGACGATAGTGCGGCCAATAGTGGTTTTTCCACAACCGGATTCACCAACCAGCCCGAGCGTTTCACCGCGAAAAATATCGAAGCTAACATTTTCGACAGCTTGGACGATTTTTGTAGGTTTACCGAATAAACTGTACTCAACATTAAAGTGTTTGGTAAGATTGGATAACTTTATTAAGGTATCGCTCATTATTTAGCTACCTCCTTTGCAAACAGCTGTTTCAAATCGTGCGGGCACTCCGGATGAAGCATCCAGCAGGCCGCCTGATGTGAATCGCTGACAGTAAAGAGCGGTGGCTTTTTGTTGCATAAATCCATCGCGAATTTGCAGCGGGGCATGAAGCCGCAACCGCTGGGCGGATTTAATAAATCGGGTGGTTTTCCGGCGATTGTTTGCAATTTATGTTTGGCTTGATCCATGCGCGGAATTGATTGTAATAACGACCAGGTATACGGGTGCTGCGGGTGGGCATACAAATCTTTGACGTTAGCTGATTCAACGATATGTCCGGCATACATCACAAGCACGCGGTCACACATTCCGGCAACCACACCCAAGTCGTGAGTGATTAAGATTACTGCGGTATTTAATTCGCTGTTGAGCTTTTTGATCAAATCCATAATTTGTGCCTGGATAGTCACATCAAGTGCGGTTGTCGGTTCGTCAGCAATAAGAATTTTCGGGTTGCAGCCGAGTGCCATGGCAATCATTACCCGCTGACGCATACCGCCGGATAATTCATGCGGATATTGCTGTACTCGTTGCTCCGGCGCCGGTATGCCAACCCTGCGCAACATGTCGACAGCTTTTTCGCGCGCCTGCTGGTTAGTCATTCCTTGATGGAGAATGTAAGTTTCCATCAATTGTGTACCGACGGTTAGCACCGGGTTTAAACAGGTCATTGGATCTTGGAAAATCATTGCGATTTTGTTGCCGCGGAGATTACGCAATTCGGCTTCATTCATTTTTACGATATCTTTGTTTTCAAATAATATTTGCCCGTTAGCATATTTTCCCGGTGGCATTGGAATGAGTCGCATAATTGAACCGGAGGTAACGGATTTTCCGCAACCAGATTCACCGACCAGACCGATAACTTCACCTTCTTTGAGGTCGAAACTAACATTGTTTACTGCCTGAACTACGCCGGCATAGGTATGAAATTCAATTTTCAGGTCTTTTACTTGTAACACTGTTTTCATCTTCAACCCTCCCTACTATTTACGCATCCGCGGGTCGAGCGCATCGCGCAAACCGTCGCCAAAGAAATTGAACGACAGCATTGTAAGCGAAATAGCGAGAGCCGGGAAAAAGATTTGAAACGGATAACTCTGCAAACTGGAAACACCATCAGATGCCAATGTTCCCCAACTGGCAATCGGTGCTGAAACGCCAAGACCGATATAGCTTAGAAACGCTTCAGTGAAAATTGCGCCCGGAATACCGAAAGTCATGTACACGATAATTATGCCAAGAGCGTTTGGAATAAGATGGCGCATAATAATTCGGAAATGGCCGGCGCCGATAAGTTTGGCGGCCATTACATACTCTAATTCGCGTAGCGCCAAAATCTGTCCGCGCACCTGGCGTGCAATGCCAATCCAGCCAAACAAAACCAACGCGATATAAATATTGATAAGTCCCGGCCCTAACACCACCATCAACAAAATAACTATCAACGTCGATGGAATTGACCAAAGGATATCAATCAGCCGCATCAAAAAGTCATCCAGCTTGCCGCCAAAATATCCAGCCGCACCGCCATATAGAACGCCGATGATTAAATTCAGAAAGCTGACGACAATACCGATGGACATCGAGATGCGAGCGCCGTAAAGTACGCGGGTGAGCAGGTCGCGGCCAAGATTGTCGGTGCCAAACGGGTGCTCCCAGGTCGGAAACTCGTTTACACGCTGCAGCTCCTGGTCGGAATAGGAGAAATGCGACAGCCACGGACCAATGATAGCTGCGATAGAAATTATAATTATGAAAATCAGCCCGGCTACTGCGAACTTATTCATTTTGAGTCGGCGCCAGGCATCTTGCCAATAAGTGGTGCGCCGCTTGGCAATATCAAACGAGGTATCTAATTTGAAGTCCAGGCGCTTAAACAGCACTTGATCGATTTTTGTATAATTATCAGTCATAATTTTGCCATCCTCCTATTTCGAAACTTTAATTCGCGGATCAACGAGGCCGTAAGCAATGTCAACTATGAAGTTGGCAAAAACCAGCAGACAGCCGTCAAAAATCGTCAATCCGAGAATTGCCGTATAATCCCGGTTGAAAATACTGGTAACAAAGTATCTTCCGAGACCGGGGATGGCGAAAATTTGCTCGATAACAAACGAACCGGTTAGAATTCCGAAAATCATCGGCCCCATAAAAGTAATTATGGGAATAAGCGCATTTTTTAACGCGTGTTTATAGATTATACTTAAACGCGACAAGCCTTTGGCACGGGCAGTGCGGATATAGTCCTGACTTAAAATTTCCAACATACTTGAGCGGGTCAGACGGGCAAGCATTGCTGTCGGGCCAAATGCCAAGGCGATTGTCGGCAATACCATGTATTCCGGACCCTCCCACATCGCTGCCGGAAAGAAGGGCAGTTTGTAGGCAAAGAAATAAACTAAAGTTGGCGCTACAATAAAACTGGGTACCGATACTCCGATAACGGCAAAGAACATTGTGAAATAATCGGGAAATTTGTTGTGCCAAACCGCGCAGACGATACCGGCAGGAATTCCGACGATTACTGCAAGCAAGATTGACAGCAAGCCAAGTTCCGCCGAAACCGGGAAACCATCCTCGATAATTTGGTTTACAGTTCGGTCTTCGTATTTAAACGAGGGGCCAAAATCGCCCTGAACTACGTTTTTCAGGTAATCACCATACTGCACATATAACGGGTCGTTTAGATGATAACGGGCTTCCAGGTTTTTGAGCACAGCGTCCGGTAATTTCTTTTCAGCGGTAAACGGGCCGCCAGGAATTGAATGGACGAGTAGAAACGTAACGGTGATAACGATCCATATAACCACTACCATAGAAAAAAATCTTTTAACGGTATATTTGAACAAATTCGACCACTCTCCTTGCAAAATTTACTTTATTATACACATTTCAATGACCATTGAAAGAAAAAAATAAAAATCTATACCTCCAAGGTTTCATTATAGCATATTCGCTGTCGATTAAGAATGAGATCAATAACCTGAAAACAGCACAAATATGCGAAAAATCCGGATAATACCTTTGAGTTTGGTTGACAGCTGAAAAATTGTCGAGTATAATTACTAACGTTCTGCAAGTACGGGGCGTAGCTTAGCTTGGTAGAGCGCCTGGCTTGGGACCAGGAGGCCGCAGGTTCAAATCCTGCCGCTCCGACCACAATTTCATACTGCGGGTGTAGCTCAATGGTAGAGCTCCAGCCTTCCAAGCTGATCATGTGAGTTCGATTCTCATCACCCGCTCCAAAATGACACCTTCTGTTTTAGAAGGTTTTTTTTGTGTATTCGTCTTTGGCGATTATTGCTATGACTAAAAACAGCTATAGAACATTGACGTAATCGATGGCAATAGATACAATATGATTTGAAGATTTTTCTACCGGAGGTGACATGACACCTACATTTGACAATAAAAATCTTGTAAAGCGTAAAATCGGTATACAAGATTTCGTGGTGGTTACTATCGTACTAGCTGTTTTGTATTTAATTGTTGATTTAGGGCAGGGTATGAATATACCATTTTCGCCTGAACACAAAATAGCTATCAGCCTGTCGCCCTGGGAGTTGCCATATTATGCAGCACGGTCATTGTTTAGAATGTTCATTGCCTATTTTTTGGCATTGTTGTTTTCTTTGGTTTATGGTTATATTGCGGCAAAAAACAAAGTTGCTGAACAAATACTGGTGCCAATTCTCGATATCTTGCAATCTATACCCGTGCTTTGTTTTTTGTCAGCTACGATAATCGCATTTATCGCGGCATTTCCCGGACGGTTGTTGGGTGTAGAATGTGCGGCGATTTTTGCGATATTCACCGGTCAGGCTTGGAACATTACTTTCAGTTTTTATAATTCCCTAAAAACCGTTCCTAAGGACTTAACCGAGGCGGCGGCGGTGCTGCGTTTAAATTGGTGGCAACGTTTCCTGAAATTAGAGTTGCCGTTTTCAATGATTGGATTGGTTTGGAACAGCATGATGTCGTTTGGCGGCGCCTGGTTTTTTTTGGCAGCCAGTGAAGCAATCAGCGTGCTTAACGAAAACATTCTTTTGCCGGGCGTAGGTTCATATTTATCAACAGCGATAGACAGCGGAAATATGCCGGCCATTGTTTATTCGGTTATTGCCATGATAATAATGATTGTTGGTGTAGATCAGTTTCTTTGGCGGCCGCTGGTAGTCTGGAGTCAAAAATTTAAAATTGAAATGTCTGAAGCAAGTAGTCAACCGACCAGCTGGGTATATGATTTATTAAATAATTCTAAAGCGGTTGATTGGTTGACTGAATCTGTTTTCGCTCCACTATTGAAATTTTTTAACACTGCCGTTAACCATTTTGCCACTGCTACTGAACAGTCGATGAATGTTATAAAGCGTTCACCGCGTAGCGCGACAATTGACAAAACCGTTAAATATTTTTTTGTGGCAGCGTTCTCCATTCTTTTTCTGCGGGCGTTGTATGTGGATGTGATGTTTGCGCTATCATTAGGAATTGATAAATTGTTTGGTGTGGCGTTACTGGGTTTTTATACGTTTTTGCGAGTGCTGGCCGCGGTTCTGTTGGGAGCGCTGTGGACAATTCCGGTCGGAGTTTGGATTGGCACGAATCCCCGTGCGGCAAAAACTATGCAACCGATTGTTCAAATCGCCGCGTCGTTTCCGTCCAATATGCTGTTTCCGTTTGTTACATTGCTATTCCTGCGGTTCGGCGCCAACTTTGATATTGGCTGTGTCGCCTTGATGATGATGGGAACGCAGTGGTATATTTTGTTTAACGTTATTGCCGGTGCGATGGCAATACCCAATGATCTGCATGAAGCCGGCGCAGTGTTTAAGCTGCGTGGCTGGAGTCGGTGGAAAAAGTTGATTTTACCGAGTATCTTTCCGTTTCTCATAACCGGAGCGATTACCGCTTCCGGTGGAGCCTGGAACGCCAGTATTGTATCGGAGTTGGTTAACTGGCATGATAAAACATTGCAAGCAACCGGTATTGGCGCGTATATAGCTGATGTCACGAACAAAGGCGAGTGGAATGGTATCATCTGGGGAACAACAGTAATGTGTGTGTTTGTGGTTATAACAAATCGATTGTTGTGGCGAAAACTATATTCACTTGCTGAAAGCAAATATCGCTTGGATTAGACGAGGTGAAATGTGAAAGCGCTTATCGAAATTAACGATGTCAGTAAAGAATTCAGCATGCCCGGCGGCGGCAAGTCAAATGTGCTCGAAGGCATTAATTTATCGATTAATGCGGGTGATTTTTTGGCGATTCTTGGGCCGTCTGGGTCCGGAAAGTCAACTTTATTGCGAATAATATCCGGCCTTGTCGAAGCGTCCAAAGGAGAAATTACTTATCTAGGTGACCGGGTGGTTGGAGTTAATCCCGGTGTTGCCATGGTGTTTCAGTCTTTTGCGTTATTTCCCTGGCTTACGGTTTTGGAAAATGTAGTTATGGGATTGGAAGGCAAAAGTTTACTAAAGACTGCTAAAGAAGAGAAGGCGCGGCTGGTCATTGACATGGTTGGTCTTGATGGTTATGAAGGCGCTTATCCAAAAGAGTTATCCGGCGGTATGCGTCAACGGGTTGGTATTGCACGGGCATTGGTAAGCGATCCGGATGTGTTACTCATGGATGAACCGTTCTCGGCATTGGATGTTTTGACCGCGGAAAATTTACGGAGGGATTTACTCGAACTGTGGTTGGATGGAAAAATTCCGACAAAAGCAATAATTCTCGTCACTCATGGTATCGAAGAAGCCGTGTATATGGCCGACCGCGCCGTAATTTTGTCGGCTAATCCGGCGCGAGTACTCGAAGATATTAATATTGACATACCGCGCTGGCGTGAAAAAAAATCACCAGAGTTCATTAGTTTGGTCGACCGCATCTATGGATTAATGACCAAACGTGTGTCCAATGTCGAAGAAAGCACTGTAGCAAAAGCTAAGAAAATATTCGAATTGCCACAGGTAACGGCTGGTGCGTTAACTGGTTTTCTGGAGTTACTTGAAGATGTAAATGTGAAAACGGACTTGTATAAATTGGCGGAAAGGTTTATGATGGATATCGAAGATTTCTTCCCAATCGTAAACGCTGCCGAGATTCTGAGATTTGCCTATGTCGCTGATGGTGATATTGAGCTGTCTGATGAAGGAATCAGATTTGCGCGGGCGAGTTTGCTGGAACGTAAAGAAATTTTTCGGGAGCAATTGCTTAAACATGTTCCGTTTGTTTGGCGGATTTTGACGATCCTCGAATCAAAGTCCAACCACCGTATTGACGCTGATTTCTTCAAGTCAATAATAGCGCGTGTTTTAGGTGATCAAGAAGCTGAGCGGCAAATGGATGTTCTTGTTGCCTGGGGGCGTTATTCAGAGTTGTTTGAATATGACCAAGATGAGGAACACTTATTTTTGCCTGAAGAAGAATCTGTACATAATGAGGCGAATGAATAGTATATGCTTAATCATTTCAAGCGATTGCTGATCGGCCGTCCGCTTAATAACTGGGAGCTCGAAGGCGAGAAATTACCGAAATGGAAAGCTCTGCCAATATTTTCTTCTGACGCAATTTCGTCAGTAGCGTATGGTCCTGAAGCAGCACTAGTGATTTTAACTGGATCGGGGCTGTTAATTTATGGATTCATGAGCTATATTGCAATTGCGATTCTGCTATTGTTGATGATAGTAACGGTATCTTATGTTCAGGTTGCTAAGATTAATCCGGGGGGCGGCGGTTCCTATGCCGTAGCTAAAACCAATCTTGGAGAAGTTCCGGCGCTTACGGCGTCGGCTGCGCTATTTACCGATTACACTATGACGGTCGCCGTTTCAATTTCATCCGGTACCGATGCTTTGGTTTCGGCATTTCAGTTTTTGCTGCCTTATGAAGTAGAAATTGATTTGTTTGTGTTATTTTTTGTTTTGATGCTGGTAAATTTACGCGGTGTTCGTGAATCATCGAATACTTTTGTGTGGCCAACTTACGCTTTTATTACCGGAATTCTTATGTTGATAGCTGCCGGCTTATATAATATTTTTACCGGAACGGCGCCGCTAATCGCACCGCAATCCCTGGAATACAAATTTACCTGGCTGGGATTGTTTTTTGCCCTCAAAGCGTTTGCAAATGGTTGTTCGGCAATGACTGGTGTCGAGGCGATTTCCAATGGTGTGCAGATGTTTAAAAAGCCGTCGGTGTCTAACGCCATTAAAACGACTTTTCTTATGTCCGGAACCCTTGGAGTTTTGTTTGCCGGGATAGCATTGCTGATTTTGCATTTTAATATTCAACCGTTGTATGATGTCACTGCGTGTGCGCAATTAAGTGAAACCGTTTTCGGTCGTGGATTTTTATTTTACTACATTCAGATAACAACAATGCTAGTGTTGTATCTGGCGGCCAACACTTCATATAATGGATTGCCGCCGCTGTTGTCAATTCTGGCGAATGATGGATATATGCCGCGGGCGTTGGGTTCACGCGGTGACCGGTTGAGTTATTCTAATGGTATTGTATTACTGACTGTGTTTGCTGGTATATTAATTCTCATATATAAAGGAAATGTAGAGCATCTTATCGCGTTGTATGCGATTGGCGTGTTCATGTCGTTTACCATTGCCCAAACCGGAATGGTTGTGCACTGGTATCGTGAACGCAAAGAAAACAAACACTGGATTGCCAGTTCGGTACTTAACGGTTTTGGTGCCTTAATCACAATGCTTGTCGTAATAATTATTATGATAACCAAATTTGTTGATGGCGCCTGGATGGTTATTGTTTTTATTCCGGTAATGATTGTTGTGCAGCGGAAAATTCGCAATCATTATCGCGATATGGCTGATGAATTGAACACGCCGCTGTACGATAAATCCGGTAAAAAACTACGTGTCAATACACGAGTGAATAATAAGGTAATTGTTCCGGTTTCTTCAATAAACCGTATCGTCATGGAAAGTGTCTCGTATGCCAAATCACTATCTGAAGATGTTGTGGCGGTTAATGTAGTTACTAGTGATGATGCCGGCAGAAAATTGCGTGCGTCTTGGCAGGAATGGGATCCGGGTATTCCACTGATTACGTTGTATTCGCCATATCGAATGGTTATCAGTCCTTTCTTGGATTATATTGATGAATTGGAGAAAGAGCATAGCCGTGAACATGATTATTTGACGGTAATTATTCCGGAGTTCGAGCCGCAGCGTTGGTGGCACCGGTTATTGCACAATCAAACCGGCTGGATTATGCACACATTGCTTGTGCTTCGGACAAATGTGGTTGTCGTTACTATTCCTTATCACTTGAAAAAATAACGATTTGATGAAAATTAAGACGAAAAAAATAGTAATTGAAGCACTTCGACAAGAATATGCAGATGCACGTACATTGTTGAATTTCAACAACGTTTTTGAATTGCTGGTAGCGGTGGTGTTAAGTGCCCAATGCACGGACGAACGGGTGAACATTATTACTGCCAGGCTTTTTCCAAAACTTGGTAATCCGGAAGCGCTTGCTGCGGTTTCTGTTGAAAACCTCGAAAGTCAAATTCGTGAGGCCGGTTTGTACAAAGCCAAAGCGAAAAATCTCATCAGTACCGCAAAAATTATTCTGAACGATTACAATGGTATTGTTCCGAGTGATTTTGAGCAGTTAATAGCATTACCGGGTGTTGGCCAAAAAACTGCAAATGTAATTTTGAGCGTCGGTTATAATATTCCGGCGCTGGCTGTGGATACGCACGTTTTCAGGGTTGCCAACAGAACCGGTTTGGCGGTTGCCAGTACGCCAGAAATAGTTGAAGAACGACTGAAAAAAATAATCAGCAAAAGTGACTGGTCCAAAGCCCATCACTGGTTGATTTGGCACGGTCGACGCGTTTGCAAAGCACGTAAACCGCTATGCGGAAAATGTTTGATCGTAGACTATTGTGATTTTATCATTAAAGGAATGAAAAAATGAAACAGGCGAGATTTAAAGCTGCGGTGGTGGCAACGGAAATCAACTTCTCGGCGATAGCCGAGCATTTTGGAATTCAGCGTACGTTGAAGTGGGACGATACACTTATTCTGCGTGATAATGAATTAAAGGGAATAATTGGCGAACCGGTCGACAAAAGAGTTTATATTTTCGCGTTTGGTGCGGCGGTTTTTGTCAATTGCCAAAAGCACGAAAAAATGGACGTGCTAAAATATTTACAACGTGTGGACAAGCGTATCAGTACCAACTTTCGCGAATATTTTGATGAATATATGCTGGAGGTGGGGCCGGAGGCTGAGCAGGGGCTGAGTTATGCAAAGATGCAGGTGGAGAAAATTTCGGAATATCAGATGGAAATTATCGCCACTATTCTCGCTAAATCCTGCGCTTTAGAGCGAATTGAGAATTCGATAAATTTGCTGCTTGATCAAAATGAAGAAGTAGTAAGTAATTTGCATGCCGGAAAACTTAAATTCAGTGATTCGCAATTAGCGAAAATGGCGGCAAGTACTCTCGAATTCAAGTTAGATACAGTTTCATTTGTAGCAATTCTCGATAAACCGGAGATTACTTGGAACAATGAAGCAGCCGGTGAGTTATTCGAAAAACTTAGTAAGTGGTTTGAGTTAGATGAGCGTTATCAAAAATGTCATTATAAGATTGATACGCTGCAAGATATTACCAACGTAGTTACATCATTGGCACATACTAAGCACGGCGTTCGATTAGAGTGGGCGGTTATTATCTTGATTGCCGCTGAGCTAGGCGTAACACTGTTTGAAAAAATCATTGAACCTATGATGCGTCATTAGTTGTCCACCTCGCTTTTGCGAGGTTAATTTTTTTGCGATATCATGAAAGGAAATAAATAAATGTCAAAAAACAGAACAGATATCAGGAATATTGCGATTATCGCGCACGTTGATCACGGGAAAACTACCCTTGTCGATGGAATGTTGCGGCAAAGTGGAATTTTCCGTGCAAACGAGGCTGTAATAGAATGTGTGATGGATTCTAACGATTTGGAACGTGAACGCGGAATAACTATTATGGCAAAAACCACCGCGGTACACTATAACGACACTAAAATTAACATCGTGGACACCCCCGGACACGCCGATTTTGGCGGCGAAGTTGAGCGGGTGTTAAATATGGTGGATGGCGTATTATTGCTTGTGGATGCTTTTGAAGGGCCGATGCCGCAAACTAAATATGTATTGCGCAAAGCGCTGGAACAAAAGCTTAAACCGATTGTAGTAATTAATAAAATCGATCGCCACGACCAACGGGTTGAAGAAGTAGTTGACGAAGTACTGGAATTATTTATTGAGCTTGATCCGGAACATGATTTGGATTTTCCGGTAGTTTATGCCACCGCACGCGAGGGCATTGCCAAAGTAGCGATGGAAGACGAAAGTGATTCACTCAAGCCGTTGTTTGAGATCATAATTAAAAATATCCCTTGTCCGCGCGGTGATGATACTTTACCGCTTCAGATGATGGTTACGATGACTGATTATGACGATTATGTTGGCAAAATTGCCGTTGGCCGCGTTGTGCGCGGAACGGTGCGGCCTGGTCAAAACGTTATTATAACCAACGGTGAATTTGAGCGAAAATCCAGAATCGGCAAGTTGTTTCTTTATGACGGATTGCGTCGTGTCGAAGGTGAATCAGCCTCGTTTGGTGACATTATTGCGATAACCGGATTGGGAGAATTTACTGTCGGCGATACCGTTGCGGATTTTGAAAACCCGGAAGCGCTGCCGACCTTTGTTGTTGACGAGCCGACTTTAAGTATGCTGTTTTCGGTAAATAACAGTCCGTTTGCCGGCCGGGAAGGTCAATTTGTTACTTCGCGCCATTTGCGCGACCGACTATTCAGGGAATTAGAAGCTAATGTTAGTCTGCGAGTGATGGAAACTGATTCAGCCGATACTTTTGAAGTCTGTGGCCGGGGCGAGTTGCATTTGGGAATTTTGATTGAGACAATGCGACGTGAAGGCTATGAGTTCCAGGTTGGAAAACCAAAAGTTATTTTCAAGGAAATCGGCGGTAAAAAGTGCGAACCACTCGAATTGCTTTCCATTGATGTTCCGTTGGAATTTATGGGACCGGTAATGGATATTTTAGGCGTGCGAAAGGCCGAAATGATAAACATGATAGAGGTCGCCGGCTATATGCGTCTGGAATTTGTAGTACCGGCACGCGGACTGATCGGTTTCCGGTCGCAGTTTTTGACAAACACCAAAGGAAACGGCATCATGCATCATGTTTTTCATGGCTACGCTCCATATAAAGGCGATATCCAGGAACGTTCACGCGGATCGTTGATTGCCTTTGAAACTGGCGATACTACCAGCTATGGAATAAACAGTGTTCAAGACCGCGGTGTGATGTTCATCGAACCGGCGGAACAGATTTACGCAGGAATGATCGTTGGCGAAAACACCCGTGATTTGGATATGGAAGTTAATCCTTGTAAGAAAAAGCATGTAACTAATATTCGCAATAGTGGCGGCGAAGACGCTATCCGGTTATTTACGCCTAGAAAAATGAGCCTAGAACAGGCTTTGGAATGGATTAACGACGATGAATTGGTAGAAGTTACGCCTAAGAGCATTCGGTTACGCAAGCTAAGGTTGGACAAACATCAGCGATTACGCGAGCGCAAGGCCGCACAAAATATATAACTAGTAGTGTGTTATGGATTACAGAAGAATTGAAATTGCCGATAAGTTAATATTTGATGAGCATTTTGCAAAATGTAACTATGAAATTTCCGAATTTACCTTTACAAATTTGTTCATGTGGCGGCGGGCCTATAATTTGATGTGGCGCCAATACAACGATGTATTATTGGTAAGAGGCATCTGGAACGATAAAGAGTTTTTCTTTTTTCCAATCGGACTATTCGATAATGCGTTGAACGCCGTCAAAGATATAAGTGCTGCGCAGGCAATTCAGTTGCGGTCAGTCCCAAATGTGGCGGTCGACGGCTTAAAAATATCAGTGCCCCAAGCGCTAATTGAACTTGCTGAAGACGATTTTGATTATGTCTATTTAACCGAAGATTTAGTTGAACTCGCGGGGCGGAATTTTGAAAAAAAACGCCATCATATCAACAAATTGCAGCGTACCTATCCGCAAATCGAATATCGCGAGTTTGATGACAATTTATTGGAAAAAATTATTAGTCATACGGAAACTTGGTATGACGACTCACTTAGTGATGATGTGTGGTTGAATTATGAGCAAGTTGCCATAACTGATGTGTTGAGCAATTGGCGTAAACTGAAAGTAAAAGGGGCAGCGCTGATTTTGCACGACCGGGTGGTGGCGTTTACTGTTGGTGAACAATTGAACGATACGACGGCCGTAATACACATTGAAAAAGCCGATTCGTCGATTAACGGCGCTTATCAACTGATAAATCGCGAATTTGTAAAAAACACTTGGCGAAATCTACAGTATATTAACCGGGAGGAAGATATGGGGTTGCCGCAACTGCGGATCGCCAAACAGTCCTATCGCCCGGTGAAAATGATTGAAAAGTACGTTGTTGACATCGGCTAACTTAACAGATTATAATTCTAATATTATTTAGATAGAGAAGGAGCACTAGAAATGGCTATCGAAAAACACAACTATATGACCGCGGACGGCTTTAGAGAGCTTGAGCAAGAGCTGGATTTCAGGAAAAATGTTAAGCGCCGTGATATTAGTGAGCGATTGAACGAAGCTATAGCCTTAGGTGATATTTCTGAAAACGCCGAATACGAAGATTCAAAAAACGAACAAGCCCTCAATGAAGGCCGAGTATTTGAATTGGAGCGAATTTTACAAAGCGCGGAAATAATTATTGTCGATTCTAGTGATAAAGATCATGTTCGTTTGGGAAGTCGTGTTATTCTGCGTGATATGGAATTAAAAGAAGATTATAAATACGAGCTTGTAGGCACTAATGAAGCCGATCCGTTGCGAAATAAAATTTCCAATGAATCACCGGTTGGAGTGGCAGTGCTTGGTAAAAAGAAAGGCAATACGATAATTATTAAAGCTCCGGCTGGAAGCTTGAAATATAAAATTGTTGCTATTGATAATAGCGCAAAAGGTTAATTATTGTAAATAAAAGGAAAAATGATGGACAACGAAAACAATACAATTGCGGATTTTAACGAACAAATGCAAGTTCGTATTGATAAAGCGCAAATACTGGAAAGCCGCGGTTATGAAGTTTGGGCGAGTAAATATAGCCCAACGGAGCACACGAACGACATAATAAATGCTTTTGAAGAATGCGAAGGGAAGTCGGTTTGCATTGCCGGGCGGATTATGGCAACACGTGGCCACGGCAAAGCGACTTTCATACATATCCAGGATATGACCGGAAAAATCCAGGTTTATCTTCGTGCGGATCAGGTTGGTGAACAAGCCTATAGTGATTTTGTTGATTGCGTGGATATCGGCGACATTATTGGTATTGAAGGAGTCGTTTTCAAAACACAAAAGGGTGAAATCAGCATCCGCGTGGCTAAATGGACGTTTTTGTCCAAGTCGCTGCGTCCGTTGCCGGAAAAATGGCATGGCTTGACTGATACCGAAACACGCTATCGTCAGCGCTATTTGGATTTGATATCTAATCCGGACGTGCGTGCTACGTTTGTAACCCGCATTAATATCATAAAAGAAATGCGCCGCTGGCTGGATGATCGCGGTTTTATGGAAGTTGAAACGCCAATGATGCATCCGATCGCCGGTGGCGCCGCAGCCCGGCCGTTCATAACGCATCACAATGCGCTCGATATGCAGCTGTTTCTGCGAATTGCTCCGGAGCTATATTTGAAGCGGCTGATTGTCGGCGGCTTCGAGAAAGTTTATGAGCTCAATCGCAATTTCCGTAATGAGGGAATTTCGATTAAGCACAATCCGGAATTCTCAATGATCGAAATTTATCAGGCCTTTGCTGATTATGAAGACATTATGCGGTTGACCGAAGAACTTATTGCTGATGTAGCGCTGAAAGTGCTTGGTAAGACCACAATTAATTATCAAGGTACCGAGATTGAGTTAAAGGCGCCTTGGCGCCGGCTTACGATGCAAGATGCGATAAAAGAGTATGCTGATATTGATTTTGACGCCATTACATCGCTTGAACAAGCGCGTGAATTGGCAACAAAACATGAAATTGAGTTTGCAAAAAGCGACGGTGTTGGCGGAATTCTTAATTTGTTTTTCGAAAAATATTGCGAACATCATCTTATTCAACCGACCTTTATTATTGGTCATCCGACTGAAATATCGCCGCTGGCCAAAGCCAATCGGGAACAGCCTGAACGAACTGACCGGTTCGAAGCATTTGTTTTTGGACGCGAGATTGCTAATGGCTTTAGTGAGTTAAATGATCCGATTGATCAAAAAAATCGGTTTCTCGCACAGGTGGCCAATCGTGAAGACGGTAATGATGAAGCAATGATGATGGATGACGATTTTGTAACCGCGCTCGAGTATGGTTTGCCGCCTACCGGCGGGTTGGGGATCGGCGTTGACCGGATAGTAATGTTTTTGACTGATAGTCATTCCATTCGTGATGTAATTTTGTTTCCACATATGCGTCACAAACAAAATTAGGAGTGCGCGGCTCTGTTTAGCGTTTGTAGCTCAGGTGGATAGAGCAGCGGTTTCCTAAACCGGAGGTCGGGGGTTCGAATCCCTCCAGGCGCACCAATGAATATAAGGCTTCGTGAATTTTCACGAAGCCTTTTGTATTGCTAGGTATCTAATGTGGTATCCAATCTTTGGACGAGGTTAGTAATTTAAATTATTTTTCAGACGGGTTATGCTAATATAAAGTACTGCCAACATTGCCAACATGACTATATATGGAGGATAGGACGTGCAGAACAAGGAATATTCATTCCATTACGCCGAGATGAATGACATTGATTCGTTAATGAACCTGATTGAAATGGTTCGGGGGAGTTTTCCGGCGCTGGAGACGGCTGAACAAATGAGCGACTGTAAGCAGATAGTCATCACGTGCATGAATTGTCAGACTGCTTTATGTATGAAACATAACGCGGAAATTGTCGGAATACTGTTGTTTTCGGCTGAATCAGCTGAATTGATTTTTCTGGCGGTTCATCCGGGGCATAGGCGAAAGGGAATCGCTGAAGTCTTGATAGAGAAAATGCTGGCTCTGATTCTAGAAGATGCAGAAATATCAGTCTGTACTTTTAGAGAGAATGATATTAAAGGGAAAGGCCCAAGAGCCCTATATAAAAAATTCGGATTTCGAGAAGCAGAGCTGGTGACGCTATATGATTATCCGTTTCAAAAATTAGTCTTGCGGCGCAAGCAGTAAGAACTCAAAATACTGATAATTAATTGTAGCGCACACGTATACGTGAGGCGATTTGCGGTGGTTGCGAAAAAAACTTGCAAATCTTTTGAATTATTTTTTAAAATTGCTTGACAGGAATAGAAATGAGTGGTAAACTATACCTCGCCCTCAGGGACAGGTTGCTAACTACAACTGAAAACCTGAGAGCCGACCAGCGGGTTGAAGCCTTATAAACCTTGTGTTTGTAAGCTGTTCGCTGGAAGTATCCGCCCCGCAAATGCTGTTGGTGAATACAAGTTAGTTCATCAATATAAAGCGATCGTAGCAACGACGTTGAACAGCAAGAGCGCTCGTGAACAAAAAGGCAGCGAGTTAGCATCGGGGAAAGGAACCTGCAACCACCGGCAGACGAGAAACGTAGGCTGACGGTGCGAAGCGCAGTTCGGGTAAAGAAACC